>Ga0172363_10002674_pt1 | contig 14407 bp, 12 predicted proteins | sample LakKivs2_kivu2a2_FD_114541 | JGI IMG/M metagenome (GOLD analysis project Ga0172363, IMG submission 114541) | Sediment microbial communities from Lake Kivu, Rwanda - Sediment s2_kivu2a2 | ecosystem: Environmental > Aquatic > Freshwater > Lake > Sediment | place: Rwanda: Western Province, Lake... | reverse complement strand
TATGATAACATAATTATATAAGCCGTGGCGACGGGGTGTAGCGCAGCCTGGTAGCGCACCTGAATGGGGTTCAGGTGGTCGGAGGTTCAAATCCTCTCACCCCGATTTTGTATTGGCAATAAGGCAGTCAGACCAACTAATACATCGGAAAGACTTCCGTAAATATGCTTTCCTATAGACCAACATTAGAAGCGGGTATTTGGTGTTTCCCTATTATACTTCAGGAATACTACGTCGGAGTCCAAGGGGGTGGGATTGGCAGGTTGTCAGAAAAGCGTAGCCAGTAATATTCATCAAGGTACTTAACAAGCGACTTGTGACAGCCGTGCCTCGTGTAACCAAGCTTCTCTGAGATGAATTCCTCGGGTGTGCCTTGATATCCTCGCTCTTGAAAATCCCCAGTCACTTGCCTCGCACTATCCTGTAGAGATTTGACCCAAGTAATAAGTGCGGTGCCATCATCTGGAAGGAGAAAGTGAGCAGAGATATCCAGATTCAATAGTACGAGCAGTCTGTCATTCAGTAGGTGGGCAATTTTCGATACACCAGTGACCCAGAGACCGGGAACGGAATATAAGGAAACGTATATCTTCTCTATTCTTTTAGCTATAGCATTATCAGAAAGGTCACAATCAAGCAGCGTTAGACCTTGCAGGGCTGATACATCGGGTTGCAGGTCAAGAATGTTTTCCAAAAGACGCTCAGCTAGTTTATGCTTAATAAGCACGTCATAATTGCTGATATTCACATAATCCAGGAGAACTTTTTGCTCAAACTCCGATGCCGTGATGCCATCCGGTGTTTGTCGGAGCTTTTCTATGAAAGGTGTGTCGCCAAGGATCTTACAGTACTTTCTGTCAGCAATTGACCTATAGTAGAAACAGAGTGCTGCCCAGGCAATATCATTGAAATCTACTCTTGTATTTGCTTTACCCATTATTGCTTTTATCTTCCATTAGTGCCGATAATAATTTTACTATTCAATACCTCATACGTCAATCAAAATGTTAATATTAACCTTAGTAATTAGTATTGTCATAACTAATTATTGACAAGATATAAGATGGGGAAGTAATCTTGGAACTTGAAATGAGGCAGGTGGTCGCTGCCTTTTCTACTAGCTATACGGGGTTCAGATGGTCGGAGGTTCAAATCCTCTTACCCCTACTTTGAAACTAAGAATAGACCTTCTCAAAACCAGGTATGGAAAGACAAACTTGAGTAAGTTCGCCCTTGCCGGTTAACTGAATTCATGACTAGATTCTACCACCCCTGGCGCTCTGTTCTCATTTAATAACCGCCACAACTTTTCATAGTCATCCTGAATCCAACCGTGGCGCAAGGCAACCAGTACCGCAGATGTTCGGTTACTAACATCCAGTTTCAAGAAGATTTGGGTAATATGAATTTTGACCGTGTCTGAACCTATCTCCAACGCATACGCCATTTCTTTGTTGCTCTTGCCTTTTGCCATTTCTTCCAAGACAGAGTTCTCTCTGAGTGTCGGTGGTGACTCCGCTAAACGGACCAGATTATTTACGCCTGCTTCCGTGGATTTCCCTGAAGACTCACCGGATGCGGGTTCAGCGTAATTGTATACCTCTTCTTGATAGAAAGTGTGCTCCAATTTCTTGATTAGTAACCAGCTGTGAAGCCAGACTAACCCCAGCCCGAGAACGGCAGTCAGTGCCGTGATTAAGAAGTCTATGTCTTTTAGCGACATTATTATCACAGCAGCTAACACCGAATAACTGAGTATAGAACTATGAATGTTCCACCTTAATGACGCAGCTCTCTCTCTTGCTCTCTGACGTAATAATCGTTCGATGCTCATATTACGTGAATCTGAGCTATTGGTTTCCTGTTCTTCTGCTTGACCTGCTGTTGGGCGAAGCTGAACAAAACGCTCCTATGAAAGAGTAATGCAAGCCCTGTTATTTCACCTGGTCACCCTTCTCATGGTTAAGAGTTTACTCAATCTCCTATTCGTACCATCATTATCGACAAAGGTCTTCGGGGAACGGTCGCCGTCCTGCCCGGGCAGAAAAGGGTTAAAATAGCTCTTCCTGACTGCACTCGGGGAAAGCCTTGGGGGCAGTTTGTGAACCAAATCCTGCGGATGCTGTTGGACATATCAGGAGCCACATAAGGCAGCGTTGGAAAAAACCTTGAGCAAGTCTGTCAACCATGTTGCGGCATATTCCTCAGGATTAGTATATTGAAAAAGAACTTGCTAAAATCCGTAGCCCAGTGTTACCTATGTGGTCAGCCAGCACAATAGCTTTTCATTAGCAGAATTTATGCTACAATATTGGCATGGCCTGTCAAGTTTGCAAGTTGGAGAGGATATGGATTTGAAATACTCGTTTCCGTCGCGTCGCTCTGCGGTCATGAGTAATCGCGGAATAGTAGCCACCAGCCAACCTTTAGCAGCGCAAGCTGGTATTAGTATGCTATCCCAAGGAGGCAATGCGGTAGATGCTGCCATCGCCACCGCAGCTGCTTTGAATGTGGTGGAACCCATGATGACCGGTCTGGGAGGAGATGCCTTTGCGCTGGTATATTTAAGCGGAAGCGACCAATTACAGGCATTGAATGCCAGCGGTCGGGCTCCCTACAAAACTAGTGTGAACACACTCCGCAATCTCGGTTATAAAGAAATGCCTAACACAGGCATCCACACGGTGACAATTCCTGGAACCCTAGATGGATGGTGTTCGCTGCTTGACAAGTACGGCACTATGAGCTTATCTCAGGTACTGGTGCCTGCCATCGAGTTAGCGGAACATGGGTTTCCAGTCACGGAGATTATTGCACGTACCTGGAAAATGTACAGCGCCAACCTGCAACGCAATGCCAATGCTACTCGTACCTATCTGCCGGCTGGGAAGGCACCCAAGTCAGGCGATGTTATCGTACAGCCAGATCTGGCCACGACCTTCAGGAAGATTGCCGAGGGTGGACGCGATGTCTTTTACAGGGGGGAAATTGCCGAGGCTATAGTTGCCTGTTCTCAAGAGAACGGCGGGTTAATTACTATGCAAGACCTGAACGATCATGCTTCTACATGGCTAACACCCATAAGCACCAATTATCGCGGGTATGACATCTACGAATGCCCGCCCAATGGCCAGGGGCTGTTAGTGCTGCTAGCCTTGAATATACTGGAGGGTTATGATGTACAGTCGCTAGGCCATAACTCTGCTGAATATCTACATCTTCTAATAGAGACTATAAAACTTGCCTTTGCAGACGCCAGTCGCTATGTAGCTGATCCGGATTTTGCCGACCTACCTTTGGAGGAATTACTTTCCAAATCTTATGCAGAGCGAGGCAGGAGCCTTATAAATATGAATAAGGCAAGGCAAGCTGTGGAGACAAGTATCCTGGATGCTGAGGGAGATACCATTTACCTGGCGGTGACTGACAAGGATGGTAACAGCGTCTCTTTCATCAATAGCCTTTACGAGTGGTTCGGCTCTGGCATCGTCGTAGGAGATACCGGTATTTGCTTGCAAAACCGTGGTAGCCTTTTTACCCTTGAGGTTGGCCATCCCAACTGCATCGAGCCTCATAAGAGGCCATATCACACGATAATTCCTGCTATGGTCTTTAGGGATGGCCATTTGTTTCTTTCCTTCGGCGTAATGGGTGGATTCATGCAACCGCAGGGACATATCCAGGTGCTACTCAATATTATCGATTTCGGTATGGGTGTGCAGACGGCTCTTGATGCCCCTCGATTCAAGTATATTCGCGGCAATGAATGTGCCTTCGAACCAACTATCCATCCCCATGTTGTTCAAGAACTGGCTGACAAAGGACATAAAGTCATTGAATTGGATGACCCCTACTCTCAGGAATTTGGTGGAGGACAGGTCATTATGGTACACCCTACAACCAAGGCCCTCATAGCTGGTTCAGACCCCCGCAAAGATGGTTGTGCCATAGGGAGTTGGTAATTGAGGGCCGTGAGGATCTTGGAGGCGTTCCCGGGCTGAACAATCAGCCAATTTGTGTAATGTGTGTTCTACCTGATTCGTTCTATATAACCCCAGCTTGCCAACTGAATAGCTCTACATGACAAGCGGTGATAGAAAATCCTGGAAGGAGCACAAGAGGAAAGGCAGCAATTAACACCTATCCCCCCTATTTTCCATACTTTAACTTTGCATATAGAAGTAGAGCGACGAGAACCACCCCTGTTGCATTCCAAAGAATAACTGGAGTTAGCCTGAGACAAATCCCATAGGCTAGCCAACAAATCATACCCACTAAAAGCAATATGGTAAAAAGTTTACTTATCTCACGAGCACTTTTTAATTGGAAGACACGAACCAGTTGCGGAATCATACTACATGTTACCAGCGCTCCAGCGAGTAAACCCAAAGATTGTTCTAACTGCAAGACTGGCCTCCTTTTGGTGTTCAACTAGATTTAGATTGATTATAGCAGTGTGTGATAATTCTTTCCTGCCCAACTAGATCCGCAAACAGAAAGTAAATACTATCTCTCTTGAACAATCCAAGTAATTGTTAACAAAGTCAATGAGCGTCAACGGGTGTGGGCAACATAGCTACTGCCTAGTATACCTTCCCACCAATTCTGCCTGGGCCAAGATGTGCCCCTCCATGGCTTGAAGCAGTTGCTTTTGACTTGCACCAGCTGCCAAATCTAGCAGTCTATCCAAGGCGTACAATCTGAAGAAATAGCGGTGGGTGCCACTCGGTGGGCATGGACCTCCATACCCCAGCCGGCTCCAGCTATTCTTGCCATGGCGGCTGCTGTCGGCCAAGTCCGCATCTGGAAGAATAGCTTCTGGTAAGACTCTCGTCTCGGCCGGCATATTGTAGAGGACCCAATGGATCCACGTACCAACCGGTGCATCAGGGTCATCACAGATAAGGGCAAAGCTTTGCACATTCTCAGGCAAATCGCCCCACTCCAGCCGTGGTGAAATGTCTTCGCCATCGCAGGTATACTTTCGAGGTATCAATTCACCACTGGTAAAAGCCGTACTCCTCAGATTAAAAGTCATTACTTGCTCTCCTTTCCCCGATTGAGCGGCCAATAATACAGCCAGCACTTAGAAAAGAATAAAGCTCGAAACTAGCCCAGTCGGGTTGAACTAGAGTAAATGCTATCATCTGCTGCCATATCGTTCAAGGCTACACTCAACAATGATCAGGAATGTTGGGTAACAATCTAGGCAATTGTTCAATAGTAGAGCACAATGTAAAATCATGACGGCAAGAGGCACTTGTCCGATTGCAGCTGGTACCAACTATACGGTAGGAGCAGATAAAAGATTTAGACCAGTTAGGAAGAAAGCACAGAACCCCTGGTACCTCAGTTTCCTTTGACAGAGCCTGCCAAACCTCTTCCCTCATTTTCTGCAGATCGGCTGGGCTTCTGCTTCGATTCCCAGGTTGCTGAGATATACATCTCGGCAGCATGAAAGGAGCTACGTACTAGCGGACCAGACATGACAGAGACAAACCCCAATTTCCTTCCCACAATTTGGTATTTTTCGAACTCTTCAGGATGAATGTATCGAACCAACTTGTGGTGCTCGAGCGAAGGCTGTAAATACTGACCTATGGTTAGAAGGTCACAGCCAACCTGTCTAAGATCAGCCATTACTTCAATGACCTCCTCCCAAGATTCGCCCAATCCTAACATGAGTCCAGATTTGGTCAAGAGATTTTCGTCCAGTACTTTGGCCTGTTTTAGAAGGTCCAGTGACCGCCGATATTTCGCTTGTGGACGAACCTCGGAGTAAAGCCGGGGCACCGTTTCTATGTTGTGGTTAAGAACAACAAGGGAGGCACCCACTACCGTTCGCAAGGCAGAGGTTAATCCTTGAAAATCCGGGACAAGTACTTCAACTGCGATATTTGGATCATACTCATGGATAGCTCTGATGGTTTGGGCAAACTGGGAAGACCCGCCATCGGGAAGGTCATCTCTGGTTACAGACGTAATGACTACATACCGCAGACCCAGTCTAGCGACTGCCTGCACAATATGCTCCGACTCTTGCGAGTCGGGAGCCTGGGGCTTGCCACAATTCACAGCGCAAAACGTGCAACTGCGAGTACAAATATTACCTAGTATCATGAATGTGGCTGTACCTTCGGCAAAGCATTCTGTTCGGTTGGGACAACGAGCACTTTCACAAACAGTGTGCAGCTTCAAGTCACGGGTGAGCTTCCTCGCCTTCTTCAGTATCGTAGGCTCAAGAGCGGTTAACTTCAGCCAATCCGGGCGTCTAGTGTATCCAGCCATCTGTCGGTCTCCTGCTCACAACTTAAGCAAAACATCTCGGAGAAGCAAGGAAGTAACTTTCCTATGATGGTTTTCATCTCTACCCAATGCCCCAACAACTCTGAAATTGAGGTCATCACTTCGCCTGGCAAGCCGCAAGGTGTTATGTACTCAAAATACCGCAGGTCGTTAGTTACGTTGAAAGCAAACCCGTGCGTAGTGATGCAGTGGCTGACATGTATGCCTATGGAACACACTTTCTTTCCACTCGCCCAGACACCCGGGTAGCCTGCCAGCCGGTAACCTTGGATACCCAGAGCCAGCAATAACTTAATGATAACCGCTTCTAGTTTCCGGATATATTCACGCACACCAAGACCGTTTTCTTTAAGGTTAACGATGGGATAGCCTACAAGCTGTCCTGGACCATGATAGGTAATACCTCCACCCCGATCGGTGTGAAAAACTGCAATTCCTTCTCGAGCTAGTATCTCCGGAGGCACGATTATGTCCTCTCCCCCCCTGAACCGCCCTACGGTGAAAACTGCTGGGTGCTGTAGGAGCAACATAACATCACCAATTCTGCCCTCAGTTCTTGCCCGCTTCAATTCTTGTTGCAGCTTCAGGGCAACCTCGTATGGCACTATCCCCAGGTAAGGGGCAATACAAGCCTTCTTGACCGTAGAAATAGTCATTAGTAGAGCTCTAAAACCTCAGGAAATGGATGGCACCGTCGAGCTGACCCATGGCTGTTTCGCGCACTGCCTCAGGTAGAGTGGGATGGGCGTGGATGGTGTGAACAATGTCCTCAGCCGTTGCTCCCAATTGTACGGCAAGCACGCCCTCGGCGATAAGGTCGCTGGCATGGGGGCCCATGATATGCATTCCCAGGACTCTGCCATCGTCAGCGTTACAAATCATCTTGACCATACCAGTCGTCTCGCCCAAGGCAACAGCCCGACCAGAGGCTCTGAAGGGAAACTTGCTCACCTTGTGAGGAATCCCGCCATCACTGGCTTCCTTCTCGGTAATGCCAACACCGGCTATCTCTGGTTGGGCAAAGATACAATTAGGGACAGCGTGATAATCGACTTGGCGGGGATGACCAAGGGCATTCTCAACGACTACCTCTCCTTCATAAGAGGCAACATGAGCCAGCATGTTCTTGCCTAGAACATCTCCGATTGCGTAGACGTCTTTGATATTTGTCTCAAGGTATTCATTCACGTTGATAGCTCCCCGGTCTGTCTGTATACCGAGCGCTGATAAATTCAGACCCTTGGCGTAAGGCGTACGCCCGGTAGCCATAAGAACCCTCTGCCCATCAACCCCCTGCTCGCCCTCCGTGGTATCCCAAACCACCCTAAGAGCCGCTCCCTTCCTCTTAATAGCCTTAACCGCAGCTCCAATTTTGACTTCAATACCTTGCCTCGGTAAGGTCTGGGCAAAACGTCGACCAATCTCTTCGTCAATAGGCTCTAGTCGGAGAGGACGTCTCTTGACAATGGTTACTTTTGTCCCCAACGCATTAAATATGCTGGCAAACTCAACACCCACGTAACTTCCCCCAATGACCACAAGGCTCTCCGGGAGTTCTGTTAGCCCAAGGATCTCATCGGTGGTCAGCACCCCAGGCAAGTCTCTACCAGGGATAGGGAGTGGGGTTGACTCCGAGCCAGTGGCGATAACAAGCTTTCTGGTCACTATCTCTTCATCATTCACTTTAACCAGGTGTGGAGACAAAATACGACCAGTACCCCTATAGACACGTATCTTGTTTTCTTTCATCAAATGCTCAACACTGGACACTAATTGGCCCACAATATTGTTCTTGCGAGCCATAATCTTTGAGAAATTCGCTCTGACGTCGTTAACCTCGATACCGAAATGGTTTGCCATTCTTGTTTCAAGCAGTACCTCCGCGCTTCTGGCAAGCGCCTTGGTGGGAATACAGCCTCGGTTAAGGCAAGTACCACCTAGCATGTCCTTCTCAGCCACAGCCACTTTAGCCCCCAAGTGAGAGGCGTGAATTGCTGCCACATAGCCAGCAGGACCTCCCCCAATTATCAGTATGTCCTTTTCATCCAAAGCCTTAACTCCTCATCCGCCAGCGTAGGTCTGGATATCTGGCAGCTCTGACATCGTCTAGCCGTTTAACGGGCGTGTTGTGGGGGGCAGTATGCAAAATCTCAGGGTTTTCTTCGACATCTCTGGCTATTTCTTTCATAGCCTCAATAAAGGCATCCAGAGTCTGTTTGCTCTCCGTCTCAGTAGGTTCGATCATAAGGGCCTCGTCAACTACTAAGGGGAAATAGACGGTCGGCGGGTGAAGACCGTAATCAAGCAAACGCTTAGCGATATCTACAGTACGAACCCCTTTTGCTTTTTGTCGTCTCGCTGAAAACACTACTTCATGCATGCAAACGCGGTCATAGGGCAGGTAGTAATATTGTTTTAACTTTTCCTTAAGGTAGTTAGCATTTAGCACTGCGTTCTCACTGACCCTCTTTAGCCCTTCGGCGCCCAGAGAACGGATATAAGCATAAGCTTTACACATTACGCCGAAGTTTCCGTGAAAATTAGCTATCCTCCCTATAGACTTAGCTGGTGACATGAACTTATACCTCCCACGGTTTTTAGTCACCAAAGGCGAAGGCAGAAAATCGGCAAGACCTTCCTTAACGCAGACGGGTCCTGAGCCTGGTCCACCACCGCCATGGGGAGTGCTGAAGGTTTTGTGGAGATTTAATTGGACATAGTCATAGGCTAACTCCCCAAATTTCGCCCGCCCCAACAGAGCATTCAAGTTTGCCCCATCAGCACCGAGGAGGCCTCCCCTTTCATGAACCAATTGGCCAATTTCCAATATTTTTGGGTCAAATAGACCCAAAGTGGTAGGCATGGTTAATGTTAAAGCAGCCACCTCCTCATTCATTGCTGATTCCAGGCTTTTCATATCTACGTTACCTTCACTATCGGACGCCACGACGCCTATCTCAAATCCGCACATAACAGCACTAGCCGGGTTAGTGCCGTGGGAAGAATCGGTTAATAGTATCTTCTTCCGAGCTTTATCCCCTCGGTCTTGATGGTATGCTTTTACCAATAGCAAACCGGCAAACTCACCATGCGCTCCGGCTATAGGAACCAAGCTGGCGGCATGCATGCTAGTAATTTCAGTCAAATATTCTTGCAACTCAAACATAAGCTGCAAGGCTCCCTGAACAGACTCCTCTGGCTGGAGGGGATGAATTGAAGCAAAACCAGCAAGTTTAGCAATATCCTCGTGCCATTTTGGATTATATTTCATGGTGCAGCTACCCAGCGGGTAGAATCCCGTATCCACTCCATAATTGAGCTTACTCAGGGCAGTGAAATACCTGATTAGCTCAACCTCACTTACCTCAGGTAGCTCAAGCTCCTGGCGGAGTAGCTCCTTAGGGGGCAACTCGGTCGGAGGTACATCCAGCACTGGGAGACTGCACCCCATCTTGCCTGGCTGGCTAATATCAGGGAGCAAGTAATGATGATTCATATCTGGCTCCTAAAATCTTCCTAGAATTTCAACTAGCTTGTCCATCTCCTGTTTGGTGTTCATCTCGGTAACACAGAGCAGCATAGCATTATTTATTATGTGGCTTATATCTAAGCCACCAATTATGCCTTCGTTGAAGAGGGCTTGGTTGATCCGGGAGGGTGCTACCGGGCAACGAATGGCAAATTCCTTAAAGAAAGGTTTTAAGAAAACGAGGGAATATCCCTTGAGTTTGGCTATTTCTTCAGCGGCATAGTGAGCTTTGTGATAGCACAGCTCAGCCACCTGCCTTAGTCCTCTTTTGCCGAGGGTGGCTAGATAAACGGCTGCTGCCAGGGCCATCAAAGCCTCACTGGTGCAGATATTAGATATAGCTCGCTCCCTTCGGATATATTGCTCGCGTGTCACCAGGGTCATAACATATCCTGGTTTACCCTCAACATCGACCGTCTTTCCCACAATCCTGCCTGGCATCTGGCGCAAGTATTCTTGGCGACAGGTAAAGACGCCCAAACCTGGTCCCCCAAAACTTGTCTGGTTGCCCAACGCCTGACCATCAGCGACAGCAATATCAGCCCCGTACTGCCCTGGCGGCTTAAACAGCCCTAGAGAAATAGGGTCGACTATGGCAATGAATAAGGCACCGATATCATGGACTTTCTGAACATAGGCTTCCATCTCGCCAAGATAGCCAAAGAAATTGGGCTGTTGAACTACTAAACAGGCACAATCTGAAGATAAGTTTGAGTCTAACTCTACTGTCTCTATAGAGAAATTCCGACCTTTGATATAAGTTCTTATCACATCACGGTAGGTCGGATTTACCGTGGTTGACACAGCGACCTTGCCCCTATTCTTCATTGTGCATGCCATTATGGCTGCTTCCCCAGCCGCTGTGCTGCCATCATACATCCCAGCATTGCTCACTTCCATCCCGGTGAGTTGACAGACCAGCGATTGATATTCATAGGTGCCTTGTAATGTGCCCTGGCTGGCCTCAGCTTGATATGGAGTGTAAGCAGTATAGAACTCGCTTCGGCTGGTGATGTGTTCAACCGTGCTAGGAATAAAGTGGCGGTAGCTGCCGCCACCCAAAAAACAAACATAATTATCCAGACTGGTATTAAGACTAGCCAATTGATTTAGCTCTTTTTTGAGTTCCATCTCAGAGAGGGGAGATGGTAGCTTGAACTGTGCGTGACGTAACGTTTCAGGAATATCCTGGAATAGCTCCTCGATTGAGTCGACACCGATTTCCTGCATCATAGTCGTGCGATCAGCGTCGGTATTAGGTAAATACGGTGATGGTATGATACTTGTCATCTGCTTTTTTATTCTGATTCTTCAGATAATACGGCTACGAATTGATCGTACTTATCACTATCCATTAAGGCATCAAGTTCTGAAGGCTTGCTCAATTCTAACCTGACCAGCCAGCCAGCTCCGTAGGGATCTTTATTCACTAGCCCGGGCTCATCAATGACGATTTGGTTGATTTCCAGCACTTGCCCGCTGACTGGCGCGAAGATATCCGAAACGGCCTTCACCGATTCCACCTCGCCCATCTTTTTGCCCTGTTCCACTTGAGTTCCCGCTACCGGCAAGTTTAAAAACACTACGTCTCCCAGCTGAGATTGTGCGTAATCTGCAAGTCCTACCTTGCCTTTATTCTTGGACTCCGGACAAATCCACTCATGCTCCGTGGTGTACTTATATTCTTTGGGGGTTATCTTATGCTCCTTTCTTGTAGAATCGTCTGTTAACTATTTGAGCAGCCACTGATTTGTTGCGAATCATTATCTCTATATCAGTGCCGTTGGTGGCTAGCTCAATAGGAACGTAGCCGAACCCAATATTAACATTTAGAGTTGGTGCATAGCCACCGCTGGTGACTTTCCCTACCTCTTGACCACATCTAACAATTTTGTAGCCTGAACGAGCTATGCCCCGTCCCGTCATCTGAAAACCGATATGCCTGCGCTTTATGCCTTGGCGCTTAATCTCAATCAGAGCACTTTTGCCGATGAAGTCGCCGTTGTCCATCTCTACTGACCACCCCAACCCAGCCTCAAAAGGATTGGTGCTCTTGTCCATGTCCTGCCCATACAACAACATACCGGCTTCCAATCGTAAGCTGTCGCGTGCGCCCAGTCCACAAGGTCTCACCCCTCGCCTCATAAACGATCCCCAAAGGCGTAAGGCATTTGCCGCGTCGCCGATTATCTCAAATCCATCCTCTCCTGTATATCCTGTTCTAGCGGCAAGTACCTCTACATCTTCTATTCTTGTTTGGGTGTGACCAAAGCGAGGTAAATGGCAGATGCCCTTCAGATTATACAGTTGGCAAACGGCCGGACCCTGAATAGCCACCATAACCGTATCGGCAGATTTATCTTGAATGACGATATCAGGGTCCGAACCTGCCCAACGCTGTAGCCAGCCAAGCTTTTGCTCAATATCACCTGCATTCCAAACTATTAAGTAGCGGTCACTTCCCACCCGATATACCCATAAATCATCTAAGATACCCCCATCCTCTAAACACAAGAGACAGAGCTGCGAAAAACCTATCTCCAACCTGCTTGCCCGTTTGGTTAATATCCTATCAAGAAAGTTTCCCGCCTTCCTTCCGGTGATCCAAACTCTGCCTATGTGGGAGATATCGAACATACCTGCCACAGAGCGCACAGCCCTGTGCTCTTCAATTATAGAGGTGTACCAGATTGGTAACTCCCAACCAGCAAAATCCATCATCCTGGCTCTCAATTCGTGATGCACTTTGTTAAGGGGAGTCTTTTTTACCAGTTTCATCATCTATCTTCTCATACGTAATCTTCTTAAAGAATTTACATTCTTCCCCGACAATAAAAGGGAAGACCTAATCGCCATAGGTCTTCCCTGTCTATTTACCTGAGAGATCGCCCGCCACCTATTTGCGGGCTTACCCCTTCGGTGCCCTTACATCGGAAACTCTCCAGGGATTTTCCTTACGGTAGTCCTTTTGCCTGAAAGTTTCGAGAGCTGCTCTCTTTCCTCTTCGGCTCCCTATACCGGGTATCTCCTACCGTAACCTACCAACCTTACCCACAATTATGACACAATACTATGGCATATTCTACCCATAGTCGCAAATCTGCCTATAGCATCTTCCCTCTCCGAGGATGAGACCCAGCAATTACGGTCACACCTGCAATTGTTACGAGATGTGGCGCTCAAAGAACTTGAAATAGAGCAGAAACCGGTCCTGCCCTAGACACAATCGCTACTGGACAACAAGTCAAGATTCGCTGCACGAAACGCTGGTGCCCGGAATTGCACAATCCAGGCAAATGCGCAATTTCACCACCACACATACTCTGGTCTTTTCCTTTCCCGCCTCGTCGCCTATACAGCCACTGCTACTGAAGGCGGCACAGACAAGCCTATCATGTCTATCTTACCAGCCCGAGTGGTGTCGACGATTGTCGTGCTCCCGGTCACAGTGAACAATAGCCCGACTATCCCTACCGGCTTCAGTACTGGATGCGCATTGATGAACTCAGCCATTGGTAGGCCGACTGTGTAATGGCAACAGTGTTGCAGGGACGAGAGGTTTCAATTGATAGGCCTGGTTAGTATTCTGTGCCCGGAATTCCAAGACTTGCCTTAGCCTTGCAGAGACTCGCAAGAAAAAGCTAGCTTTATTCTGGATATTTTGTCGGACCCATCGCGCATCTTACCTCCCAGCAGGAACTTCGCGGGGGGCCATGACTCTGCCCGCCAGTGCACCAGTATGTCCTCTTTCTCTAACCGCGATTTTACCATTCACTATCACGTATGCTATGCCATCAGGGTACTGATGCGGGTTCTGAAAAGTGGCCCTATCCGTGATAGTTTCTGGGTTAAATATAGTAATGTCTGCACGCATTCCTTCTCTGATGATTCCTCTATCTCTTAGTCCCAATTTCTGCGCCGGTAACGACGTCATCTTTCGTATGGCATTTTCAAGCGTCAATATCCTTTCTTCCCTTACGTATTTTCCCAACACTCTTGGAAAGCTACCGTAGCTTCTCGGATGAGGCTTACCCTCGCCCAAAACTCCGTACGGTGCAACTGCCCAGCCGTCCGTTCCTATCATTGACACAGGATGCCGTAAAACGGTGCAAACATCATCTTCGCACATGAGAAAACACACGACGCTTATAGCTGCGTCGTCAATTAGAAGGTCAAATACAAGCTCGAACGGGTCCATGTGTTTCGTTTGGGCGATTTCGCTAATGTTTTTCCCTTCAAGATCTGGATGGTTCTTGTATCGAGCTATTTGGGTGACATCCCATATGTCGACTTCTAGCAGACTTGCCCGATCTGGTGATTCTTTTCTCATCTCTCTGATTAGCCTATCACGGGTTTTCGCATCTGTTAGTCTTTGAACAAGTTTTTCGGTCCCTCCTGCATGAGCCCATTGTGGAAGCTCGGCGCTTAATACGGTACTTGAAGCCACATATGGGTAAACATCGCAAGTTACGTCTATTCCTCTACCTCTAGCGTCCTCGATCATCTTGAGGCTTTCTTTGACTTTCCCCCAATTTGCCTTTCCCTCAGCTTTGTGGTGAGAAATCTCCACAG
>Ga0172363_10002672_pt1 | contig 14415 bp, 14 predicted proteins | sample LakKivs2_kivu2a2_FD_114541 | JGI IMG/M metagenome (GOLD analysis project Ga0172363, IMG submission 114541) | Sediment microbial communities from Lake Kivu, Rwanda - Sediment s2_kivu2a2 | ecosystem: Environmental > Aquatic > Freshwater > Lake > Sediment | place: Rwanda: Western Province, Lake... | reverse complement strand
TTCCCCCTGATGTCAATTATGCATGAGATGCCTGTATTGGCTGATCTGGCAACCATACGGCGGGTTTCCACAGCTCTTAACGAAGCATATGACAGGTGCTGCCTGTATCCTGAGGTATTTCTCCACCACCCGTCATTTGTGATTATGCAAATCATGTTTGCGCCTTTTCTTACATAATCGGCGACATAATCTCCGAAAGCCGACTCATAGCATATTACAGGAGCGGCTGACTGTTCAATAGCCGGATGCCTGAAACATATTCTTTCTTTCTGAGTGCCGTATCCCCACTTTGTTCCACCCATATAAGGGACTATACTGTTGATGAACCTGCCCATCACCGAAGATAGCTGCATTTCTATTCCTGTAACGAGCTTCGATTTATGGTAAATGCCAGTAACACCTGACGAATCTATCAGGAATGCAGAATTAAAATGGTCATACCATAAACCTGTTGAATCTATCATCCTTGCTGAACCTGAAGGAGGTTTGACTGACTGAGGATAAAGCCTGTAGCTTACCAATCCTGAGATGACTGCTGATCGCGGATATTCTGAAATGAAGTCACGGATGGTTCTGATATAACCATTTTCTTCTGTAAGCTCTTCATTTACAGGGTCGTCAATAGTGGTTTCAGGAGTCACAACCCATCTGGTGCGGCTGGTTATTGATCCCTCAGCCAGTGCCAGAGTTTTACTGAGTTGTTCACTGAAGGGGATCGTGAATTTCTCATTATACGGATCTATATTGGGTTGGACCAGCAGGACCTCATGTACTTTATCATTATTCGTGTTAATAGTATAAAACCTTATAATTGAGATTATTGAAGGGATGATTACAAGCAAGATCCAAAGTGAGAACCAGAGCTTGTATTTTTTATTTTGTGTTAAATAATTAACGATAGAGTAAGAAAGTAACAGGTTTGAAAGGAGTACCCAGAGCGTTCCTCCGCCAGTGCCGGTTATCTCGTACCATTGAATGAAAACAATATCTTTTGCGAGTCCGTTGCCAAGGTTTATCCATGGAGAGAGAACCGGCAGCCTCAGGTTCAGAAATTCAAACGCCATCCAGAAGGAAATAACTGCTATTGATCCCGTTATTGTACCCGCCCTTAATATGATCGTATTTCCAAGCCACAATGTAAATGTCATCATGAACGACATGCCGGCTATAACGGTGATCATTGCAGGAATACTTGCCGTCCTTACCCATCCGACCGACATTGATGTGAATATGAGCATACCAGGCATAAGGTACACAAAGAATGCATTTGATCTGAATCTATCCCTGTTTTCGAACAGGTAATTACCGAGGATGAAGAACGGAACAAAAGCTGTCAGGAGAATCAGTCCTGTAAACCAGTTGGTCCAGGCGAGACCTGCCATTATCCCTCCGGCAGCGGAAAGACCGAGAAGATGATACCTGTTCATTTGCTGTTATTCTTTATTCTGCTCAGGATTCCTGCCCGGTTGATGAGGTATACTCCATGATACAAATGCACAAAATTAGCAGAAGTAGTGAGAGGTGGCATCCTGATCTGGTTTTTTTGCCTTTTTATATTGTTCGCCACAATAAAACAGCGATTCATCCAATATTTAAGGTCGCTTACGAAAATGAATCGAATATTATTGGTAATTGTAAAAAATAAGCATATTTTTACAATTAGTATTCGATTAACTGAATAAACAAACCCCGCGATGAAGAAGTATTTTCTGGTTCTCTTAACAGCCATGTTCGCTTTTTCGTTAAGCGCACAGAAACAGGAAGTTATAGCCAGTGCAGGAGGATACAACACTGCAGGAGGCATCTCAATCAGCTGGACTCTCGGGGAGACGATCATCCCCACTTTTTCGGCGGGAGGACTGATCCTGACTCACGGATTTCAACAGCAGCTGATTGTAACCACAATAGAAGAGAACCTGATGGAACTCGTGAACGTCACTGTATACCCGAACCCGGCAAGTGATGTCCTGAATATCAGATTTGATGTACCTCTTGACGGGCAGGTTGATCTGTACATTCTTTCACAGAAAGGAAGCCTGATGCTTACAGGTTTTATCGAAGCAACAACTGTTGAGAAGCAGATCAGCATGACAGCATTCCCTGCAGGTGTTTATTTTATCAGGCTGGTTAAAGGAAAATTAAGTAACGTATATAAAGTTGTAAAACTTTAAGGAAGCTTTTACTGTCCAAAAGCAATTTTTCCATTCTTTTCATGGCTGCCCCTGACGATTCCGTCGGGGGCTTTTTTTATTACACCCTTTGCATTGTTAAATTGTGTTAAACCAGATTTTTATAAAGTTGAAGGAATATCAAAATTTATAACTTTAGGAGTTAAAATCAACAAAAATGATCAAAACCCTTCTTGTTTCAGCATTTGCAGTACTTCTTATGTCAGCATGCAGTACAAGTGATGAACAGCTTGCAAGACGTGCAGACAATATACACAGGACCTTCCTTACAGTCGATACTCATTGTGACACTCCCCTGGAAATAGTAAGGTCGGGATTCGATCTTGGAGAGAGACATGAAAAGGGATGTGTTGATTTCCCCAGAATGGTCGAAGGCGGACTCGATGCTGAGTTTTTTGCCGCATATATCGGGCAGGGACCAAGGGACGATTCTTCAACACTGGCTGCCCACATAGAAATCACCAGGATTATCGACGCGATTAAAACAAATGTGGGAAAAAACACAGCTATGGCAGAAACAGCTTTCTCACCTGAAGATGCCTACAAACTCAAGAAAGAAGGCAGGCTTACTGCTTTTATAGGTATTGAGAACGGCTATCCTGTGGGCAAAGATATCAGCAGGGTAAAACAATATTACGATATGGGGGCCAGGTACATAACTCTATGTCACTCTGGAAATAATGATATATGTGATTCATCAACCGACCCGGAAGGCCCGGAACACGGAGGTCTCTCTTCTTTCGGAGAAGAAGTTGTAAAAGAGATGAATCGCATAGGTATGATAGTAGATGTATCTCATATTTCTGACGAATCATTTTACGATGTATTAAATATTTCCAAAGCTCCCGTTATCGCATCTCATTCTTCTTCGCGTGCCTTGTGCTCAAGCCCCAGAAATCTTTCCGATGATATGCTCCTGGCACTTAAGAAGAATGGGGGCGTAATTCAGATTTGCATCCTCAGCAGCTATATCAGGACTCCGGAGCCGAATCCCGAACTTGATTCTAGAATGGCCGAGCTCAGGGATAAATATGGCGATATCAGCAAGTTGTCAGACGAACAAAGGAACCAGATGAGAAATGAAAGATGGGAAATTATGAATAAATACAGGAAGCTCGCAACAGTTGCCGATGTTGTTGACCATATCGATCATGTGGTGCAGGTAATAGGGATTGATCATGTGGGCATCGGTACTGACTTTGACGGAGGGGGAGGAGTTGAAGGGTGCAAGTCGGTAGCTGAGATGAAAAATATTACCATAGAACTTCTTCGCCGCGGATATTCAAAATCTGATATCGGTAAAATATGGGGAGGTAATTTTATGAGAGTATTCAGTGAAGTAGAGAGAATAGCCCGAAACTCGTAGCTCGTGGCTCATGGTTCGTGGCACTAATAATTGTTGATCCCTCTGCTTAAAGATACTATAGTTTTACCCTTGAAAATCTAAGGGTTCTGAGTATCCATTCAGGAAGGGGCTTACCATCTTTTCTTTTTCTCAGATCAAGATACCAGCCTAATTTTTTCAAAACAGGTATCTTATGGGTTTCAACCAGCTCAATGAGCGTGCCGTCAGGATCTTCAATATATGCAAAATAGCCAGCTGCCTCACCCATATCGAAACTGTTGCCGTTGTGGCTGTGCATGCTATCGACGCGGAAGGGAAACCCTCTGCTTTCGCAATACGACCTCAGGGAATCCATGTTTACGATATCATAGCAGATCTGAATGAAGCCGGGGTCACCCCAGAACCTGTCCTTATATATCTTCTTCCCGGACTTTTCAGAGCAAATAAGTTCAATTTCGCTTTTCCCGAGAATCCGGCTGAATGGTCCTCTTTCAGCTTCCGACCTGCGGAGAAGGACTCTCCTTAGGCGGGAGTCACCGCCAGGCAGCATGGCAAGGTCGGGGAATACATCGGTTGAGTCATATACAACTGAATCATAACCAAGTATATCAGAGTATACCACTCTGGCTTTTTCAATATCTGAAACACCAATTATTGCTCCATAGGCCCCCCCTGATACCTTTTTCTCATTCATGAACCAATTGTTCCCTGACACCATCTGAAAAATATTTTCATAAGGATCCTTTAGGAAAAAGGTTCTTGCAGCAGAAGGATCACTCAGCGCTTCGCCAAGAAGATTCACGTTGTTATTTTTACAGAAAGAGAAAGCCTCATCAATATTCCTGACCTTCATTTTACAGGCGATGATCCCCAGGTCTCCAAGCCTTATCTCCTCTTTAATATAAACCGGTTCCCTGCCAGTATGCTGCCACACCTCAAATCCTCCCCCGCTCTGCAAATTCATGGCAAGAACCGCATGCCTGCTTCTTGGTTTTCCTCCGGTATATGGAAGCATAAGTTTTGCTATTGCTTCTTCCTCAAATATCCTGCAGTCCATGCCGAACTTATCGATATACCATTTCCAGGCTTCTTTCAGGTTTGCCACTCCGATACCTACCTGCTGTATCCCTCCAATATGATAGCCCTTCATACCCTGATTAGATTTGTTTAAGTTGATTTAATCTTATCTGCAATCCGGAAAAATAACCATGGCCATATCCTTCTTATATACAGCATCGATAATTCTCCCGCACCGACAAGGATTTCGCGTTTATCTCTTAAAATCCCGTGGATTATTATTGCTGCTGCCTTTTCCGGTGAGATTCCCTTTGCCAGGCCTTCATCCATTCTGCCATGTTCACGGCCTTCTGCGGTAAGAGCATGATAAGATATATTAGTTCTAACGCGTCCCGGAATAAGTACAGATGTCTTTATATTGTTTATTTTATTTTCGAGATAAAGTGTTTCAAAGAAACCGTGGAGAGCCTGCTTGGATGCGGAATAAGATGATCGTAATGGGAATCCAAATCTACCTGATATACTGCTTGTTGCAACTATATGTCCTGATTTCTGTCTGATCATGTAGGGCAGAACTGCTTTTGTAATGGCTATTGTTCCGAAGTAATTCACTTCAAAAATCTTCCGGTCGACCCAGAGGGGTGTTTCTTCAATCCTTGCTCTCTGGCTAATGCCTCCGATATTCAGCAGGTAATCGATTTTACCTGTAGTCTCCATCTGCCTGTTTACAAGGTCTGCAATTCCTGACGTATCTGAAAGATCAAAAGGCAGACAGGTAACTTTTGATGATCTTTCACCGCATGCCTCTTTGACCCTGGCAAGGCCCTGGGGATCATTCGAGGAAATTATAACCGCTGCACCCCTTCTGATAAACTCATATACAAGAGCTTCACCTATCCCTGATGAGGCTCCTGTTATCCATGCCGACCTGTTGGCGAAAACTTCCTTTTTCATCCTTATGTAAGCTGCGTGATCAGTGTACGAAGTTCTTCATAGTTTCTTTTAAGATCAATATAGTCTTTCCTTTCTTCCCTTCTGTATTTCCATATTCTGAAGCCTCCTGCTATGCGCTTGAAAACGAGGACGTAATTCCACGCAAACAGACCTGAGAGAGGCAGGCTGATGAAAGCCAGCAATGCGAGCCACCATGGTGAGACCGAAACAAGAAGCAGTATAAGGATCAACGGCAGCAGCACCAAAGCTATTGCCAGGGATATGCCATACCTGAATGTACTTTGGAACTGAATGTCTTTCATCTTCCTGATTTTTATGTCAGGCAGGTAAATGAAAATGATGTTAAAAATGCTTCCGTAAATAAAAAGCGGAAGAGTTAAGATCATTCCCAGCATTCCTGCCACGAGCCATAGGAAAGGGTGTTTCTTTTTCTCAAGCAACCTGTAGTCAAGGTTCAATTCTTTTGATTTATCCTTTATCTGGGTACTCAGGGAGCAGATTCTCTGGTAAACCGACTGAATGTTTGATTTGAGCTTATTGAGCTTCTCAATCAGGATCCTGTCCCTGAAGAGTTTAGGCAGCCGGATATTGTCGCTGAACCGTCCGTTTATCATCGTCCTCAGTTCATCAATAGCCTCATAATCTTCCTGGGAATCAATATGTACCATAAGCTTCTTCATTTCAGACGAAAGCCTGTTCCTCAGCTCGATAAGCGCTTTCTCGGGGCTTTCCCTGTAGAGGTCATGGTATTGTGAAGTATCAATAGGTTTCCCGTAAACTACAGTAAGCACCTGCCTGAAACGGCTGTAATGGGTGAACTCAAGTCCTACCGGGATTATTTTTATTTTAAGGTTAAAGCCTTCAGCCTCATCAGCCTGGAATGCTATTCTGCAGATGCCCTTTTTCAGCTGCCTGAGCCTTCTGAAGCCTGCATGATCTCCTTCCGGCAGAATAACCAGGCCGTTTCTGTTCCTGATAACATCAATAGTTTTGCTGAAGGTTTCATCATTCTCCTTCAGTGTGCTGAATCCGTCCCTGATCCTGTACACAGGCAGCATCTTGAAGTAGTAAAGAATTGATGCGATGAACTTCTTCCTGAAGATATCAGCCCTGGCAAGGAAGATCGGCTGTCCTTTGTTTGTAAATAGCACAGCAAGAGCATCCATAAGTGCATTCTGATGGTTTGGAGCATAAATAATGTGATCTTCAGGATTGATATTTTCCCTGCCAAGGACAATGACCTTTCTGTAATAAACATTATTATGCCAGAACCCGAAAATGCCTTTTAATATGCTGTACCCTACAGAGTATTCCTCAATATTCTTTCTGCCCATAGCGGAATCGCAAAAAAACTCTTGTGGTCTTCAGTTAACCGGAAGTTCGTTAATTACAGATGCAAGTTAGAAAAAATGGATTCCGGGTGTTCGGGAGATAACTGTTTTGTGTTTGTTTTATGGATTTTTAAGTCTTTATACTACCATCCCTGGTCATCATATCCACTGGTCCATTTATCTATTGTCCGCCTCTCTTTCTTTGTCGGACGGCCTGTCCCTTTCTTCCTGTAGCCCGGGAATAAAGGCTGCCTGATATCAAGTTTAGCCTTTTCATTTTCAGGTGTAAGGTCCTGATAATAATTAACTGCAATTTTTGCAGAAACACGGTTCTGGATAAGCCCTGTGACTTTATATATATATGTCACCGGCGGTTTTCTTACTGTGATTGTCTCATCGCCATTTATTGTTTTGGATGGTCTGGCCGCGACATCATTGATCAATATCCGCCCTTTCCTGCATTCTTCAGAAGCCTGGCTCCGGGTTTTATATATTCTCACAGCCCAGAGGTATTTGTCAATTCTGACTGCCTGATTCCCGTTCATTTTATAGGATTGTCACCGGGCACTTTCCCGGCCTTGTTGAAAGCAGTCATAGTCAGCTCAGTTCCGGCTGTACAGAACGATTTTATCATTTCAATAACTATGGCTAATCTGTCTTCCAGGAATTTCTTTTCCTCGTCATCCCATCTTCCGAGCACATAATTAACCTGAGAGCCTTTTGTGAAGTTGTTGCCGATCCCTATTCTGATTCTGGAATATTCTGTAGTAGTGAGAACGCTGTTTATATGTGCAAGCCCGTTATGTCCTCCGTCGCTTCCTTTCATCCTCATTCTGATGCTGCCAAGCGGAAGAGCAAGATCGTCCACAATTACGAGCAGGTTCTCAATCGGAATTTTCTCCTTGCGGATCCAGTATCTGACTGCATTTCCGCTGAGGTTCATGAATGTTGAGGGTTTAAGAAGCACCAGTTCTTTCCCTTTATATTTCAGGGTTGATACATAGCCATATCTGCGGTCAGTAAAAACAGCATTGGATGCCAGCGCCATAGCATCCAATGCCATAAAACCTATGTTGTGCCGGGTATCAGCGTACCCATCACCAATGTTCCCCAGGCCAACTATCAGATACTTCATTGTGCCTGATTATTAATAAAAAGGATTATCAGCCTTTCTTCTCTTTATCCTTGTCCTTTTCTTTGCCTTTCTCCTTTTCCTTTTCCTTCTCCTTGTCTTTTTCAGCGCCAGGAGTTTCACCGGCTGCCTCGGCACCTTCAGCAGCGGCGGCAGCAGCAGCAGCTTCAGCAGCTTCTTCTTCCTCGGTCTTGAGTGCAACACGTGATGTGGCGACTGTCACAACGGTGGTTATCTTCGGATCAATGAGTTCAATCTTGTCGTATGACAGGTCTCCGACCTTGATTGAATGGGCAATTTTCAGTTCAGTGACATCAATTACCAGATCTTCAGGAAGGTTTTCTGCAAGACCCCTGACTTTCAGATGTCTTTTCTTCACTATCAGTTTACCACCTGCTTTAACTCCGGCAGCGTCTCCAGTCACCGTAACAGGAATGTCGATAATTACAGGTTTGTCGTCAAAAATCTGAACAAAGTCAGCATGTATCAGCTTGTCGGTAACAGGGTGAAACTGCGTGTCATGAAGGACTGCCTTGTATTCCTGATTTCCGAGACTAAGTTTTACGAGGTGTGCCTCATGTGTATAGATGAGGTGTCTGAAACTGTTTTCGTGAGCATAGAAATGAACATTATTGTCTTTCAGGTACATCACACACGGCACGTTTCCAGATTTCCGCAGCTGATTTGAGTTCTTTTTACCCAGGTCTTCCCTGAGCGATCCTTTGATTTCTATTGTCTTCATTATAAAGGTATTATTGTGCTACTCAACCCCGAATACGCGGGATCCCATTACACGTTAAAAAATCGGACGCAAATATAAAACAAAGGAATCAGAATACAAAATTAGTACTGATTGACTGGTTTGTGGTTACAGCTTCAATGGTTCTTGCAAAAATATCTGCTATTGAGAGGATCTTGATCTTTTTTGATGTATTCCTGAATGGTACAGAGTCGCTTACAACCAGTTCCTCGAGTGCCGAGTCGTCAATTCTTTCTATAGCATTTCCTGAGAGGATGGGGTGGGTGGCGACTGCCCTGATGCTTAGTGCACCCCTGTCTTTCATCATCTTGGCAGCCAGCACCAGCGTGCTCGCTGTATCAACCATATCGTCAATAATTACAACATTTTTCCCTTCTACATCACCTATGATTGACATTTCCTCCACAATGTTTGGTTTCTTTCGGAGCTTATAGCACAGCACCATCTCCGACTGGAGGAATCTTGAATATGCATTGGCTCTTTTTGACCCTCCCATGTCGGGTGCTGAAACCGTCAGGCTGGAGAGGTTCAGTTTCTCAATATAGGGTGCAAAAATTGCTGAGCCGAAAAGGTGATCTACAGGGACATTGAAGAATCCCTGAATCTGGTCGGCATGAAGATCCATGGTAATTATCCTGTCGACTCCGGCAGTGCTCAGCAGATCGGCTGTCAGCTTTGAACCGATTGAAACCCTCGGTCTGTCTTTCCTGTCCTGCCTTGCAAATCCGTAATACGGGATCACGGCAATCACCTTGTAGGCAGAGGCTCTCTTGGCAGCATCAATCATGAGAAGAAGCTCGAGCAGGTTTTCTGCAGGAGGATTGGTTGACTGGATAATAAAGACCATATCCCCCCTTACCGATTCATCAAAACAAGGTTGAAACTCTCCGTCACTGAAGCATGTAACCGAGCTTTTACCTAGTTCAATACCAATACTTTTTGCGATTCTTTCTGCCAGTATCCTTGATGATCTGCATGAAAAGATTTTCAGTGGAGCTTTTCCGAACATTGCCTCTTCTTTTAGGGGTTAATAGATGAATGACAATGCAAAATTAATTATTCCTTAATATTTACGGTTCCATTTGAAAACTTGTTGATAGATTCTTCGATGAACTCAAGTATCTCTTCTTTTCCTGTCTTCCTGACCGATGATGCAATAAATGTAACAGGCAGTTCCTCCCATTTTTTCAGCATCTCCTTATCATATTGGCTGACCGACTCTTTCAGCGCTGCCCGGCTGACCTTATCGCTTTTGGTAAAAACCCTGGCAAAGGGGATATGATTGCGGCCAATGAATTCCATGAAATCAATGTCTGGTTGCTGAGGTTTTAATCTGCTGTCAATCAGAACGAAAAGAGAAACCAGGTTTTGTCTCTTAAGTATATACTCCCTTGTAGCTTTTATCCACTTCTGCCTGAGGTCAGAAGGGACTTTTGCATAACCATAACCAGGAAGATCAACCAGGTACCATTCATTGTTAATGAGGAAATGATTGATGGTCCTGGTCTTCCCGGGATGTCCTGATATCTTTGCAAGCCTGTTCCATCCGGTCAGCATATTGACAAGAGACGATTTGCCTACATTCGAACGTCCTATGAAGGCAAACTCAGGTTTATCATCAGCCGGACACTGTGTGATTACTGTGCTGCTCTTTGTATAGGTTGCTGACCTGACTATCATCGCAGTCTCTAATTCAGATCACTGTATGGCAGTTCAATCTTCCTGTAAATGAAGTGCCGGTTGCCGAATTTGGTTACAATTTCAGCCATTACGCCTACATAACCTGGTCCGGATGTTCCTGCTTTTGTCAGTATGAGCGTCGCCCTGCCGTTGACTGCATTAAGCATTTTGACTGCGGCAGTATCAAAACGACCGTCGGTGAAATCGCCACGATAGAACTTTACTTTGGTTGTATTGTCCGACATGGAAAGCCCTATCCTTACCATCCCTTTTACATTATATTCGTCGTTCATCTGGGTGACAATTTCAGGATAATCTTTTATCACCCTGCTGTTCAGGTCGTATTCCTCAAGCAGGGGTGTCCGGAGGCCTTTGCTGAAACCTATCTTTGCACGCAGTTTCCCTGTCCTGTAGAACTGTTTCTGTATGCCGTCCACTGTATCGCGTTTATAGGGTGTTGTTCTGAAGACCTGGCCTTCAAGGTAATACCATACAGATGAATCCTCCCTCATACCGTTTTCATACCAGAAGGTCTGATAAAGCTGTCCTCCGGGATAAAAGGTTTTCATTAAACCGTCACGGACCCCGTTCCTGAAAGTCACTTCCTTCAGTAGGAGATCGTTGCTGAAATATTGTTTGATGCCTGTGTACCCTGTATCAGGTACAGAAACAGTATCTATTTCAGATGATGAATCCTTTTTTACTGAACCTTTTCCCGTGCATCCGGTAAATAATATCATTACCAGAAAAATGATCAATGGAGCAGAAAATCTGGTCATAAGGTTAATTCTTTGATTTTGTTTGAAACGATTCTGTGTTGATAAAGACCTCAAGGGTTCTTGATTCGGTAAGCGGTTCAAGCACCACTTCCTTTATCATTGCCGGAAGCAGAACGGTTTCACCTTTTTTTACAGGTTCTGAATTCCCGTCCCACTTTATAAGAAACTCACCCTCTGTGCATATATAAATGACAAAAGAATCAAAAAGGTTATAATCTTTTTCTATTTTTTCATTGAAGCTTATAATATTGGTATTGAAGAACTCACACATGATAAGGTTCTCAGTTCTGTTCAGCAGGGGTTCCCTTGTTATTTTTGTATTTGCAGAATTACTGAAGTCAATGGCTTCCATAGCAAGGTCGGTATGAAGCTCTCTTGGTTTGCCATCATAACCTGTTCTGTTCCAGTCAAATATTCTATATGTGATATCTGATGTCTGCTGGATCTCGATCAGCATTATACCGGCACCGATCGCATGTACCCTTCCGGCTGGTGTGAAAAAAACATCCCCGGGAATAGCTGTTTCTTTGTTCATAAGCTTCGGAAGTTCTCCGGCTGCAACTGCATCAAGATAAGTTTCCCTGTTTACCTGATCACTGAAACCCGTATATATTATTGAGTTTTTATCGCTTTCAAAAATATACCACATCTCCGTCTTCCCGTACGCCTGATGTCTCTCTTTTGCAAGCTTATCACCGGGATGGACCTGGATCGAAAGGTCTTCCCTGGCTTCAATGAATTTTATCAGCAGCGGGAATTCGTTGCCGAATTTTTCAAAAACAGCATCACCGGTTATATCTCCCATATATACCTCAATGAGTTCTTCAATGTTGTTACCGGCAAGAAATCCGTTGCTCACAACTGACAGATTATCTGAAACTGCTGATATTTCCCAGCTTTCACCATATTTAAGTGCCGGGTCACCTTTCTTATTGTATTTCGTAATAAGATGATTCCCTCCCCACACTTTTTCTTTAAGCACGGGTTCGAATTTTAATGGATAGAGATCAGACATACATAAGTGACTAAAGTGACTGGAGTTACGAGTGACTAAAGTGAGGTATTAACTTCAGATCACTCCATTCTCTGGTTCACAATGAACTTTTTATTACATTTGATTAGCAAATGTAATAAATAATGCTGATTGTAGGAATAGCGGGCGGTACCGGTTCCGGTAAAACGACGGTTGTAAAAAAGCTCACTCAGGTATTCCCTGACGGACAGGTTGTGGTAATGCCTCAGGATGCCTATTACAGGGACAATGGGCATATATCCCTTGAAGAGAGGCAAAAGATAAATTTCGATCATCCCGACTCTGTTGAGTTCAGTCTTTTAATAGAACATCTCAGGATGCTCAGAGAAGGCAGACCGGTTGAAATGCCGGTATATTCATATCTAACCTGCCTGAGGTCGGAGAAGACAATAACAATAAGGCCGGCAAAAGTAGTTCTGGTCGAAGGTATACTGATCCTTTGCGACAGCGGATTACGTGAAATGCTTGATATAAAGGTATTCGTTGATGCTGATGCCGACGACCGTCTGGGAAGGGTCATTCACCGGGATATTGAGGAACGGGGACGCGATGTGGCTATGGTGCTCGACCGGTACCATAAGACGGTTAAACCTTCACATCTTCAGTTTATTGAACCTTCAAAAAGATATGCCGACATCATTATACCGGGAGGAGCCGAGAATCTTGTAGGGATAGACGTACTTATAACAGTTATTGAGAGACAGCTGTCACACAAAAAATAAGAGCCATGCTTGAAAGTACCAGAATTGAAAATGTTATGTTTATTGATATCGAAACAGTCCCGCAGGCACCAGCATTTGTTGAACTGGATCCCTCATTACAGATCCTCTGGGATAAGAAGTCAAAACTCTTCAGGCAGCAGGAGCAGACCCCCGGGGAAGTATATGAAAGAGCAGGTATATATTCTGAGTTTGGCAAGATAATATGCATTTCGGTGGGGTTCATCAAGGAAGCTGATCCATTTATTTTCAGGCTGAAGTCTTTTTTAGGTGATGATGAAAAGAAACTGCTGGCTGATTTCTCAGATATGCTGTCAAGATTCTCGAGGTCAAAAAAGGAAGCCGTGTTGTGTGCTCATAACGGGAAAGAATTTGATTTTCCATATATGGCCCGAAGGATGATAATCAACGGTCTGATTATTCCTGAACTGCTTGATAATGCCGGTAAAAAGCCCTGGGAAATAAGACTGCTGGATACGATGGACCTGTGGAAATTTGGTGATTATAAAAACTTTACATCTCTCGATCTGCTGGCAAACATCCTGGGAATTCCGTCACCCAAGGAGGAAACCGACGGAAGCATGGTCGGCAGGATCTATTATGAAGACCACGATCTTCAAAGGATAGCCAGATACTGTGAAAAGGATGTGCTGACCATTGCAAGGATTCTCCTCAGGTTCAAGAATCTCCCGGGAGTTGCTGATGACAGGGTGGAATCGGTGACAGCTTTTTGACTCCCGACCCTCCAACCCCCCATCCCCCCTGAAGGAGGGCTAAATCCCAGACAAATTGTTATTAGCGATTGGATTTAAGGGGTTTCTTTATTTCAGCAACTCCTCCAGAGCTGCAGCCACTGCATCAGGGTTATCGGTATGCAGCCAATGGCCCGATCCTCTGATGGTTATAAACTGAGCAGCAGGAAATAACCTCAGAATTTTACTATAATCACTCTGATTCAGATATTCTGATTTTTCTCCTTTCAGGAAGATAACAGGGAATCCGGATATACCCTGTTCACTGATAGGCGGAAGCTGTAATCCTTCAATCATGTCACGCAAGCTGGAAAGCAATGCAGGTGCATTGATCTTCCACGAAAAGATATTCTCGCTCTCTCTCTTCAGGTTTTTCATAACCAGTGATATTTCCCTCTTTGAGCATATCTTTTCTGCCAGTTTTGTCTCTATTTCGCTTCTTGTGACGACCCCTGTAATGTCGGTTTCAAGTATGGCATTCAGGATTTTACTATGGTACCTGAAGGCAGAAGAAGCAGGTGCCTCGCTTGTAAAAGGTGAAACATCAGCAATAAGCAGGCCGTTAAGCTTCTCAGGCCATGTCAAGGCAAATGAGATAGCAGCCTTTCCACCCATACTGTGACCTGCCAGAAAGAACCTGTCCAGGTTATTATCCTGGGCGAGTTCAAGCAGGTCTGCGGCCATAGCCTTAAAACTATGGACGCTATCATGGGGTGAATTTCCA
>Ga0172363_10002669_pt1 | contig 14422 bp, 13 predicted proteins | sample LakKivs2_kivu2a2_FD_114541 | JGI IMG/M metagenome (GOLD analysis project Ga0172363, IMG submission 114541) | Sediment microbial communities from Lake Kivu, Rwanda - Sediment s2_kivu2a2 | ecosystem: Environmental > Aquatic > Freshwater > Lake > Sediment | place: Rwanda: Western Province, Lake... | reverse complement strand
TGGTAAAGAAGAAAAGAAAGAAAGAGATAATCTTTTTTAGCGACATCCTGCTTCTATGATAATCTAATGAAGATTTTCTGACAATAGATATTCGCTTACCGCTTACCGACTACTGACTACAGCTATATCTAGGTATTAAATTATTTCTTGAAAAATAATTCTTCAGCCAGATTTGATTGTTTAATAATGCTCTTGAGTGTTCCTTTAGGAATGTCCCGACTATGGTAGGGAACGACAGTAACCTTTTCGGTCTTGGGATTGTAGTAAATTCGATGGCTGCCAGTTTGTCTCTTTAAGAAAAATCCGTTTTTAAAAAGAATTCTTTCAACTTCTTTTGGCTTTAAAGGAGAAAAACGAAAGGACTGGTTTTTTCGGTTCTATGAGTGTCTCGATGTATAACTTTATTGCTTTCCCGATATTGTTGACTGCTTGTTCAACTGTTTTACCGAAATCGGAAATCCCCAAAGTGGGGGCATAAGCCACATAAACAAAACCCTTTTCAGAGGGTTCTTTTTCAACAATTACCCGATAGTTCAGAGCTTTAGTTTCCATTTGTAACTATTTTACTTTTAGGAAGAAAGAAAAGCAAGGATTTTCTGAGTTAACGAGTGGGAACGGGAAGCGAGGAATTTCTTTTTATCCGCATAAAATAAAAACCACCAGAGCACATCCCAAGGATCAACTACCGCCGAGGTGGTGGCTTCGCAGATACTCCAGCAGGAACATTTTTTAACTGCCTTTCTGATCTCTCTGGCTTTTTCTCCGGCAAGAATTTCTTCTAAGGGCTGTTTTTTGATATTACCGAAAGACTCTGAGCGCAAAACGCAGGGCCTAACCTCTCCATAAGGGTCGATCACCAAAGAAGTCCAGCCGGAATAGCAAGGAAGTTGCCTTTTTCTTTTGCCTTCCATTTGTAACCGCAAGTTATCCAAATAATAATCGCCCTGGAAATTCTTTAAAGCCTTAATAATTGGCTCTCTGGCTTTTTGGCTCAAATCACTTTTTTTGTCGGTATTGTAATACTCTCCGCTATCAGCCAAAAAACAGGAAAATTTTGCCCCCTGCTCTTCGACAACCTCTTTTACTTTAAGAATTTCGGAAAAATTATCCTCAGTAATTGTCATCCCGGAATTTATTTCTTTCACCCCTAAATTTTTGGCCAATGAAATCGTTTCCAACACTTTTCCATAGGCACCTTTAACCCCCCTGATCTTGTCATGAGTTGTCAGTATCCCATCTAAGGATACTGCCAAAGTAATTTGCGGATAAAACTCAATAATTTCTTTTATGGTTTCGCCGACTCTTTCCGGTGAAAGCCCGTTGGTCTGCAAACCGAGAGAAACTTTGGGCTGATATTTTCGAATCAGCCTCATCAAATCGACTAAATCGGTCCTTAAAAAGGGCTCTCCTCCGGCAATGCCGATATGTCTTAATTCGGAAAGCCAATACTCGTTATCGGAAAAAAACTTTTCATAATCTCCCAAGGTTAATTCCTGTTGTACCTTTTGGGGGTTGTCCTTATATCTTTTCCAGTTGTCACACATCAAACAACGACCGTTGCATTTGTAGGTATAGGACAAATTGATATAATACGGCCTGGTAGGGAGCACTAAAAAACGCTTTGTCTTAAATTTAAATGAATAAAGGACTGTCTTGAGTGTTGATAAAACAAAAGAAAACATAATGATACAATTATAACGACTTTACCCTGTATGACAACCAAAATATCAAGGAAACTAGCCTCAATCATCATCGTTACCCGCAATCGGGAAGAAGAAGTTTTAGCCTGTCTAAAGTCAGTTCTTTCTATGAGCTACCCTAACTTTGAGGTCATTTTAGTTGACAACGGTTCGGCAGATAACACTGTTTCAAAGGCCCGGTCGCAATTCCCAAAGGTAAAAATTATCGAAGCAAGGAAAAACTTGGGGGCTAACGGCGGAAAAAATCTTGGCCAAAGGAAAGCCAGAGGAGAATATATACTCTTCCTTGACTCTGACACCATTGTCGATAAAGACCTGCTTGGGGAACTCATCAAGGTTGCTCAGTCTGATCCGAAAATCGGCATGGTTTGTCCCAAGATATACTACTTCGACAAAAAGGATATCATTTGGTACGCCGGTGCCAGCATTAACCTCATTACCAGTCAGGCGAAAAACGTAGGCAATCATCAGAAAGACTTAGGCCAATTTGACCAAGTGAGAGAAACTTCTTTTGCCCCGACTGCTTATTTAGTCAGTAAAACGGTGGCGAGAAGGTTAAAAGGGCATGGAAAGATATATTTTATGGGGTATGTTGACTCTGACTTCGGATATAGAGTTAAAAAGGCGGGGTATAAAGTAATGTTTTGTCCCAAAGCCAAACTTTGGCACAGAATCGGCCAGTATGAAAACTCAAGGACGATCCGCGCCTTAGGTTATAATTTACCCCTTCGTGCTTATTATTTTGCCAGAAACAGGGTTGTTTTTATGAAAAGCCATGCCCCTTTGATAAACTTTTTAATATTTATGGTCACTTTTTTCCCGCTAATGAATGGCTATTTTTTGTACAAAATCATTGTCTTTGGCGGGTGGAAATACTTAAGGCCACACCTTGAGGGAATCTTCGACGGACTCAAATACGCCCTCGGTGGAAAAGTCGAAAACCGCTGGACATAACTTGAAATTTTACGCTACCGGCTTCTGATAAGACTCAAAAGTGGCAGCCACGGTTGGGTTAACGGTTCTTAAAACTTCTAGACCCTTAGACCGGATGTCCAATGACCTTACCACACCGTTGACTGCTGCTCCTGGCAACCAGGCCTCGATGGCGGCCGCTACCTGTTCGCCATCGGCGCTAGAACCGCCAGCACTAACAACTCCATTGACAATCTTATTCCGATCAAAGTCCTCCAAGCTACCGTCCTTCTTCTGAACTTTATACATTTTTCACCTCCCTTCTTTCCAACTTTCTTCCTACAAGCTATCTTGCGAGATCCTCCACACATCTCCTCGCAAGATGGTTTTTTAATCATTTCTACAATGTCACGTTTCTCGCCGGTTGTTAATTACCCATGGTTTTCCCCAATTCAGCGTAACATATTGAAAGGAAAGAAGTAAAGAAACGCGGCTTACCATCTAAAGTGCGCAAACGCCTTATTACTTTCTGCCATGCGGTGGGTATCTTCTTTTTTCTTGATCGCGCCGCCAGTATTATTGTAGGCGTCAATCAACTCTGCTACCAGTTTGTCCACAAAAGTATGATAGTCTTTATTTGGCCTTTTAAGAGCAGATTGGATAAGCCAACGAATGGCCAAAGACTCTTTCCGATCTCCTTTAACTGGCATCGGAATTTGATAAGCGGCTCCGCCAACTCTTCGAGAACGAACTTCCATTTGTGGCTTAATATTCTCAATTGCTTGGCGAAAAACCAAAAGACCATCCTGATTCAGCTTTGCCTTTATCTTTTCCAAAGCCTTATAGATATTCTTCTGGGCCACTGATTTCTTCCCATTACGAACCGCTCGATTGATAAACCGAGACAAGAGCAAATCCCCATAAATTTGGTCAGGGAGAATTTCTCTTTTTCTGCTTGCACCTGATCTTGACATATCTTAAGTTAAAAGTTTTAGACGGCGGTTGCTGCTGGCTTTGGGGAAACTCTTGCTCCACCACCTTCGACTTTAGTTCCGTATCTTGAACGACTGCTCTTTCGGCCAACCACACCAGTGGTATCAAATTTTCCCCGGACGATATGATATTTTACTCCCGGTAAATCCTTGACTCGACCCGCTCTGACCAAAACAATGGCATGTTCAGATAAATCATGGCCAATCCCTTGAATATAGGCAGTGACCTCCTGTTTATTGGAAAGACGGACTCTGGCCACCTTCCTCAGGGCAGAGTTAGGTTTTTTCGGCGTCATCGTTTTCACCAAAGTAACTACTCCCCGTTTCTGGGGGTTAATTGACTCCTGCATGCGCCGAGTTCTAGCATTAAACGAACGCCGCAAAGCAGTGGCTTTAATTTTCCTGGGAAGCTTTTTCCTTCCCTTACGAACAAGTTGAGAAATCGTCGGCATATAGGTTTAATTTTACCATATCTAGCTTCACCCTTCAAGCCTTAATATCGCTCTCTCCGGAGATACCGGGATTAACCGACCAATAATCACATTCTCCTTAAGGCCAAGCAAGAAATCTTCTTTCCCCATTATCGCTGCATCCGCCAAAACATTGCTGGTCCCTTGGAAAGAAGCTGCCGATAACCAAGATTCTGTCAGTAAGGCTGCTTGCTTTATCCCCAAAATTACTTGTTCAGCGACAGCGGGTGTTCCTTTATTTTTTTCTACTAGCTTGTTTTCTTCTTCAAGTCTTTGTTTAGTAACTAATTCTCCGGGCAAAAAGGCGGTTGTCCCCGGGCTTTTAACCCTTACGTTTTCGCTCATCATTTTTACTACGGTCTCAAAATGACGGTCGTTGATGGGAATGCCTTGAGATTCATAAACCATCTGAATCTCATTGACCAAGTAGTTCTGCGCTTCCCGCAAACCTTTAACCGCTAAAATATTCCTGACATCCAAAGCCCCGGAGGCGAGCTGACTCCCGGCTGAAACCTCATCACCATCCTGTACCTTCAAAGTATTGGTTAGAGGGATAAGATACTCCCGCTTCTCTCCGCCTTTCTTGTTTTCTGTGATCCTCACTTTATAATCGCTATCACCAACCATGACCTCAACCTTACCGGAAATCTCTGCCAAAGGTGAGACGGTTTTGGGAACTCTTACTTCCAAAAGCTCTGTGACCCGAGGCAAACCCTGAGTAACATCAAGACCAATAATACCGGCTTGGTGTTTGGTCTTTAACGTCAATTGTGTACCCGGTTCTCCGATTGACTGAGCAGCTAAGACCCCCACCGGTACGCCAACTTCCACCATTCTGCGGTTGGCAAAATTCCAACCATAACACTTGACACAAATTCCGTGGCTCGTCTTGCAAGCCAAAGCCGAACGCACTACCACTGATTTAACTTCGCTTTCTTCCAAAAGATGAACCTTGGCTTCATCAAGCTCCTCGCCTTTCTTGAACAAAACTTTTTTAGTTAGCGGGTCAACCACCGGACTGGCCAAAACCCTGCCCAAAATCCGTGTTCCAAACATTTTTCCTCTCGGTCCTTCTTTGGAAATTTCAATTCCTTCTTTGGTCCCACAATCTTCTTCCCTAATAATCGCCTCGTGAGAAACATCAACTAGCTTTCTGGTCAGATATCCAGCATCCGAGGTTTTAATGGCGGTGTCTGTTAACCCTTTTCTTGAACCTCTAGTGGTAGTCACATATTCAAAAACCGAAAGCCCTTCCCTAAAGTTGCTTTTTGTCGGCAAATCAACAATTCTCCCCACCGGGTCAACTACCAAACCTCTCATCGCCGAAATCTGCTTTATCGTGTCCCGGGAGACTCTCCCTACTTTAGCATCAATCACTAACTTAATCGGGTTGGTTTCCCCAATAATCTCCCAAGTTCTGTTGGCCAATTGTTCGGTCGTCTCCATCCAGACGTCCCTGATTAATCTTTTCTCTTCCTCAAGGGTGATCAATCCTTGGCGATAAGTTTCTTCTATCTCCGCGACTTTTTTGTCAGCTGAAGCAATAATGGCATTCTTCTCCGGACTCATCTCACAGTCTCTGATGGATAACGAAACACCGGAAAAAGTGCCTGCTTGGAAACCGACATTCTTTAAATTATCAATCAAAGCCAGTATTTCCTCATGCCGGCAAATCTTCATCGCCTTAGTAAAAAGGTCTTTAATCGTGCTTTGCTTTACCGAAGTATTGACAAAACGCAACTTTTCTGGCAAAGCCTCATTAAAAAATAGTCGGCCAACCGAGGTCTCAATTATTCCTCCGGTTCCTTCCTCACCTTCCATTTTTACTTTAATCGGTTCTCTTAATTTAATCTTTTTGATCTGATAGCTATAAATGGCTTCTTCCTTGGTATAGACTTTCTCTTTTGCCTTCAGTATCGGATCCAAAGAGGTCAGAAAGTAAATCCCCAAAGCCATTTCTTTCCGGTCAGGAGCATTAATTGGTGTCCCGTCAGCCGGCCTGAGAAAATTACAATCAGGCATCATCAAATCAACAGCTTCCTCCCTGGCTTTTTGGCTTAAAGGAACATGGACGGCCATCTGGTCTCCATCGAAATCAGCATTATATCCTTGGCAAACACAAGGATGAATCCTAATAGCATTCCCCTCGATTAAAACCGGATAAAAAGCTTGAATCCCCAATTTATGAAGGGTGGGCGCACGATTTAACAAAATTGGATGTTCTTTAGTAATCTCCTCCAAAATATCAAAGACTTCGGGTGGCCTTCTTTCTAAAATGTTTTTGGCACTTTTAACGTTGGGGGCGATACCCCTAACAATCATTTCTCTTAAAACAAAGGGTTTGAACATCTCCAAGGCCATTTCCTTGGGCAAACCACACTCCCGCAAATCCAGCTCCGGACCGGCAACAATTACTGACCGGCCGGAATAGTCGACTCTTTTGCCCAAGAGGTTCTGCCGAAAACGGCCCTGCTTGCCGCGCAACATATCCGACAAGGAACGCAGGCTAGGCGTTCTCCTGGCCATTTTTTTATCCCGGCTGCTTTTACTTGAGTCAATCAAAGAATCGACTGCCTCCTGAAGCATCCTTTTTTCATTGCGGAGAATAATATCCGGCGCCCCTAGTTCGATCAAGTGCTTTAAGCGATTATTGCGATTAATTACCCTCCGATACAAATCATTCAAATCGCTGGTCGCAAATCTTCCTCCAGTCAACTGAACCATCGGTCGTAAATCCGGAGGAAGAACAGGAAGAACAGTCAAAACCAACCAAGAAGGATTCTGGCCAGAACGGAGCATCCCCTCAGCCACTCTCAGCCTTCTCACTATTTTGATGTGTCGCTGGCCAGAAGATTTTTCTGCTTCTTTCTTCAATTCACTCGCCAACTTAGACAAATTAAGCTTTTTCAAAACTTCAAGAATCGTCTCTGCCCCCATACCAACCTTAAAGAAAGACGCGGCAGACAGCTCTTTCAACTGAGAGTAATCTTCCTCGGAAATCGTCGTCAAAACCTTTAAATTTTTAACTTCATCAACTAAAACTGTCAGTTCTTCCTTAATTTTGGTCAGCTCACTCAACTGTTTATCATCCAGCCACTTTCCTTTTTGTTTCTTAACCAACTCCAATTCCTTTTCTGCTAAAGCCAAAGCTTCTTTATCCTTGATCTTCTCCTTTAAAGCTTCTTTCCCCTCTTTATATTCTCTTTCTGCCTCTTCTCTTTTTTCATCAATCGCTTTCTTCACTTGCTTTTCTTTCTCTTTGAAAGCTTCGCTCAAGACAGAAATCGCTTCTGACCTTTTTCCTTCCTCTACCTCCACGACTAAATACTGGGCAAAATAAACCACCGCTTCCAAACTTTTAGCCGGAATCTCTAAAAGGAGTGAGAGCCGGGAGGGAGTACCACGAAAGTACCAAACATGGGCTACTGGAGTGGCCAAGTTAATATGGCCCATCCTTTCTCTTCTGACCTTGGACAAAGTCACCTCCACCCCGCATTTATCGCAAACAATTCCCCGATAACGAATCCTTTTGTATTTGCCACAATAGCACTCCCAATCCTTAGTTGGCCCGAAAATCTTCTCGCAAAAAAGCCCGTCTTTCTCCGGTTTCAAAGTTCGGTAGTTAATTGTTTCCGGTTTGGTTACTTCGCCGCGAGACCAGGCGCGAATCTCCTCTGGCGAGGCAACTTTGATCAACAATGATTTAAAATCGGCAATACCTTTGATCATTATTCTTCTTTCTCCTCCAGCTTATCTGCTTCCAGAACCCGGGCAAACTCTCCAGCTTCTTCCACGATTTTACTTTCTTCGCTTTCTTCTTTCCTCTCGACAACCCCTTGAGGAATAATATTCAAACCTAAAGCTTTCAGCTCGTTTACCAAGACATTAAATGACTCGGGAACGGAGGCCTCCGGAATATCCAAGCCCTTCACTAGAGCTTCAAAAGCCTTGGCCCGACCGATGACATCATCACTTTTAATGGTCAACATTTCCTGCAGAACGTGAGCCGCTTGATGAGCTTCCAAAGCCCAAACTTCCATTTCCCCCAACCGTTGCCCTCCCATCTGAGCTTTCCCGCCCAAGGGTTGTTGAGTCACCAAAGAATAAGGACCGGTCGAACGGGCATGAGTTTTGTCTTCAACCATATGTATCAGCTTCATGATATAAGCAATACCTACGGTTACTTCCCCATCCATCACTTCCGCTGTTTTCCCATCATATAATTTCACCTTTCCAGAAACTGGAACCCCAGCCCTGACCATTTCTTCCTCCATTCTTTTTTCAGAAAATTTCTCAAAAACAGGGATGGCAACTCGATAGCCTAACTGTTTAGCCGCCCAGCCCAAGTGAGCTTCTAAAAGCTGGCCTAAATTCATTCTGGCTAAAACCGAGAGAGGAGAAATAATGATGTCCACCGGCGTACCGTCTTCCAAATAAGGCATATCTTCCACCGGAACGACTTTAGATATCACCCCTTTGTTGCCATGCCGGCCAGCCAGTTTATCTCCCTCGGTAATTTTTCGAATTTGCGCTACTTTCACCTTTATTACTTTGTTTACCCCTGGTTCCAACTCATCGTCTTTCTCCCGATCTAGTATTTGTACTCCTACCACAGTCCCCCGTTCACCATGGGGCATACGCAAAGAAGTATCGCGCACCTCTCTCGCTTTTTCACCAAAAATGGCCCTCAATAATCTCTCTTCGGCAGAAAGTTCTGTTTCTCCTTTAGGGGCAATTTTGCCTACTAAAATATCATTGGGCCCGACTTCTGCTCCGACGACAACAATGCCATCTTCAGCCAAGTTCGCCAAATCCTGCTCACTTACATTCGGGATATCTCTAGTTAATTCTTCCGGGCCCAACTTCGTATCAACCACTTGTGCCTCATACTCTTCAATTGAGATAGAAGTAAATTGATCTTCTCTGACCAGCCGGTCGGAAATAACAATGGCGTCTTCGTAACCCAACCCTTCATACTGACAATAAGCAATTAATAAATTTTTCCCCAAAGCCAGCTCGCCCTCCTCCGCCGCCGGGCCGTCGATAATAATTTCACCAGCTTTAACCTCCTGCCCGAGTTCCACCAAAGGCCGCTGGGAATAACAAGTACCCACTGGGTTGGTCCTCTGAAATTTAACAATCTTGTAAGTTTCGATCTCTCCTTCTTTCTTGTAGCTATCCTCAACAATTTTCTCTTCTTTCTTTTTGCTGCTACCTTTAATTACAACCTTATTTGCGTCAACATAGATCACCTTTCCCTTGTTTCTTGCCCTAATTACCATCCCCATCGCCTCAGCGACATTTCCTTCCATGCCGGTGCCAACAATCGGTGCTTCGGATTGCAAAAGAGGCACCGCCTGACATTGCATGTGCGTGCCCATGAGAGCGCGGTTTGGTTCGTCGTTGGCTAAAAAGGGGATTAGAGAAGCAGAGGTGCCAACTACCTGTTGCGGGCAAACATCTACCAAATCAACTTTCTCAGCTGGTACTTCTAAAAATTCGCCCTTATAGCGGGCAGGTAGCCATTCGTCTCCTAAGTAACCATAACGGTCAACATTAACTCTGGAGTGGGTAATATAATAATTTCTTTCCTCGTCAGACTGAAGATAAACAATCTGGTCGGTAACTTTCATTTTACTCACCCCGTCCTTGCTTACTTTTTCCACCTTTAGATAGGGAGCTTCCAAAAATCCATATTCATTGACTCGGCAGTACAAAGACATATAGGTCACCAAGCCGATATTCGGTCCCTCCGGAGATCTCACCGGACAAACCCGGCTATACTGAGAAGAATTAATGTCCCTGATAGAAAATGACGCTCTTTCTCTGGTAATGCCTCCCTGGCCCATAACCGAGAACCTCCTTAAATTATCAAGTTCAGAAAGGGGATTAGTCTGATCAAGAATCTGCGACAGCTGTCCCTGGCGATAAAATTCATTGATGGCAGAAATCAAAGGCCGGGCATTGATGAGAGCTAAAGGCTGAAATTTCTCATCCGTACTCATTAAGGCCATTCTTTCCTTAATCATTCTTTCCAACCGCAGCAATCCGACTTTGACCGCTGTCTGTAAAACCAGCTCTCCGACTCTTCTAACCCGGCGATTGGCCAAGTTATCAATATCATCAATTTCGCCTTTGCCATTTTGCAAATTAATTAAATACCCGACAATACTAACTAGATCTTGTGATTTTAAAGTCCAAAATTCAGGTGTATTGGGAAAATCCAAACCCATCCTTTTGTTAATCTTGTAGCGGCCCACCTTGCTTAAATCATATCTTCTGTTGTTCCAAAAAAGATTTTTCAAAAATTCATAAGCATTTTCCAAAATGGCCGGCTCTCCAGGTCGAAGTTTTTTGTAAAGCTCAATAAAGGCTTCTTCTCTGGTCTTAGTGGGATCATATTTGATAGTTTTCTCCAAAAATTGCCGGCCGTTTTCATCAAGGAAGGCAAAAGCTTCCATGATTTCCTCGTCAGTTGACAGGCCAAAAGCCCGAAGCAAAACTGTAACTGGGAATTTCCGACGACGATCTACTCTTACTGAAACGATATCATTTCTCCCTACTAAAAACTCCAGCCAGGAGCCTTTCATTGGTCTAATTTCTGCCATATAGAGAGTTCGGCCGCTATGAGGATCAACTTCGCCACTGAAATAGGCACCGGGAGCACGCACAATTTGGGTAATGACGCATCTTTCGATTCCGTTAACGATAAAGGTCCCCCGCGGCGTCATTTCCGGGATATCGCCTAAAAAGACTTCCTGCTCAACTGTTTTGCCAGTCTGCTTATTCAAAAGCCGAACTTTAACCTTGAGGGGCCGTTCAAAAGAAAGACTCTTTCCCTGGGCCTCTTCGATTGTCCGATTTGGTTCACCCAAAGAATAATCCAAAAATTCCAACTGCCAGTTTTTTCCGGCAAAATCTTCGATCGGAGAAATCTCTTTTAGGGCCTCGCCAAGACCTTCTTTCTTAAACCAGTCCCAAGATTCTCTTTGGATCAAAGTTAAATCAAGCTGAGGAAGGACAGAGTAGGTTTTTCCCCAATTGACGCGCTCAGTTCTTTTCGTCTTCATCGTTAACTTATATTATGGGCTACGATTTTGGGTCAAAAAATATCGCCAAAATTTTTCTTCTTTTGGCGACGCCAAAGAAACGGACAACATTGGTCCGTTACACCTACATTTAATTAACCGTATTCTAAAGGAGAACCCCCTCCTTGTCAACAAGCAGTTTTTAAGCCCTACTCGGTGAATTTGAAGGTAGAAAGGATTTGGTCAAATTCTGCCTGCCGGGTAGTCTCCAGAGGATACTTATTAATTAAATAGCGTTTGTTATTATGGGGGGTGCAGATAAACTGTCCTGATCCGTATCCTTCCCAATCAATAATTGTTGTGTTAATACCACTGATGGTAATCTCTGACTGGCCAATTATCTTACCCCCGCTTGAATTATAATCATTGAAACATTTTGTGGGAGAATTATCTTCTTTTGCTTCTTCGGTTATAATCTCAACTTTTAACTCACTGTTTTGCAGTTCAAAACCTTTCCCTCTATCCGGATTGGGTGGACTAATCAATGACAAATAATTCTCTCTTTCTTCAGGAGAGTTATATTCAGAAGGGTAATTGAAAGTAAACCCGAGTGCCACACTTGTGTAAGTCTTCCAGTTGGCGGTGTCGTCGGGGAGGGGAGTAATCTCTGGTTGAAAAGTTGGAGCTGAAGTTACCACTGGCGCTTCGGTTGGAGTTAAATTTTGAGATTTAAGATTTGGTTTTGAAATTTGAGTTTTGAGTTTTGAGTTTTTTCCAATCTGTATTCCTGCATAAACCCCACCAGCAACAAGCAAGATAGCGATCAACGAGATCGCAAGAATTAGTACGCCAGGTTTCTTTTCCGGTGCGACTGACGCTGGTTGAACAGGCTGTACTGATGGTGATGGTTGTGGTGCTTGCTCTTCCATTACTGGTTTAATTTCGAATATAACTTTTCAAAAAGAGTCAGGTAATCAGACAATTTATCGTAGATCCTATCCGCCTCTTCCTCCTCATAAAGATGAACTATTGAATTCCTATCTTCAACCATATTTATCCAATTCTCGTCATAGTCTACCAAATTTAATTGAAAAGCGGTCTGAAAACAGCTTTTTGGGGAAAAACATTCTACTCCCTCTGCTCTCGCGTGTACTTTTATTGTCTTCCACGCCAACTCAAAACAAAGCTGAAAACGAAGCAAAGCCGAATCTCTGGTGATTTTATTTTTTTCCACACTTAAAACTTCCCTTAGAGCCGCAATTGCTTTCTCAAAATCCTTCAATATTTCTTCCATGCTAATTTATATATTCAATATCTTTCAAGGCAGTCCTCTTAAAATCTTCTGAAACCTTTCCGAAATCCACCAAGTCAATCTTATAAAGAATTGGCAAGTTTTGCAATTTTTCCTCAATTTCCAATTTAATTGACGCGGGAAGAGGCTGCACAGATTCAACTCCCAAATCTATATCTGACCTCGAGGAATTATTGCCTTTAACTCGCGAGCCAAAGAAAAAAAGTCGATATCTTTCTTTGGGTAAATGCTTCTTGAATACCTCCTTAATTAAACGTTGAAGTTTTTCTTGGGAAATGTACTCAAGCCTCATATAGACAATTATAACATTATCTAGAAACGCCTAAAACCAACGAACAGCAAATTATTTTTGATCAGTGAATTTGAAGGTGGAAAGGATTTGATTTTCTAAATCGGTAAAGTTATTACTATCCTTCTCCACAAAGACAGAAAACACATATCTAAAGCCATTTTTATAAACAACGGCGGCAAGATTTGGAGGACTACAGCTTGGACCATCGCAATAACCATTAGGGAGGAGATATTTCTTTCCAGATAAAACTCCTACTTTAACCTCACCTGAAGGTGGTGTATCTAAATAATAGAGTTGTTCCTCTGTCTCCATCGCGGAAATTGTCGTCTCCCTAAAAGCCTGTGCAACAAGCTTAAGCTGTAATATACTCTCGGTACTCACATCTTCAAGAATCAGTGCCTTGGGGTACTTAAAACTAAATTTATAACGATTATTTTTGTATTCCTCCCAGTTGGCGGTCTCATCTGGAGTAACCGAAGTTATTTCTGGCGATTGAGATTCAATTTCTGTTAGTGGTGCTTCAGTTGGCGTTGGCTCAGTCGAAGGCAGTTCAGTCCACAACTTAACTCTTTTTCTTTCAATCTGCATCCCGGCATAAACTGCTCCAGTCACCACTACCAATCCCAAAATCGCCAACAAAACAATTTTTGCCAAATTTGTCTTTTTTGGAGATTGAACCGGAAATTCTTGAGGCTGGGTTTCTCCAACCGTTGTAATTTGTTCTTCCATAATTAAATTATCCTCTATTTTTTAATCATGTTCAACTGGTGTTCCTTCACTTTTTCAAAAATTTCCTTCTTTGCCTTCTCCCAAGAAAAAGATTTATCGAAAATGACAATCTTCCTTCCTAACTCCTCTTTTTCTGCGTCTTCAAAATAAATCAAAGCTCGCAGAATCAGCATTTCTTGATAACCCGGATATTTTTGGATAGCAAATTTGATAATTTCCTTTAGAGAAAGTCGTTGTAAAAGAAAATAAATATCAATAAAATCACGCCTTTTGCCCCGTTGAACTATTGCCGCGACTTTCATGGCCGCAATATCCTGTCTGGAGGCCAAATTAACCGATTCATATTTAATTAAGGGTTTTAACAATTTATAGGGATAATAAAAAAAGGAAAGGTCAACATTGTTAATTGATAAAATTAAGGTGTTTACTAAAGCTTGGCGAACAGATATTTCTGTAAAATCTTTTCTAAGCTCAGCCAAAACCTCCTCCGCAATAAAAGTTTTAGGAGAATAAAAATCAAAATCTACTGATGTTCTGTGAGACAACTGAAGTGCTAAACCTGTTCCTCCTGCCATATAAAAACCCCACTTCTCTAAACAAGCAAGTCTTTTTATTAAATCAAACTGGGTTTTAGTCAAAACATCAGGTTTCATTGACGGCCAACGGATAAATCAAAAATTGCCTTTTTGTAAATAGAAGGGGAAATGTCAAGGTCCAAAATCTTACTCCAATAATTCAAGGAATTTTTATACCAAACACCTCTCTGGGGACGACGGACAACTTCTTTTATTTCCTTCGGAGAAAAATTCTTAAAAAGCCACCGAACTGCTCTGTCGTCTCCTGAATTAAGAACTTGAGTGATAAGCTCATTTTTGACAGCAGGATCATTTTTATTAAGCCGGGAAATGTCATAAGAAGCAAGATAGGGCTGCAAAAACTTCGGCAAGGCCATATACCCTATTTTATCACAAATTATTGGGTGAATTT
>Ga0172363_10002667_pt1 | contig 14428 bp, 10 predicted proteins | sample LakKivs2_kivu2a2_FD_114541 | JGI IMG/M metagenome (GOLD analysis project Ga0172363, IMG submission 114541) | Sediment microbial communities from Lake Kivu, Rwanda - Sediment s2_kivu2a2 | ecosystem: Environmental > Aquatic > Freshwater > Lake > Sediment | place: Rwanda: Western Province, Lake... | reverse complement strand
GTAATGCGCTGTACCCAACATCTTGGCCTGGTACATGGCAATATCGGCATCCCGCATGATATCCTCCGTGGAGGTGTACTCGCTGCTGCTCAGCACGATGCCGATGCTGGCCGAGGTGAACACGCGGTTGTTTCCTATCTTGAAGGCTCTGGATAACACGTCCTGGATATTTTTTACCACCTTGATTGCATCGTGGACGTCGGTGATGTCATCCAGAAGCACCACGAACTCATCGCCTCCGAAACGCGCCACGGTATCCACAGTTCGCAGGCATGTGCTCAATGCCTTGGAAATTTCCACTAACAGCTGGTCGCCAACGGCATGTCCCAGGGAATCGTTGATCACCTTGAAGCGGTCCAGGTCGAGGAACAATGCTGCAAAACCGAATTTTTCGTAGCGCCGGCTGTATTCGATGGCGCGCTCCAGGCGGTCAAGGAAGAGGGCGCGGTTGGGCAGGCCGGTCAACAGGTCGTGAAAAGCATCGTGCAACAGCTGCTCTTCGGCATTTTTGCGAGCAGTGACATCGGTTTGCGAGCCCGCCATGCGGTAGGCAATGCCGTTGGCGTCCCTCACCGCCATGCCCCTCACCAGCATCCAGCGATAGCTCCCGTCGTGATGCAGGATGCGGTGCTCGCTTTCGAAATGGTGGGTGTAATGATTAAGGTGGTTGGAGATAGCATACAGCACGGCTTCACGGTCATCGGGATGGATGCGGTGGATCCATTCATCGATCGTTGGGGCGATCTCACCGTCTGCGTAGCCCAGCATGTCTTTCCAGCGCGGCGAATAATAGATGCATTCCTTCTTGATGTTCCAATCCCAAAGGCCGTCGTTGGCGCCGCGCGCCGCCAGGTAATAGCGCTCCTCGCTTTCCCTCAGGGTTTCCTCCGCCTGCTTGCGGAGGCTGATGTCTCTCAGCAGCACCACCCAGTGCTGCACCTGGCTGGGTTGGTCCTCAATCGCCTCGAAGGAGAACTCTGCGAAGAAAGCCTCCCCGTTTTTTCGCCTCAGCAGCTTCTCATAAATTTTTCCCCGCTGGCAGCTTTCCATCGCCTCCATGCTGGCGATCGTTTCACCTGCATCTTCCCCCGTACCCAGCAGGAGCAAGCTATTTTTCCCCACCAGCTCATCATTCCTGTATCCGAAGATTTCATAGGCCGCCGGGTTGCAGCTGGCGATTTGCATGCTCTGTGCATCGATGATGAATAACGCGTCGTTCATGCAAGAGAAGGTCTTTCTAAATAGCTGCTCAGACTTGTGCAGGGCGATCTCCGCCAGCTTGCGCTCGATGGCATAGCGGATGGTGCGGCTGAGCAGGTTACCCTCCAGGTTGCCCTTCGCCAGGTAATCCTGGGCGCCATCCCTCACCGCGCGCAGCCCCAGCTGCTCGTCCTCCAGGCCGGTCAATATGATGATGGGCATGTTGGGGAAGCGCTGGTGCAGCTGCTGGTAGGTTTCGTAGCCGTAGCTGTCTGGCAGGTTCAGGTCCAGCAGCACAATATCGGTGTTGTTGCTTTCCAGATGATCGATCCCGCTGGATAGCCGGTTGGCGTGGTCGAGCTGGCAGGCAAAACCCGGTACGTCATACAGGATTTCCTGCACCTGCCGCACATCCCCGGGATTATCCTCGATCATCAGGATGGCAACCGAGCGGTCAATCATGCGCCTTCACCCCCGGCAGCTGGACAATGGTCAGCCAGAAAGTCTTGATCTGCTGCACCACGCTGATGAACAGGTTCAGGTCGATTGGCTTGGTCAGGTAGCAGTTGGCGTAATGGTCGTAGGCGCGGGCAATATCCTCTTCCGCTTTTGAAGCGGTCAGGATGATGACGGGTATCTTGTGCAAATCAGGGTCGGTCTTTATTTCTTCCAGCACTTCGGCGCCATTTTTCTTGGGCAGGTTCAAATCCAGCAGGATCAGGTCGGGCTGGGGTGCATCCTGGTAATCGCCTCGCTTGCGCAGGTAATCCATAGCCTGCTCGCCGTCCCGGGCAATTTGCAGCTGGTTGTAGATCTTTCCGTCCTGGAAGGTCTCCTGCACCAGGCGAACATCTCCCGGGTTATCTTCCACCAGCAGGATGGTGATCAGGCTCAGCTCAGTTTGTTGGCTCATACCGCCTCCTTGACCCTGGCAGGCAGGGTGAAGTGGAATGTTGCCCCCTGGCCGGCCTGCGAATCTACCCAAATAGTGCCACCGTGGCGTTCCACAATGCGTTTGCAGATGGCCAGGCCGATGCCGTTGCCGGGGTAATCTTCCCGGTTGTGCAGGCGCTGGAAGATCAGGAAGATGCGCTCGGCGTAGCGCGGGTCGATGCCGATGCCGTTATCCCGCACCATGATCTCGTGATTTCCGTTCTTTCGCCGCGAGGAGATGTTAATCACGGGGTTCTGCTGCCCGTGGAATTTGAGGGCGTTCCCGATCAGGTTTTGGAACACCTGGATCAGCTGGGTGTCGTCGCCTAAGACGGACGGCAACGCCTTGCAGTTTATCCTGGCCTGGTTCTCGGAGATGGCAACCTTCAGGTTCGACTGGGCCTGCCTGATCACCTCGTTCAGATCGATGCGGGCGAAGGATTTCCCGCGCGTGCCCACGCGCGAGTACTCCAGCAGGTCAAGGATCAGGGTCTGCATGCGCTTGGCACCATCCACGGCATAATAAATGTAATCCCTGGCATTTTGGTCCAGCTTATCGGTGTAGCGGCGCTCCAGCAGCTGTAAGAAGCTGGCTACCATGCGCAATGGCTCTTGTAGGTCGTGTGAGGCCACGTAAGCGAACTGCTGTAATTCCTTGTTGCTGCGTGCCAGCTCGGTGGCGTAGCGGTGAATGTCCTGTTCTGCGCGCAGGCGTTCGGTGTTCTCGGCCTGCAAAGCCTGGTTGGCGGTGGCCAGCTGCGAGGTGCGTTCCTGCACGCGCAGCTCGAGCTCATCGTGGGCCACGCTCAAGGCCTCCACCATGCCCTCCAGCTGCCAGAACAGGCGGGCATTCTCAATCGCCACCGCAGTCTGGTTAGCCACGGTGGTCAGTGTGGTCACGTCATCTGCCGAGTAGTGCAGTTCCGATCGCTTGGGTCCCAGCACGAATACGCCCACCAGCTCGTTCTTCGCCGCAGCCGGGATGAACAGCTCGGCAGCCAGGTGCTCCAGCTCATCCTTTTCGCGTTCCCACAAGGCATTGAACTGGGGCAGCATCTCGATGTCGGAACGGGTGAGCGGCTTGTTGTTTTCCTCCAGCCAGTTCATGATGGGATGATCTTTGGGGAAGAAATTCGTCCCGTGGTTATCGATATCGGTGCGGGCCGTGAGGTGGAAGACACCCGATTTGTCATTCTTCAGGAAAAAAGCAGCCTTTTCAATGTGGATGGTACCGGTCACCTCCTTGAGGATCATGCTGGTCAGGTCGTCCAGCTTGATCATGGCGGCAGCCGATTGGCTCAGGCGCTGCAACATCTGGGTGGCGTCATATTTTTCACGGAAGAACAGCTTGTCCATCCATCGCTGCGTGCGGTACAACAGGGGCTGGGCAATGATGGCGATCAGCACCGCCATCACCAGAGAGACGATGACTTGCGTGCTGTTGGAGGCCTTGAAAATCACCACGACCAGCGTGATGAGCAGGAAATAGCTGGTGCTGATGAACATGGTGGGGATGGAATACAGCAGGCCTTTGCGCAGCATGACCGACATGTCCACCAGCCTGTGCCTGCCGATGGCGATGGCAATGATCAGCGCGTTGACCAGGTTGGCGATCACGTCTACCGGGATCGATTGCCAGCGAGTGGTGAAGCTGGTGATTGCTCCCGCGCCAATTATCCCGCTGCCCACCAGCATGTAGCGGATGCGGGTGCGCCGCGGGAGTGGCTGTTTGTCCCGGGCGCCGCGCACCAGGTGGATGATGCTATATGCCATGTAAAATACCGCCGTCAGTCCTAGCAGCGGCGCCAGCCGGCCGTACGTGGGCAGGGTAATGCCCGTTGTGCCCAACGCTACGTCCTTGATCACCAGCTCAGTGGGTGAGCATAAGAGCGCCAGGATGAACAGCGTCAAACCGGCGATGAATATGGGCTGCTGGCGCTGGGCTTCGGTGATTACCAGCACGAAAAAGCAGTAGAAGATGAACTGTCCCACGATCCCGGCGGTCATCAGCCGGTACCATAGCAGCACAGTTTCAGGGGCAGCGATGAAAGTCACCATCACAGCCGTAAGCTGCCAGAACAGCATGGCGGTCAGGTACAGCAGAAAGGCTCTATTCACCTGCCGGTGCCTGCTGTGGCGCAAAAACACCAGGATCAAAGCCATATACACGGCCATGGACACCAGCGAGGTGATTTTTGCGGGCATCATGGCAATACCTTGTGTTTCACAAATGTGGGATAGCCGTTGACCCAAAACTGGATCGGTCCCCGGTCCATGTTCTGGGTATAGTTAAGAGCCAGCTCGCTTATGGCTTCTGTGATATGGTCTTTTTCGTTCACGGGCTTCCCCTGTTCCCTTGCTTCGACCCTGTTTCCAGCAAAAACCTGGATCCCTCATCCGCCGGACCGTCTACCAGATTTTTTCATGCTATTTGCCTGGTGAATCTGGTGACATCCTGCAATAATAGTATCATAATTCATTAATTCTGCAATTTTCATTACTGAAAGGTGCTGCTGAGAATCACCCTTCAGTTCTGCAAGGAACGGTATTGAAATTCTTAAGCTTGCCACTTGCCTGTCCTTTCTCCCAATAAATTAAGACAATTATTAACCGAATAAATTAGGATAAAAATTATCTGAATTACGTGGTATAATCGAAGCCTGATTGATGATCAAGACCCTGCATGGGGGAGTTCCCCATGGGGGAAGTCAATTAGAAAGAAGGAGGTTCTACTATGAGACTCAGAATCTTTATGATAGGCAATGCAATTCTGGCGCTAATCGCCGGGATTATTCTGGTGATCGTACCAAGCTTAATGATCAATGCATTCGGGATAACGTTGAATGATTCAACCCGGCTGCTGGGCGAGTTTTATGGCTCAGGGCTTATCCTGATGGGTCTTGTTGCCTGGTCTGCAAGGAATATGACGGATCGCAAATCACAGCGGGGAATTTTCGCCGCCTTCACCATTGCGAACCTGGTAAGCCTGGTCCTCTCGATCATTGACCTGGTGAACCACACCTTTAATGCTCTTGGCTGGATTGCCGTCGTTGCGTATGCGATCCTGTTCGTGGCTTATGGAGGCTATCTGCTAATCCGGGCCAGCCAGGCAGGGCAAATGCAGCCTCAACAGCAAGTCCAGCAAACACAGCACCAACCTTCATAAGCTGTGCCGTGTAATTAATGTTCATTCAGCCCCACGGGCCAACATACCTGTGGGGCTCTTTTTTTGTGGTTGGGTTGAGCGGTGTGTGCGAAACCCGACCAAACCTCTTCCTCTAATTAACTCATCTTCAATTAATTACCCCGGCCCGTTGTCCATGCGATAGTGAGTATAATATCCACGTTTCATATGCATGATCAGGGAGGTAGGATCATAAAATGCTTACCATTTACGAGGAACTTCAGCTGCTTGCCATCCATGGCGACAAGGGCATCTTCATCCACTCGGCCGATGAGGCGCTAAAACCCGGCATGAACGGCGCAATCCTTTCGGAGCTGGCCCTGGCGGGCAAGATTTGTACCGGCAATAACCACCGCCTGAAGCTGGAGGAACGCAGCTTAACCGACGATCCCATCATCGACGCCACCCTCAAGGCGCTAAAAAAATCTGAAAAAGAGCGCAAGTTCGGCTACTGGATCGCTGGCCTCAATCCCAAGCCGGAGAAACTCCGCCGCCAGGTGACCGCCAGCCTGGTTGCCAAGGGCATCCTCAACCAGGAAGATGACCGCCTGTTATGGGTCATCCCTTCGCCCCTGCAGCCCGCAGCCAAAGGATCCACAAAGTACTGGCTCATCCGGCGCCTGCGCGGCATCATCCTGTCGCAGGATGACTACCAGCCTCACGACCTGGCCCTGCTCAGCCTGCTGAATGCCTGTGGATTGCTGGAGCTGGTCTTCCTGCGCGATGAGCGCAAGCCGGCGGCCCAGGCCATCAATGAGCGGCTGGTCTTCCAGGCCATGAACGATCCCAATTTTGAAACCATCCAGGAGATCAGCGCCACCGTTGCCTCGCTGGTAGAGGAGGAGTAAAACCTCCCCTTTCGCCTGCCAGGTTGGTCAGGGGTTCTACACTGGATACCATTGGGGAATATTTGGCCTGCTTTTGAAACGAGGACCTTCGCAGGAGGTGTTGTATGGAAGGCTGCCAGCCTTTACTCGACACGATTTACGCCGGCTGGTGCAAGTATCAGGAGCTGCTGGTTGCTGCGCTTCAGCCGCTCACCACTCACCAGCTGTCATTACGCCCCGCGCCGCCCCTGCGCTCCATTGGTGAAATCACTGCCCACATCATCGCCGCACGCGCCCGCTGGTTCGCCTCACCCCTGGGTGATGGCAGCCATGAGCTGGCAGCTTATAACCGATGGGATCAGCCCGATGCCCCGAAGCGCAGCGCCCATGAGCTGGTGCGCGGCTTGCAGTTCACCCAGGACTACATGCAGATCACCATGGCATGCTGGACCCCTCAAGAGTGGAATATCTCCATCCCCGGCGAGGATGACCACGAACCTGCGGTCGTCACTCGCCAGTGGGTCATCTGGCACCTCATCGAGCATGACCTGCACCACGGCGGTGAGATCTCGCTCACCCTGGGTATCCATTCCTTGACCCCACCCGACATGTGATCGTTCTCGTCGATCACAGTCAGTCGGATTTCATCAGGAGGAAAAGATGAATTCCTTATATGAAGCCTATGCACAATGGCTGCACGAAACTCATGCTGAAATTTTGAATGACCTCGAATCGCTCCCTGCTGAAGCATTAGACTGGGTGCCGGGGCACGAGATGAACTCGGTGAGCGTGATCATCGTCCATCTCACCGGAGCCGAGCGCTATTTTATCGGTGATATCATCATGGGCGAGCCGTCCAACCGCAACCGCGCTGCCGAGTTTACCGTAAATGGCCTGAGCAAGCGAGATTTGCAGCTCCGCCTGAACGAAAGCGAGTCTTACATCCGCTTGGCCCTTGAAAAGCTCAGCCTCGAGGACCTGGGCAAAGAGCGCCTTCACCCTCGGCAGGGCAACCAGGTGACGGTGGCCTGGGCGCTCATGGAGGTCTTGCAGCATAGCGCCCTGCATGCCGGTCACATCCAGATCACCGCCCAGCTGTGGCACCAGCGTCAGCAGGGGTAGAGCTGGCAGCAGGTTTTCTCCATGACCATTCTTGCCCGCCTTTCCTCCCAAACCGGTGACCGCAGCCAGGCTTCTAATCTGATAGTGGCGCGCCAGTGCCTTGAGAACCCGCGCCTGCTGGATGAAATCTCCGGCGGATTATCCGAGCTGGATGAGGCCCTGGTGGGTGACTGCGCCGAGGTGCTCACCAAGGTGGCTGAACAGCACCCCGAGTGGGTGGCGCCCCATGCTGCCGCCCTGTCCGCCTTGCTTACCCGCCAGAGCACCCGCTTGCGCTGGGAAGCCATGCATGCCCTGGCGTTGGTCGCCACGCGGGCTGCCGATACCGTCATGGCGCTTGTACCGCTGCTGGTGGGGCTGATACGTTATGATAAGAGCGTGATCGTGCGCGATTATGCCGTGGATGCCCTGGCCAATTACGCTTCCACAAGCCCGCAAGCCGCCCGTTGCGCCTACCCCTACCTGAAGGAAAGTCTGGCCTTGTGGGACGGCAAACAAGCCGCCCACGCCTTGCAGGGGCTGGTGCACGTGTCACGCCTGCTTCCCGAGCACCGCCCCGAACTGGCCGCAATTGCCTCTCAGCATGCCACCTCCGCCCGCCCCGTGGTTCGCCAGGCTGCCAGGCGCCTCCAGGAATACCTCCAACAGTAGGGCAGCGACACGATCACTCTTCGTCAAATTTATCCTGTAGGGGAGGGTCTCAGATCCTCCCCTACAGTCTCCTCCTCATGTCATTGCGAAGGAGCGTTCAGTGCGACTGAAGCTATCCGACCTTCTCATGTCAATGCGCCTGCCCCCTTTACTCTTTTTAGCGTCATCCCGTTGGTTCGCGAGGGAGCGAGCGAAGCCTGCAAACCCTCCCTTTATTTGTCATTGCGCCTGCCCCCGTTGCTCTTTATAGCGTCATCCCCCTGTTTTGCGGGGAACGAGCGAAGGGAGAGGCCACCTGCATCGATAAATTGTTCCTTGCGGCAGTCAGCCATCCACCATCTTCGCGGAACTTATTTCCTGGTTACTTCGTTACATACCAAAGCGAGGAACGTGTATAATTCAACGCGCCTGCCTGTTCATCCTCTCACGAGATGAAGGATAATGCTCACAGAAACAAATGAAGCCCTCCAGGGGCAAAAACAAAGCTGGAACCTGGTCAAAAAATTAGGGGAGGGGGATGCCGGTGAGGTCTACCTGGTCACATCGATCCTCGACCAGCACCCCGCCATCCTCAAGCGCCCCCGCCGGGGAGCCTTCTTCAGCGACACCCTGCGCCAGGCCAGCCAGATAAACAACGAGGGCAGCATCCTGCGCGGGCTTACCCACCTGGCTTTTCCCCGCCACGCCTTGCAGCTCAGCATCCCTGCCCTGGTAGACCAGAACCGCACCCAGCTTGAGCAGGGCGCCCAAACCTTCATCATCATCTCCCAGGCTCGCGGCATCGACCTGAAGCAGCTCAGTCAGTTCATCCGTTTCGGCGCCGCCAGCCAGCCCGATGTATCCGCCGAGCCTGGTATCTCCTCCCTGCTCGACCAATGGTCGCACCTGGCGGTTTTTCCTGACCCATTGCTGGTGCGCGTCTTGCTGGGCGTTCTCGACCTGCTAGAAACCATCCACCACAGCCCCATCCGCACCGCTCAGGGCACCCATCCCGGGCTGATCTGGAACGATGTTAAACCCGAGCACCTGTACTGGGACCCCGCCCGCACCTGCCTCACTGCCATCGACTGGGGCAACAGCCAGCTGCTCGAGGCCGATGGCATCACCAAAGACCGCCGCTATTCCGCCGCCGACGATTTCCGCCAGTTCTGCCAGGAGATGGGCAATTTTGTCTCCGAGGCTAACGCTGAGTTGCATGCCCGGCTGGATTGGCCTGCAGACCTCCCCGGAGAAGGCGTCTATGAGCAGTGCATCCCGCCGCTCAAGGCAACCCTGAAAGCCCGCAATGAAGCCGATTTCGCCCGCCTGCAAGACCTGCGCCAGCAGGAAGCCGAGCTGTATTCTCTCACCAGGCTGGGCCTGGAACATCTCACGCAGTACCAGCAGCTACAGCGTCAGCTGGCGGAGCACGGCGAGCTGCCCGACCATTTTGGTGCCCTCAACTTCCTCTCAAAAGCTGCCTTCCAGATGGTCAGCGCTTCACGCTGGGAGGGTTTTCAATCCGTTTGCGCCCAGGCTGCCCGGCTGCATTCCACTTCTGCCGAGAAATGGCAGCTTTTGGCGCAGCTCGCCACCCTGGCCAGCCAGGCCAGCCATGCCGGGGAGCTGTCCGCCTTTTCGAATGCCCTGTCTGCCGGGGTAGCCGACGATTGGGCCGCTGCCCTGTGGGAGCTGTTCGTCCAGTTGGGTGAGGCACCCCGCCCCGCCTGGTGGGAAAAAATCAGCCAGCAGGTCCGTATCCTGGCCTTGGGGCTCGAGCCGGATAGCCTGCCTCCCCGCACGCTGCTCGCCCGCCTGTACTACACCCTGCGCGCCGAGGTTACCCACCTTGGAGATCAGCACCTGCGCGATAGCCCGGGTGAGAATGATGTCCAGCCACAGAATGGCAACGGCTTAAACTCGCAATCAGCTGAGCAGCTGGCAGCCACCTTCCGCCAGGAGGTCATCGACAAATGGAGTGAGGTTGAGCCCGGCCCGCCGGGTAGTGATATCACCTATTCGTTCGTGGATGCGCTCATCCCGCCGCTCGAAGCGCTCGTGCCCGGCGCACGCCAGCAGCTGGACCGCGCCCTATCTCAGCCCAGAGCTCAGGTTGACCTGGTGCTGAAAGCCTGGGAGCAGAGGGATTTTGAGCTTGCCCGCCGCAGCCTGCGCATGGTGTTGTTGTGGGACCCTGACCGCGCCCGACTGTTCAGCGCCTGGAAAGCGCTCGCCACCGCCTCCGACTGGCTGGTCTCGCTGAAGCGGGGTGCAACCCAGGATGAGCCATACTACGACTACCTTACATCCATAGAGCTGGCCGGGCGCACCCTGCGCAACCAGGTTGGCCCTGCCGGCTGGCTGGACCATATCCTCGAAGCCCTCAAGCGCTTACGCAAGGGCACCCACTCGGTTGACCTGCTGATCGAGTTCCCCGAGATCATGCACGAGTTGCCCTGGCTGAAGGAATACCAGTCGCGCGAGCTCATCTCGCTGCCTCGCACCCGCCCCCTCACCCTGGAGAGGGACAATCTGGCACCCTTCACAGATGCTTTCCCGCTGGGCGTGGTGGAGGGCAGGTTTGGCCCCCAGCAAGCCATGACCCTGGCAGAGCCGCTGGATGCCTGGGCGCCCGAGGCGCGCGGCTCTTCTGCCCGCGTCTTCGCCGGGAACCTGCCCGGTCCGGCTGGCAAGTCCACCTCGTTGGCCTTCAAGATCATGCGGCCCGACCAGCAAGCCTACGCCCTTCCCTTGTTCATCGAAGAGGTGCACATCCTCACCCTGCTGCGCGATGTGCCTGGCATCACCCCCCTGGTAGAGTGCGGCTTTATCCGCCTCGACGAGGGCCTGGCGCTGCCCGGCGATGGAAGCCAGGCTTCGGCAGCCCCGCTCTCCGGGCAGGTGATCCATTACGGCGTGGAGCAGGCCCAGAACTTCCTGGCCTCCATGGATCGGCAGCTTTCGGTGGGCTGGCTTCCCTACCTGGCGCTGGTTCGGCGCAACGCGGAGTATAATTTACTGCATTATTGCGATGCCAGTTACACTCACGGCTGGTTCTTGCCCTTGCGACATAGCCTGCTGCTGGCCCTGCAGCTGTGCGAGCTCTTGCAGTATGCCCACGACAGGAATATCGTGTATCGTGATCACAAGATTCTCCATTATTATTGGGACCCCCTTTCCCACGGCGTGACCATGATCGATTGGAACATCGCCAAGCGCCACCCCCAGGGACTGTCAGATGCCGACCGGCAGTTCGACCTGGTGCAATTTGCCGCCCGCGGGTTGCACCACATCTTCACCGGGCGACCTGCCCCGGGCAGCCTGCCGTTGGGTTCCAACCGTGCGGAGGACATCGAAGAGGCTTCCTCCCATTACCCTGTGAGCTGGACTTATGACGATGAGCGCCTGCCCAACCAGCTGCGCTTCATCCTGGAACAGGTCTTGAATCAAGGCTATGCTCAGCTTCACGACATCCGTAAGGACATGCTGGATATCTTCCAGCAGCTTCCTGCCACAAATTAGGTTTACCAACTCACAATCCCTTATGAGCGATCAGAATCCTGTAAATATATTTGCCTCCATTGAAAATCAGTACCAGGAGCTGCAAAACAACCCTTCCGCCGGATTGGTGGACCTGCGCCACCTGTTGCTGGATATCGAAGAGCTGGTAAGCTCGCCTGATTATCAAGATTTGTCCACCGCGCAGCGCGCTTCGCTGCAATCCTACCGCAAGGCCTTGCTCAGCCGCATCCACGAACAGGAAAATGAGGCCGCAGCCGCTGGCAACCAGGCCAACAGCCCAGAGCAGTCGCCGGCTGCCTCGCCAAACTCCGGCAGCCAGCCGGCTGCTACCCGCCCCGAGCCCGAGCGCCAGCACAACCCGGCCGCCGAATCGCAGATGGAAATGGCCGAGAAGCTGTTCTACAGCGGGCGCTATGCCGAGGCCGTGCAGATTTTCGACCGCATCCTGCAGGTGGAGCCCAACTGGGAGCGCGCCCGCCAGCACCGCACCGAGGCCGAGAATTACCTGCGTACCGGCTACATCCCGGTGGTAGCCCTGCCATCCGACGCCGCTTCTGCCTACGGCAAGGCCCAGTCTGCCGCCCGCGTGGGGCGCTTTGCCGATGCCCTGGCGTTGCTGGAAACAGCACAGAATGCCCTGCACGAGTTGGGCATCCAGCGCTGGCAGGAAGGCCAGGAATTTGCCCAGAAGCTGCAAGAGAACATCGACGCCGAAAAGGCTTTCGAAGAAGGCATGGAGCTGTTCCGCCAGGGCAACATCGACGATGCCATCGACCGCGTGCAGGCTGCAGTGGGTGCCACCGGCATGCCCAAATATACCGAGCGCGCCCAAAGCTTGCGCAAGGTGAAAGACAGCCTGCGCACCATCTACGAGAACCTGAACCAGGCCGAGCTCGAGCCGCAGGCCGCCTCGCAGGCCAAGGCCAGCCTGGATGCCCTGGTGGTCGAATATGGCGACAACCCGGCTTTCGAGCGCCTGGTGGAGCGCTTCAAGGCCATCACTCCCCGCGTGGTCGAGCCGCTCAAGGAGCAAACCCGCTCGCTGATGAACCAGGCCGAGCACGCCACCACCCTCGAGGAAGGCCTGTACCTCAACAAGCAGGCTCGTCAGAGCCTGGGGCAGATCCGCAACCTGGAAGGCGTGGACGACAGCCTCGACCGCCTGCAGGGTGAGATCGAGCGCCAGCAGCGCCTGTACCAGAAATACGACAATGACCTGAAAGCCGCCTCGCAGGCTTACGAGAAAAATCCCACCTGGCCGGCCGAAGCTTCGCGCCTGGGCGCCGAGGTGACCAGGCGCTTCCCCGTGGACCCCGGGGTGAAGGAGCTCAAACACAAGCTGCAGCAATACCGCCTCAAGCTGTTGGGTGTGCGCGCTGGCGCGGTTGTGTTGGGCATCATTGTCGTGGCGATTCTGGTTTCGGTGGGACGCAATAAATACCAGGCTTTCCTGCTGGCTCAAACCCCCAGCCCCACCTCCACCGCCACCTCCACCGCCACCCTCACCCCCACCCCCACCCAAACCCCCACGCAAACCCCCACCCCGCTGCCCACCCTCACCCCTACGCTCAGCCCCACCCCCATCGTGGCCTTCACCCAGCGCGAAGTGTATGCCCGCAACGGCTGCTACGAGAAATTCACCGCCATTGGCAAGATCCCCGCCGGCGCCCAGGTGCGCTTCCTGCCCGCCGAGCGCCGCTTCGACGAGTTCAACCGCGAGTGCGTGCTGGTGGAATACCTCACCCCCGAAGGCGCCGGCATCGCCGGCTGGTTGCTCACCCTGGATGTGGGCATCTCCCCTCCCCTCACCGAGACCGCTTCCCCATAACATACCCTCGCCTCGTAGGGGAGGGTCTGCCCGTCCGGTCCATCCTCCCTCCTCCACCCTCGCCTCGTAGGGGAGGGTCTACCTGTCTGGCCATTCTTTCCGTCGTCGAATGCCCGCAAATCCGCCCAATCTGCACGCTGGCGCTTCCAGACCCTCCCCTCCTCCATCCTCGCCTCGTAAGGGAAGGTCTGCCCGTCCGGTCCATCTCCCCTCCTCCATCCTCGCCCTGTAGGGGAGGGTCTGCTCGTCTGGCCATTCCTTCCGTCGTCGAATGCCCGCAAATCCGCCCAACCTGCATGCTGGCAATTTCAGACCCTCCCCTCCTCCATCCTCTTCAAATAAGGCAGGGTCTGCCTGTCCGGTCCATCTCCCCTCCTCCACCCTCGCCTCGTAAGGGAGGCTCTGCCCGTCCGGTCCATCTCCCCTCCTCCACCCTCGCCTCGTAAGGGAGGCTCTGCCCGTCCGGTCCATCTCCCCTCCTCCACCCTCGCCTCGTAGGGGAGGGTCTGCCTGTCTGGCCATTCTTTCCGTCATCGAATGCCCGCAAATCCGCCCAATCTGCACGCTGGCAATTTCAGACCCTCCCCTCCTCCACCCTCGCCTCGTAGGGGAGGGTCTGCCCGTCTGGCCATTCCTTCCGTCGTCGAATGCCCGCAAATCCGCCCAATCTACACGCTGGCAATTTCAGACCCTCCCCTCCTCCACCCTCGCCTCGTAGGGGAGGGTCTGCCTGTCTGGCCATTCTTTCCGTCGTCGAATGCCCGCAAATCGGCCCAATCTACATGCTGGCGCTTCCAGACCCTCCCCTCCTCCATCTTCGCCTCGTAGGGGAGGGTCTGCCCGTCTGGCCATTCTTTCCGTCGTCGAATGCCCGCAAATCCGCCCAATCTGCATGCTGGCGCTTCCAGACCCTCCCCTCCTCCGTCTTCGCCTCGTAAGGGAAGGTCTGCCCGTCTGTCCAATATCTCTGCCCCATTTTTATGTTTACCAATGCGGGGTTGGGTGGGGTTTTTTTTGCTCCAATCTGCATTCTGATCGCTAATCGCTCTCTGACTTCCTCCTTCCCCTTGACTCGCCTTCAGAATCGGGTATATTTATTCCAACCAATCCACTGGAGGGCATTCCATGGATCCCTACACCTTGAACTATGAGGTTCGCTGGACTGACATCGATGCCAATCGC
>Ga0172363_10002666_pt1 | contig 14429 bp, 9 predicted proteins | sample LakKivs2_kivu2a2_FD_114541 | JGI IMG/M metagenome (GOLD analysis project Ga0172363, IMG submission 114541) | Sediment microbial communities from Lake Kivu, Rwanda - Sediment s2_kivu2a2 | ecosystem: Environmental > Aquatic > Freshwater > Lake > Sediment | place: Rwanda: Western Province, Lake... | reverse complement strand
TGTCGCACAAAACAAAAACTCGAATGTCACACAAATCAGATAGGGCTTGGCGGGATTTGTTGTTCAAACAAAAAAAGACCTTTGTTGAATAAACCAGACCAGACGAACCTGAAAGAAAATGGCGGCTCTTCGTTTGTTCCCTTTTTACAAAAAGGAATATATATCCATGAATACTTGAAATAAATCACCCTCCGACTGGAGAACCGAAAAGTATTCAGGGTATAAAAGTAGGGCAAAAAATTTGGCGAACATTTTAAAGCGTATAAGAGGGAAACCTTCGGCTGCGTCAGTCCAGAAGCAAAGGGTGGCTACGCCTGCCCAGAGGCGTTTGGACGAGGCGAAGCCTGCTTCCCAGACGAAAGGCAACCTAGTTCCCCTCTCGGAGGTCTCAATCAAGGACCTCGACAACGAGGTCGACGGGTACCTTAAAGAGTTCCAGTCGTACGTCAAGAGAGTAAAAGAAATATCCCTGAGCCTCGAAGAGCTCAGCAAGCTCACGAAAACGGGCGAAATCCCGGAAACCGCGCACGCGCTCATCATGGACGAACTGGGCAACCAGCTGTCTGTGGCTGTCGAGGACATTTTTAGGCTGCGAGAATCCCTAGAGTTAGCCAAGGCGAAGGCCAAGCTCGAATGGGCGAAGGAGAAGGTCAGCACGCCCGCGCCAACGGCGCCCGTGATTGCAGCCCCTCGGGCACCAAGAAACGAGAACCTCCAGTACGTCCGCGCGTACTCGGACGTCATTCAAAGCGACTTCTTCGCCGACGAAGCTTCCCGAGTGAAGATGGTTTCAGTGGGGTTTCAGAGGTGGGAGTACTTGATTTTGAAGATTGACTCCGCCCTGTCGACTCTGCCCATTGAGGACGAAACGGGGATAATCGAACAGTACCTTTCGCTGATTAAAGAGAAATCTACACTCGGGCCCAAGACGGCTGAAATGGAGAGAGCCTTCTCGCTGTGTCGGCAAAGGCTCGTATCAATCTCCGATGGCTGGGCAGCCCTGAGACGAAGCAAAATCGAAAAAATCATGAACCTCGAGATTGAGGCGTCGCAGGCGAAGGACGAAATTAAGGAGCTCGAAGTCCGGTACTCGGTGGGCGAAATTTTTCAGCAGCTTTACGAAGTGAGGATTAGCTCTTTTCAGACGAACCTTAAAAAGGTCGAATACGAAATTACGGAGTCAAGGTCGTCAATGGACGACATGGACATGAAGATATTCAGGTGCTCAGAACTGCTGAGGGAGACCCAATGAGTATCCACAAGAAAATAGTCTTCAGCGCATTTCTCGCCCTAACCGTATTGCTGTCTCAAGAAATTTATGGGATAACATACCTAAACAACGGGTTAAACGTTATCGGAGCCCAAGCTCTGCTGAGACCAATAGCCGATGGCCCGAGGTATAACGTGACATTATGGGTGAGAGATTGGCTGAACAGGACTAGTTACGCGAACGTCAACGTCACGATCTTCGACGCCCAAGCGCAGAGGTCAACGAGCTATCTCACCAACCAAACGGGGTATGTCAACCTCAGGTTCATCGAAGCGGGCCTGTACGTCATTTCGGTCCAGAAGGCGAACCGAATCGTCGGGTACGAGGAAATCGGCATCGACCAGAACGCGACCCACCTGATCAGGACGTGGTCTTACGATTTCAACATGACGCTCACCGACAAGGACGGGAACCTCCTGGCGAACCATACCGTGATGCTTTACGAGCAGCAGGAGTTTGGGACGCCCAAGTTTTCGTACGCGTCGGGCACGGTCGTTAAGCGCCAGAACATAACTGCGATCACAGACGAACTTGGCACCTTGGTCAGGCAGGGAAAGACGGACAACAACGGAACCCTGAGCTTCATGAACCTCTGGAACGGAACATACAGGATGGCGATTGTAGGCGTCGAAACGGAAATCAGGGAATACATCCTTGGCGAGCTCGTGATTACAAAGGTTCCCGCAGCTTCAGGTAAAGGAATGATAAACTTCCAAAACACGTTGAACGTCACGTTACCGCTTCTCAGGGTCAACTTCGGTCTGCACTTGGTCGCAGCCTCCGATTATAACGTCACAGACGCCCAGGTCTTTATCCGCGATATGGACGGCAACCTCTTCTTCTCGGACAACACGAACGAGACGGGCTACGTTGAGCACGAGAATGTTTATTTCCTCAACGGAGACTTCGCAGTGACAGCTCGGTACGGCAACAGAACCATCGCCTACAAGGAGATTGAAATTAAAAAGTCAGAGTTTTTCACGATAGATTGTTGGATGTACAACCTGACCGTCACATGCCACGACCTTGACGGCGAACCTCTGGTTGGATACGTCGTTTTGTTGTACGACCAAGTCATCTTCTACTCTCCCACGAATGTCACGGTGATAACAAACGAGACGAGGCAACTGGTGAACTGGACGAAGACCGATTCAGATGGCGTTGCTTTGTTCACCGACCTTTGGAACGGGACTTACTGGATGACTGTGTCAAGTGGCGAAATCGTCAATGAAAGAATCATCAGCCTCCAAAGCATGGGGTCCGTCGTCGTTATTGGCCAAAAAACCTACATGTCGCTGAGGTTCGTCACGAGGACGTACCAGCCCCTCTCGGGGGCGCTCATCAGAGTCTACGACGACCAACAAAACCTCGTGTTTTGGGAGCACACGGACTCGAACGGTCACATCTTCCGTCAAGGCCTGCGCCTAGGCACCTACACGGTGAACGTCGAGTGGATGGGGACGCAGGTTGCGTCTCAAACAGTGAACATCCAAACCGACTACGGCAAAGTAATCCTTTGCGGGGTCTACAGCCTCTCGCTCCGCTGCTTGGACCAGTTTGGCAACCCGCTGTCGAAGGCAGATGTCCTGCTGGTGGCGCCAAACGAACGCATTAGGGCGGACACGGACACGGACGATACTGGCAGCCTCACGCTACTGCTTCCTCAGGGCTCTTACGGGATTACAGTGGACCACGGCATCTTCTCGGGCACGCAGACCGTCAACCTCAACAGCGACCAAAGCTACACGGTCAACTGCAGCATCAAATCGCTCATCTGGGTTTCGCTCGTGCTCCTCATCGTTCCCTTCGCGTCGTTCACCGTCCTTCTGGAAAGGAGGAAGCTGAGGACGCCCCTCGAAATCAGAAAATACAAGACCATGCTGGCGAAGCTGGAAGCCATGTACAAGAACAGCCAAGTCGAGTACAAAATCTACAGGAAAATCAGGGAAGAATACGAGGCTAGAATAATGGAGCTGGGAGGCAGAGAGATGCGATGAAGGCGTCGCGAATAGTCATCCTGATGGTTCTGCTGGCAATCTGTGGGTCTTTTGTCGCCGTGCCAGCCCGAGCTGCCAATGTGCTTCAGGAAACGGAGACTTTGCCCGTTTACTTGTCCATTCAGGTCAGAGACTACAACACAGGTATCGCAGTTGCCAACCTGTCTGTGACCTTTAACGTTTTTACCGATTGGGGGTACAAGCGCATCGTTAACCGCACCGACGAAATTGGGTATGTACAAATGTATCTGGGGGACGCTGAATCAAACTACGTTCCCAGCGACATGACGCTCAGAAACGTTGACTTGGCGGATAACTACACGCTAATTAAAGTTCAGAACGTGTTCATAGAGCAGCTTCAATTCTACTATTATGGTCGTGAATATTACGCGAACCATACAACATACACTCAGATGGGGATTGATTTTTCGAGCAGAGTCACAGCCGACAAGCAGTACATAGAGGGCACAGTATGGGTCCTTAAGGGAAAACTCGTCAGAGTCATCGACTGCGACCCAATAACTGGCGAAACACAAAGCCTCATCTTGACACCAGCGATTCTTACAGACATAGCCAGCAACGCCAGCGAATTCGAACACCTGTACTTCTTCCCGCTCAATTATGAAGTCACGATCTACGACGGAACCGCAACATGGTCAAACGTCAACACCGAGAAGCTGAGGTACCGCCAAGACCCCATTTCGCCGATGATAGTCACAGTGGACGAAAACACGACAACGGTCAACTGGATGTACCATGCGGCTGTTGAGGACGTGCAGCGTGCAACGTACAGCATGGACAAAGAGTTCGAATTCTTCAACTCCACAGGATACCCTCTTGACAAGGAATTCGAGGAATGCAACGCGATCAAAAGCCTCTGGAGTCGAGTCTTGAGACTTTACGAGGAAGGCCAGTACACGTCAGCCTTCGGCGGCGCCAAGACCTCAGACACGAAGTACGCCGACCTCATGAAGTGGCTCTCCGATAACAAAATCACAGCCGTGTTCACAGCGGTCGGTATAAGCCTGTTCGCGTACGGGTTTGGGTCATTGCTTTCGAGTTTTATTTTCGACGAACCGTCCCAAAACAAGATTCGGCTCTTCGTTAAAGTTGTGATCTTCTTCCTCGTCATGCTGATGTTCTCACTTTCGCATCCCTCCCTGAAGATAACCTTCGCTATAATGATCGGGAGCAGAAGCGTCAGCCTGCCCCTGTCCCTGATTGGCTGCTTCGTTATAGGCAGCATAACCTATTTCGCTATGCAGCTGCTGTCTGTGCGTCAGAAGACGATGACGGACCTTGCCCTGCAACTGGGCGTGAGAAGCATGAAACGCAGAAAGTCGAGGACGTTGCTGACCCTGATAACAATCGTAATCATCGTCTCCTCGGCCATAGTCTTCGTGAACATCACTACGAGTAGAGAAACAAAATTTGAGAAGCAGTGGATAGGCACTAACGTTTCAGGCGTCCTTGTAGAACCGGACACAACTGCAGCTCCAGTATCTGAATATGATGTGAACTGGACTCGCCAACAAGACTGGTGCAAGGAACTGTCCTATACTGAAGTGATACAGCCACAGGAGGAGTCGTCATCCGGTTCCGTCTTGGCTCGCAGAATATACATCAACGCAGGAGGAGTGACCCACGAAATCATCGCGGTATTTATTGACCCCGCCTACATGGAAGAACACTATAACCTATCCAGTCACATAACGGGATTCTGGAACCAGTTTAAGGAAGGAGAGCCTGTAATCATCGTTCCATCCGACTTCAATATCTTGGTGAACCAAGTTGTCAGTATGACAATCACGGAGACAGTGATGTTCCCCGTCTCTAGGTCGGTGGGCGAGTTCCGCGTGGTGGGCGTTTTTGACCCTCAGACGGCCTTCAGCGACTTGGTGAAAATAGATAATTCTCCACTGTTTGATGACGCCTCAATGGTGGCTCTGATTCCATTAAAGTCCCTCAAAGACTCAGCACTCGTCGTTTCCGAGATAACGATTCTCACAAACGCAGGCTTCAACCCAGTTGACGTAGCAAAGGAACTCGCCTACACCCTCGCAGTCCCAACAGTAGCCAACCAGGACGGAATATCCCAAGAATTCGCGTGGTCAACAGATTTTTCAGTCACTGGGCTCGTTCCCTATTTACCACCGCTCGTGATCGCGGGGCTGATGATGTACACGACGATGGTGTCAGTCTTTGAGGAAAGGAAGAGAGAGTTCTCCACGTTGGCCACGCTTGGGCTTGACCCGAAGAATGCCTTCCAGGTTTTCCTCGTCGAGGCGCTACTGCTTGGAATGATGGGCACGTTCATCGGCTTCTTCGGCAGCTACATTCTGGGAGCCGGACTGTCGTTCATGTCTAGCTTCATGGCTACTCCAGGTATAGAAACCCTTGCGTTGCCGTTGGCTCACTGGTCGATGCCTTCGATCCTCGTTGCCCTCCTGACGGGCGTGGTCATGGTGTTCCTTGGAGGATACATCCCAGCTGTCAGGGCGCGCGGAGTAAGCCTCATGGGCAGAGAACAAAAACGCGAAATGGTCGGGGAACTCATAAGCTCCGGTGGCGCCACAACTTTGACGCTGCCAATCAGGGAAAGCGTCCAGAACGGAGAGATGCTGTTCTCTTATGTCAGGGAGACCATCGGGAAATTCAAAACGTCGCTCGTGGACCCCCACTCTGTCAAGGGAGAACTGTACAGGGACGGAACGTTTACCGTGTCCTTCGTCGCGCTGGGCGAGATGGCTCGGGTCACCGTGCCGTGCGAGATAAAGGGCGTGAGAGATGGCGACATCCTCGTCCCCGTCATCCAGTTCCCCGTGGGTTACCGCAGCTACGAGAGGATCAGGCAGATCACCCGAGACTTGGAGCAGTACATGATAGGGTTCTCCTCGTGGAAGGAGATGCAGCTGAAGATGACGATCATCAGAGAGGCGCCACACAAGGTCAAGACGATAGAGGAAATCATGGCTGAGATCAAGGAAATCGTGAACCAAGTCAAGGATTGCAGCAAGAAGATCAAGATACTGGATGGGCAGAAGAGCAAGCTTTCAGACGAGATCTACAACGAGTTCAGAGAGAAATACATCAGCATGATCGAGGAGAGATCCAAAAGGCTAAGGACGATGACCATCAACTTGGAGCCTCACCACAAACAGATTCACGACGACATCGGAAAAATCGAGGTTGAAGTTGAAAGAATCACGACATCGTACAACCTAGGCGAAATCACCGAAGAAGAATACGTGAAAACGTGCGGACCCTTGCAGGCAAGACTTGCGGAGCTGAGAGGCAAGATTCAGGAAATGGAGGAAATCTTCGACTTCTTGAAGAGACCCCTAGGCGTAGAATACACTTAATCCAAATAGAACCATTTTCTTTCTTCAGGGATTCTCTGCACATCGTGGAAAGCTTTTACTCGAAGAACACTTTCGCTTCTTCGTACAGCTCTTTGCTGACGGTCTTCGTCTTTCCCGTCGCCTTCGAAAGCGGAACCGGGACGATTTCTCCGGCCTTCAGCGCCACCATGTAGCCAAATTTGCCCTGCTTCACTAGGTCGACGGCTGCGAGCCCGTATCTTGTCGGGATGATGCGGTCCATGGCTGTCGGCGGTCCTCCCCTGATCGTGTGCGCTGGGACGACGGCTCGGGTCTCTGCGCCCGTCGCCTTCTCTATCTCCTTGGCGAGGAAATCTCCTATGCCGCCGAGGCGGACGTGGCTGAACTGGTCGACGCTCGTGTCCTTGGTGACTGGGCCTTCGTAGTCCTTAATTACTGCCCCCTCAGCCACAACGATAATGACGGATTGGCCTCCCTTGCCAGACGTTTTCCTCTTCACGAGGTTGGCGACATCCTTAACGCTGAAGGGCTCCTCTGGAATCAGGGTAAGATCGACGCCTGCCGCCAGCCCAGAATATAGGGCGATCCAGCCTGCGTGCCTTCCCATGATTTCAACGACGAAGACCCTGTCGTGGGACTCAGCCGTGTCCTGCAGGTTCTCTATCGTCCTCATCGCCAGGTTAATCGCAGAGTCGAACCCTATAGTGAACTCGGTTTCGGGGACGTCGTGGTCAATCGTCTTCGGGACGCCGATGACGTTGAGTTTCTCGTTGCTCAGCGCAGCTGCCACGCTCAGCGTGTCGTCCCCGCCTATCGCTATGAGCGCGTCCAGCCCGAGTTTCTTGAAGTTTTGGGCTGACTTCTTGATCCCGTCCTGCATTTTTATGGGGTTGGTTCGGGAAGTCTTGAGCATGGTCCCGCCCTTGTGGATTATGTCCTTGATGTCGTCGTACTTCAGTTCCATCGTGTCAAGTTCCAGTAGTCCCGCCCAGCCGTACCTGATTCCGACGACCTCGTACCCGTATTTCTCGCACTTCCTGACCACCGCCCTTATCGTGGCGTTCAGTCCCGGAGCGTCTCCTCCGCCCGTTAAAACTCCAACTTTCAAACTCGATTCCGCCCTTACGTTCATTTTTCTCAATAACATACGAAGCAATCAGAGAAAAGGCTTTCGCTTAAAGCCCGCGAATAAAAGTCAAGTTTCGTCGGTTCGAGTCCTGAGACGTTTTTCGACATTATTGTTTCGCGATGCAGGATTTTATGAACCCGTTGAAAAGCGAGTTCGGCCTCAGGACTCTCGACGTGAACTCGGGGTGGAACTGGCTCCCAATGAAGAACGGGTGCTTGGGGAGCTCGCCTATCTGCATGATCCGTCCGTCAGGCGTCATCCCCGAAAAGACGAAGCCGTGTTTCTGTAGGGTCTCCACGTATTCGGGGTTTATTTCGTACCTGTGGCGGAACCTTTCGAGGACCTCTTCGCGACCGTACAGCCTGTAGGCGAGGGTGTCCGGCTCTATTTTGACGGTTTGCCCTCCCAGCCTCATCGTGGCTCCGTAGTTCGACTTCTTCAGTATCTCCTTCTGCTCAGGCAGCAGGTCAATCACCGGGTAGGGCGTATCGGGCACGTTCTCAGCTGTGTTAGCTCCTTCAAGCCCGCAGACGTTCCTCGCGAACTCCACGACTGCCAGCTGCAGTCCGAGGCAAAGCCCGAGGTACGGTATGCCCTTCTCTCGGACATACTTTATCGCTGCAATCTTGCCTTCGGCTCCCGTTTTTCCGAAGCCTCCGGGGACGATTATGCCGTCGACTTTGGTCAGAATTTCAAGGTTTTCTTCCTTTTCTTCGAAGAGCTTGGAGTCTATCCACGAGATATGGGGTTTCCGGTCGTTGTGCCACGCCGCGTGCTTGATTGCCTCGATGACGGAGACGTAAGAGTCGGGGAGCTGAAACTTCCCAATGTCGAAGTACTTCCCGACGATGCCCAACTTCACTTCCTCCCTGAGCCCGTCCACCTTCTGGGCGAACTCGGCCCATTCCTTGTTTTGGGGCTCCGTCAACTGCATGTTGAGCTTCGCGAGGATTTTGTCCCCGAACTTTTCGTTCTCGAAGATGAGCGGCAGCTTGTAGATGTTCTCGATTTCCGGGTCCGAGATAACGTCTTCCTCGTTGATGTTGCAGAAGAGGGCGATCTTCCTCTTCCTCACGTCGTCGAGGTACGTGTCGCCCCTGCCGATGATGAAGTCGGGCTGAATGCCGATTTCCCTCAGCTCGCGGACCGAGTGCTGTACCGCCTTCGTCTTCATCTCTCCGAGGCTCCTAGGAATGGGCAGGTAGGCCACATGGACGTACAATACTTGCTCCTTTTCCCTCCTCATCTGCCTCGCAGCTTCGAGGAAGAGGACGTTCTCGTAGTCGCCCACGGTTCCGCCTATCTCCACGAGGAAGAACTCCGCCCCCGAGTTCTTGGCGTTCTCCCTGATTCGCCTTTTTATCTCGTCCGTGACGTGAGGTATCGGCTGAACCGTCTGCCCGAGGTATTTCCCCGCCCGCTCCTTCGTTATGACCTCGTTGTAAACTTGGCCCGTAGTGATGTTGTGGCCTTTCGGGATGATGATGTCGAGGAACCTTTCGTAGTGCCCGAGGTCCTGGTCGATTTCCCCGCCGTCCTGGGTCACCCAAACCTCGCCATGCTCGGTGGGTCTGAGGGTTCCCGCGTCGAAGTTGATGTATGGGTCAATCTTGCAGGCGCTTACCTTGAAGCCTCTGAACTGAAGCATTTTGCCGATAGAAGAGGTGACGATGCCCTTTCCTAGGCCGGAAATGACGCCGCCTGTAATAAAAATAAACTTCGTCTGCATACTCTATGTTTCTGTCTCAGGTTAAAAAAGATTTCCGAAAAACTTTATAAGAAAAGGCGAAATCCAGTTATTGAGACTCACGGTTCAGTGGACACCAAAAACGCAAGCTTAATTAGTTGTTGCTTCACCTTTATTTTTCGTCACTAACCTCTGGGATGACGCGCAATGGGCTTCAGAAGGCAAAAAAAGAAGGACATGGCTCCGATGCCGTCTGCCGGCGCAGGCCTGCTCAGGTTTTTCGAGGAGGATACTCCCGGTATACGGGTCAGGCCAGAGGTAATCGTGATCTTTTCCGTGGCGCTCATCATAGTGTGCTCTATCTTGCAGTTCGCTGCTGGCTAGCAACGAAAAAGATAGCTTTCGATAACTTAATGCATCAGAATTTGACATTATTCTTGTGGATTCAGTATTATTTTTATGCCTTCTCTGCGCCTCATCTTTTCGAAGCCCTCTTGCCACTTCTCCAGAGGCAGGACATCCGTGACGAGCTCCTCGGTCTTGACTAGGCCCTTCTCCAGCAGCTCCATGCCTCGCTTCCACGAAGTCCACCTTTGCCCCAGCATTCCCCTCACGGTCAACTCCTTGTATGCGACAAGGTCAAAATCGACCTCGAACATTCGCCCAGCCAAGCCGAGCTGAGTGTACTGCCCTCCGCGCCTGACGAGGTTCAGCCCCATGCGGACGGCGCTTGGGGAGCCTGAGCACTCGAGGAAGACGTCGCAGCCCTCACCTTCCGTCAATTTTTTAACGATTTTCTGCGGGTCCTCGGCTTCGACGTTAATTGTCACGTCTGCTCCCAGCTTCTTTCCGAGGGCAAGTCTGCTTTCGTCCGCTGACGTCCCGCACAGAACCACGGAGCCACCTTCCGCCTTGACGAGCTGTAGGCTGAGGAGTCCGATTGCGCCTGGGCCCGCGACGACGACGGTGTCTCCGGGCGAAATGGATGTCTTCTCGAGAACGCCGTTCACGCAGCACATAAGGGGCTCGCAGAGCGCGCCTCCTACGAAGCTCACGTTGGCGGGCAGGCGGTGGACGAGTCGGCTCGGGACTACGCAGTACCTTGCGAAGGCGCCGTTGAACCAGTACCCGATTAGGCGCTTCTGCTCGCAGACGTTGTAGTTTCCCGTCCTGCATGGAGTACACTTGCCGCAGACTTGGGCGGAGGTTTCGCTGCTGACCCTTTCTCCGGGCTTGAACTCGGTCACGTCTGAGCCGACCTCGGTTACAACGCCGCTGAACTCGTGGCCGATGACGACGGGTGGTCTCATGAGGAGCTTGATGTCTCCGTCGTGGATGTGCAGGTCTGACCCGCAGATTCCCGCAGCCTTAACCTCGATTTTGACCTCGTCCGGCCCGGGGAAGGGCTCAGGAACGTCCCTCACTTCGACGTTGCCGCGCCCAGAAGCGTATTTGACAATCGCCTTCAAACGTCTCAGCCTTCTTTCCAGCCTTTCCTTCTTTGCCTTTTCGGGTTTAAAAGTTTCTACTGGTCTGTTTTGTTCAACATTAGGTTTTTTTGTTTGACCAACAAATGGCTAGAATGAATAGGCCTGTCTGATTTGTGTAACATCGGCTTTCAGATTTTGTCTAACATTCAGCGCTGGGCACTGTCTGATTTGAGCGTCAAATTTTTTTTGCGTTTAAGCGTCATTTGGTCCACTTATAGAGGGAACTATATAGGCTGGTCAGATTCCCTGACCATTCCCTAGTCTATCTGTTTTGATCATCACCCAATTTCAGATTATGATCATCATTTGCGACTAGCTAAGGCTGCGTCTGTTTTACGACGCAATTTACCTGTTGATTTTATTTGTTCGGTGCACCTTTTTCCAGAACTTGACGCTTGTGTGTGATTGTCAATGGCTTTCGGTTTCTTTTGTCCACTCGAACGCCAGCATTCTGAACGCTGAGCCAATCATTTCCAGGTATTTGTCCATTCTCTGCGCGAGTTGAGGGTCATTATAATCCATCACCTTGATGGTCAGCGTGACCCTGACATCGTCGCTTCCGAGGCTTTTCGTGGCGACCAGGTTGTTTGCTGCCTCCAGCGTGTGGGTGCCATCGTCGTAGGAGTACTTGAAGGCGAGTTTCCACGATGCCTCCCGGTCGGATTGCTGGGGGTCTGGGTACTCGAGTCGAAGGTCGTAGACTCTTTCGATGTTCTGCGTGAACCTTTCGTACGTGGGCAGCCTCTTCATGTAGAAGAACAGGAAGTCCTCCACGTTGTCCTCCGTGACCTTAACGGGCACCGCGAAAGTCCACTTGGGAGGCCACTCTTCCGAAGGCTGGGCTTCGCGCCACCACCTCTTGAGCAGGGACGGGGTCATCATCATCGAAGCCCTCGACGCTGGAATGATGGACGCTACGAAGCCGACCGTGTTTGACACGAGGATCACCTCAACCATCGTCGCCAGTGATAATCCGAACTCTGCCGATGGAGCCGTTAGGTACTTTATCCAGAAGCCGACGCCGTAGCCGATTCCTCCGCCGACGAAGCTCATTATCAAAGATTCGGCGAAGACGAGGCCCACGAAGTGGTCCGGGTTAAGACCCACCACGGCGAGAGTTAAGAACTCGTTTTTCTTCTGATGCACATTGCTGAATATGGTGTTCATTATTACGCAGATCGTTATACCTGAAACGAAGAAGAGACTCAGGGATTCGAAGGCGGAACTCATTACTGTTATGCTCATTGCGTACAACGATATTGAAAACAGGCTAAGGACGATCCGCAATTTTCTTACTTCGATGAACCTTTTCGCGAGCTGAAGGACCCTCGTAATGGACGACCTATGAAGTTTTCTTTCTAAAAGGAGTGTGGAAAAAGTCACGGTAATTACTGAAATGGTGGCGAACATCAGCATTTCCCCGGTCTCTTCCGACCAAATGTTTTTCATCGATAAGGCGAGAGGCGCAACGAGAACGGCGTCGAGGACGAAGGACAGACTTATCTTCCACCGCCGCTTCTTGACCACGATGTAGCTGAACACGATGGAAACGACCGACCAGACGACCAATGCAGAGTGGAACGGGTACCAGTAGCATACGAAGACCGCGACGAAGCAGATTGCCGACAGAAGAACCGTGAACATCGTGGCGAGCTGCTGTTCCCGATACACTTATTTACCTTCTCCAAGCGTTTACTAGAAAGACGCTACCAATACGCAGTTAGGATTATATGCTCATTTGGATATATAGTTTAGGATAAGAAGGGAGATAATGCGCGTATATTCGAAATCTGCAATCATAATTATCATTTTTATGTTATGTACCCAAAGGATTTTCTCGACAGCCTCAGAGCCCGATTACACAGAAAGTATCATATTTCTTTTGGATATTGACCCTTCACTGGATTGTCGTGCAACGGCATGGTTCACTTTCAGGAATTTGGGTCGCCCACTAAATTTATTCGATTTCCAAAGCGAACCAAGTTTCTTGGGCTTAGGCATAACTGTCCAGTTTTTTACAGGAGCTGAGTCCACTAGCGTCACAATTAGTTTGAACGAGTCGAAGGTCAGCGAGAATCAAGGAATGTCTATTGCCTACAAGATAGTCAATGAATTAGAGAGAGATTTTGGTCTACCTCCGCTGTCATACACTATTCCTACTTCGGGCGAGTTAGGAGTGTTAAGCTTTGAATACAAGGCGAACTCTTCCTCAACTGAGTTGAGAGACATTTTCATGGAAAGTCTGCCATCTCAGGGGTTCAAGCAGATTCTGGCTTCAATGCTGTCGAATCGTTATAACTACACTATGTCAATAGGCTTGGAGAAAGAGGGCGGCTGGTCCATTCGAATATTCTGTGGCGGCGGAACCATAAAGTTGGTTCTCGACCAAGAACAAATCATTAGCCTAAAAAAAATTACGGGTTACTCGGGCAGAATCGTCTCCGCTTCCGAATCTTCCTCCTCAACCATTAACATAGTAGTTAATAACCAAATTAGAGGTCAATACGATTTGGTCGTCACCCCAGTCACGCCGTCGCAGCTGACGGGAGAATACGTACAAGACGGGATGACGCAGTATGAAGCCGTATACGATGTCACGGGCAACAGCCTAGAAGACTTCTCGGTCAGCCTGAAAATCGCCTTCTCAGGCGTCACAACCACCGTCCTGATAATCCTCGCCATGATCATTACAGCTACGGTGTCAATAATCATCGTCATTAAGCATAAAGGGAAACCATAAAGACTGTAAAAAGGCGCAGGGCCAAGTTAGGGTCCTTAGAAACCGCATCCACGAGTAAATTTGGAGATACCTTCAGCGAATTCTCTATTTTTTGAAGTAGACTTTATCCATCTTCCGTTTCTTTTTTAATATGTAAAGTTTTTTGGGATAAATTATATAATCGTTAAGATGCAACATTACCGAAGGTAATCAGAATGGAGTTCCTGTCTTCATTACCGGAGTTGAGCAACGCAGAAAGCCGCTCGATCACCGCTGAGAATCCGATGGGCGAAAAGGGAAAAGCAGCCAAGGTGATACCCGACGAGAATAGCCCAGCTGCCAGTCTTGGAAAAGGGTGGAAGGTCAGACCTTGCATCACTCTTCCAAAGGAAAAGGTGACTAACCTCGCTGAGATAGACGGAAGCGGCGTCATCCGCCACGTCTGGATTACAGCCGACCCCAAAGCCTACAGGGACTGTGTCCTGCGCTTTTTCTGGGACGGAGAGGAAACCCCGTCAGTCGAGGTTCCGCTTGGAGACTTCTTCGTAAACTGCCACGGGCTAAGATACAACGTTAACTCTCTCCCAGTCGCAGTCAACCCTTCAGGAGGCTTCAACTGCTACTTCCCGATGCCCTTCAGGAAGAAAGCGGTCATATCCATAGAAAACCAGCGGTCCGAGGACATATCTGGCTTTTTCTACGCGGTCAACTATTCCCTCGAAAAGGTAGGGGAGAACTCAGCCTACTTCCACGCCCAGTGGAGGCGCTCCATGACAACCAGGGAAAATCCTCAATA
>Ga0172363_10002663_pt1 | contig 14436 bp, 12 predicted proteins | sample LakKivs2_kivu2a2_FD_114541 | JGI IMG/M metagenome (GOLD analysis project Ga0172363, IMG submission 114541) | Sediment microbial communities from Lake Kivu, Rwanda - Sediment s2_kivu2a2 | ecosystem: Environmental > Aquatic > Freshwater > Lake > Sediment | place: Rwanda: Western Province, Lake... | reverse complement strand
AAGAAGACAAGTTGGCGCCGATAATTAATGCCCTTGAGAAACAAAGGAGAGTAATGGTTGAAACACCTCAAACGGTAAAACAGAGAAGCAAAGAAGAACGCAGGACTCTGCGAGAGCTTGGGTATGTTAAACATCTTAGAAACGCAAAAATACAGTCCCTGCCCTTGAACTGGCTGAAGATCGAAGGAGACGAGCTTCCGTTTCTCGACAAGCTCCATGAAAACGTCAGAGAAGCAGGAAGAATCTTCACTCTTCTTGGAATGAGACCCCTACATTTTGTTGAGTTGCGCGACAATATTTCAGTGGTAATCGGCAGGAAACGCTGGATAAACCCTGAGAACATAAAGAAGACCGAGGAAATCACGAAAAAGAAGGTCGTGCTGTTTCGGAAAGGCGACGAGGAAGGATTGCTCACGGCGTTGTACGGTTCAAAACGACAGTTTCTAGGCATCGGCGTTCTGCAAGAAGTTGATTTTGCAAGAAAAATCCTCAAGATCTCAACTCCCGTCCAAGACAAGATTTCCGTGGTTGCCATAGGAAAAGTGAAACTTGACAAGAACCTAAAGGAAATCCCAACTTTAACAGAAGAAAACCACTCAGATTTCACCGAGTTCAAAAAGCTCTTTTAAAGAAGAAGCCAACCTCTCTTGCTAGGACCCCATCTTCGTCTGGTAAAACCTTCAAGCCGTTCCTTATCCACAAGGGAAGAAAACGCTGACAATACGGCATGGAGAAACGATCATCGAGAAAAATCATTGAACCTCGATCTTCAAGAGTTCTTATAGGTCGACCTGCAGCTTGCGAGGCCCTCTTCATAGCTGGGACAACGTAGCCGTATTCACGCCCGTGTCCGGGAAAGCATCCTTCGAAATATTTGATTTGAGCTTGAACTTTAGGTGTGGGTTCAGCGTAGGGCACGCCTACGATCATCACTGAATTCATTTCATCGCGTGGATAGTCCACTCCTTCTGAAGAACGACCGCCTTGGACGCCGAGCAGAACAGCACCACCGCAGCTTGCTTGTGTCTTAAATTGAGAGACAATCTTTTCATTTTCTTTGGAGCTCATTCCTCTATGTTCGTGGAAGAGAGGCTTGTCCAATGCTTTCCCCAGTCCGTTACTTAGTAAGGCTTCGAGAACTTCGAATGAGGCAGTGAAGATTCCGCTGTTTGCAGGCGTGTTTTGAGTAACTTCTCTTATTCGATCTATGATTTTCTCATACATTGTCTGGGTTCTTTTTTCCATGGCTGTTGTGACTCCGCAACTGACAAGCGGCAGAATGTGTTCCTTCGGAAACGGAGACGGTGCAACACTCTTAACAGTGTCTTTGGGCAGCTTCATTATCTCTGCAAACGCATCCAACGGCTGCAAGGTTCCCGACATGACGATGTTAGAGTGGGTCGACGAGAAAACGGGAGCAGTAACCTTGGAAGGGTCTAGAGCAACTATCTCAAGCCGCGCTGTGTAGGTTCCTCTTCTGGACAAGTACTTGTTCATGACTTTCACATAGGACTGGTCTTCAGACGTTTCCAGCCATTTTGACAAAAACTCGCCCATTCCACGAATATAGGAGCGCGGATATTTTCCATCTGCAAGCAAGCTGCGGCTAATCAGCCGACCGACATCCTGAAGATGCTCAAAAAACAAGGCAGACTCATCTATGTCCGTCTTTTGCTCAACAAGTTCTGTAAGGAATCCGTTTGAAGCCAGAGTCTCCTTGCCGACTTTCTCTGCTGCTTTTTCAATTTCTCTTCTGAAAACACTTGCGAAGACTGCAATATCCTTGTAGCCAAACTTCTTTGCCTCAAACTCAGCCTGCTTAATCGTGAAAAGCGATAGCCTGCTACTTGCAACCTCAACTGCCGTGTCTGAAAGATTGTGCGCTTCATCAACAATCAAGATTATCTTGTGCAACGTCGTGCCAAGAGTCTTCAAGAATGCATTCCGTATTTCTGGGTCGAAAATATACAGATAGCTTGACGCGATGACTCTTACGTTTGCGAGCGAAGATTTCACCAGTTCGTAGGGACAGAAGCCTCTTCTTCGGCAGAGTCTCTGAATTTCAGACGCCTTCTGAGGGTTTAAGCTGATCTGGTGCTGAAGATCAAAATACTCTGTCTTTCTGTCTTTGATACGTCTGAAGTAAACACAACGACCCTTTGCCTTCAACAGTTCGCAGACTTCCATCACGGCGCGGGTATCTAACGCGTTTGCTGTCACGAAGTCGTTGAGGCACATTTCGTGGCGTCCGCGGATCGAGACTCCTGAAACCCTTTGCTTTCTTGAAATTGCCCTTAACTCTTCAATTACCCTCTCATTTTGACGGTGCGTTCGCGCAACATACAGTATTTTGAGATCATTTTCAATCGCAACGTTAAGACACGCAGATAGTGAGGCAACGGTTTTTCCTAAACCGTTGCTTCCTTCGACAAGAACTGACTTTCCTTTTTCAACGGCTTCAAAAACTGTTTTGATGAAATCATCTTGAAAAGGTCGCACTTGGACATAGGGAAAATATTTTTCAGCTTCTTTAGCTATCTGAGTCATTCTCATCACAAACTGTTTTTGATGGACAATGCAACTTCACTGGGCAACATCTTCTGCAGAGTGCAACCTCTTTCAAACGTTCTTCAGCTTGGCTTCTTTCCATATTCGCCGATACTTCGAGCTTCACCACGCACTGCTTCGAAACGTTTTCGAGTGCCTCAGCCGAGTTTCTGCAAGTTGTGTCTTGTGAAATTTCGACTGCATCTAATGTATCAGAATAATCTAGCACTGGAGTCTTTCTCGAAGAGTATGTGTGTGTTTTTCGAGATGTTCTGAAGATTCTTTCAACTTTGGTTTCAGTCACTTGTCGAATCGCCTTTTGAAAATGATAAATAGTGAGTGCGTGAACCTATTAATAAGCAATGGAGAATTCGATAATGGAACGGGCGAAAGTTGTTAAAGACGAGATAATTGAGAAAGATAGGCGTTTTCTCGCAGTCTATGTTGAAGCAAAAAACTCCAGCTTAGTTCTGTTAAGTGAAAATGAAGACAAACTGGGAACATTGGCAATCGCCGTTCCGAAACCGAAAGATCTTCTCGGTTCCCCAACATCATCCGTGCTTCTGGGCGAAAAGAACGCTGTCTCAGCTCGCATGTTTGCCGAGTACGTGGCTGCGACAAAGGGAAAGATAGCGCTAGTTTCTATTTATCTGGAGACAATGGACGAAACACAAGCACAATCCGCTTTCAAGAAGCTAATTGAAAAAGTGACCCACACAGAGACAGAGATGGCAGGTGCAACAGCATGAGCCTCAGAGACTTTCTGAAACAGATGGAAAAAACCAAAGAAGTCTTACACGTGAAAGAAGAAGTTTCAACAGATTTTGAAACGTCATTTATGATGAAGAAACTCGACGACAGAGGATTGATCCTCCTTTTTGAGAAAATAAAAAATCATAAAACAAAAATCGTTGCCAACGTTTGCGGGACGCGGAGCAGAATCTGCAGAGCAGTTGACTCTGACCAAGACCGACTTTATCAGAAGCTGGCAGATTCATGGCAGAATCCGAGAAAGCCCAGCATCGCCAGAAACGGGGCAATCAAGGAAGTTGTTGAGAAGGTTAACCTGCAAAAGATTCCCGTTCTAACGCATTTTGACAAGGACGCTGGTCCATACATTACGTCAGCGGTTATACATGCGAAGAGCCTTGATGGAAACGTTGAAAACGTGTCGGTGCATCGCCTCCAAGTTCTAGACAAGAACCATTTGGCAATAAGATTGGTTCCGCGACATCTTTTCGAGTTGTGGAAAATGGCAAAGGACAAAGGCAGAGACTTGGATGTCTCAATATCCATCGGCGTACACCCAGCGGTACTGCTGGCGGCTTCTTCATCTGTTCCTTTCGGAGTGAACGAGTTTCACGTTGCAAACGCGTTGTTGAATAACAAATTACGTCTGATTGAATGTGAGAAGGTGGATGCTTGTGCTCCTTCAGAGGCAGAACTGGTGTTGGAGGGCAGGATTTCTGCAACAAAAGAGGTTGTTGAAGGTCCGTTTGTAGACATAACTGGAACTTACGACATTCAAAGAAAACAGCCAGTCATAGAAGTTGTGGGAATAACGCATCGACGAGATTACATCTATGAGGGGCTTCTTCCTTCTGGAGCGGAGCATAGATTTCTGATGGGCTTGCCGCATGAAGTGCTGATTTGGGAAAGCGTTTCAAAAGTCGTGCCCAAGATTTGCGCGGTTAATCTTTCGACAGGTGGAAGCGGATGGCTCCACGCAGCAGTGTCTATTGAAAAGCAAGTTGACGGTGATGGGAAAAACGCGTTGCTCGCTGCTTTTGCGGCGCACCCGAGCTTGAAACATGCGATTGTTGTTGACTCGGACATTGACGTGTTTGATGCTTGTGATGTTGAATGGGCGATTGCCACACGCTTCCAAGCTAACGAAGACTTGGTAGTAATAAAGAACGCGCGTGGATCAACATTGGATTCTTCTGCAGATCAAGAAACTGGTCTGACAACCAAGGTAGGAGTTGACGCAACTCGACCATTTGCCAAGCCAAAGGAAAAGTTCGAACGCGCAAAGATCGCCAGCAACAAACATGTTGAAACGCTTTTTCGCAAGTTTTCAAGCACGTGAACCAGTGTTCTGCACATCAGCTTATATACGCAAAACTCAGAGAAATAGAAAAGTTGGGTGATTTTGTTGTCCCACAAGAAAAAGGAAGAAGACGGCGTCTCATTAAAGGTCGAAGATGTCATGGTAAAGGAAGTCATAACAATAGATGAAAACTCGACAATTAAAGAAGCCGCCGAAGTCATGAACAAGTTTGAGATTGGTTGCCTAATATCTGTCAGGAAAGGGAAGGCTATGGGAATAATAACTGAAAGAGACCTCTTGAGGAGAGTCATTGCTGACGGAAAGGATGCGGCATATACTAAGGTTAGAGATGTTATGACAAGCCCGCTGGTTGTTGCTGAACCAGAGATGGATTTGGCAGAAGCAGTGCGACTAATGTTCCAGATGAAAATCAAGAAGCTGCCTGTCGTTGATGATAAACGTCTCGTTGGTCTAGTAAGCTTGACCGACATAGCACGTTTTCAGCCTCAGATGATAGCCATACTGAAACAGCTTGCTGCCAGACAAAATGCGCCGAAGAGTATGAAAAAAGTCATAGACTACTACGTTGTCTAAAAGCCTCTGTTTTTCACCATCACGTTCTTGACAAGTTTAAATGTTCAAGTTTTATTCTAATCAATAATCGATGAAGAGAACAATAGTTCTGGAAGTCAATCCGCAAAAGCTAGACACAGAAAAAATCCGCATCGCAGCAGATATTATCAAGAAGGGCGGCTTAGTGGCTTTCCCAACCGAAACCGTTTACGGTTTAGGAGCAGACGCGCTGAATGCAAAAGCAGTTCTTGCCCTCTTCACGGCAAAGAAACGTCCCCTTGACAACCCACCAATAGTGCACGTGTCAAATGCAGATGACGTTTGCAAATTAGCCAAGACAGTTCCTTCTGCCGCAGAGAAGCTTATGAAAAGATTCTGGCCAGGCCCATTGACGTTGATTTTTCCCCGTTCAGAAATTGTGCCAAGCGTGACAGTGGCAGGCTTGGACACGATTGCCGTTAGAATGCCGAAGCACAATGTTGCGTTGGCGCTGATCAGGGAAAGCCACTGCTCAATTGCCGCGCCCAGCGCGAATCTTGCTGGAAAACCCAGCCCAACATCGGCGAAGCATGTTTTGGAAGATTTGAACGGACGGATTGATGCTGTTTTGGACGCGGGACCGACCAGTATCGGAGTGGAATCAACCGTCGTAGATTTGACTGTTGATCCACCGCAGGTTCTTCGCCCAGGTGGAACGCCTTTTGAAGTGTTGAAGAAGGCTGTTGGAAGGCTTGAGCTTAATCCTGTTGCAACCGCAGAAAAGGCTTTGTCCATTGAAAGGATACGTTCGCCAGGGTTGAAGCATAAGCATTACGCGCCTAACGCGCAGATGTTTCTTGTTGAAGGAGAGGTTTCAGCAGTTGCTAGCAAAGTGAGGGAGCTTGTGGCATCTTACATTGCGAAGAATTGTAGGGTTGGCGTTCTATGCACGGATGAAACGGCTGGCACTTATCATGCAGATGTCGTGAAGTCTCTTGGCAGTAGAGGTGATCTGGCTGGAATTGCAAGGAACTTGTTTAGACTGCTGAGAGAGTTTGACCTAGAAGGTGTTGACGTCATCGTTGCTGAAGGCTTGCCTGTTGAAGGCTTGGGTCTAGCAGTCACGAACAGGCTTCGCAAGGCTTCAGGGTACAGCATAATCAAGGCAACAAGTGAGACGACTTAGAGTCTGACGGAAAAGGCTCAGCCCAGCTCTCAATTTCGGAGGGTAGCTGTTATTGTTTGCGACGACATCTAACGGCAGGACAGGGCCACAATCTTCTCGTTAGCCTTGCCCGTGTTATTAACAAGTTGACGATGTTCCGTCAAAATATTTATATGAAAGCTTCCTTGCGTTAATTCGCTTGTAAAATTGAATACGGTATATTGAAGGAAGCGTGAGAGAAAATGTCTGAACCATCAGGAGGAGTTCCAGTTTTAGTGTTGAAGGAAGGCACTGGTAGAACCACTGGAAAAGAAGCCCAGAAAAACAACATAATGGCTGCGAAAATTATTGCTGAAACAGTGAAGACAACGTTGGGTCCACTTGGAATGGACAAGATGCTTGTCAGCAGCTCAGGCGATGTTACAGTTACCAATGATGGGGCAACAATCATAAAAGAGCTTGACGTACAGCATCCTGCGGCTAAGATGCTGGTCGAGGTTGCTAAGGCTCAAGATAACGAGGTCGGCGATGGAACAACAACTGCCGTCGTTTTGTCTGGTGAACTGCTGGTCAAGGCGGAGAGCCTTCTAAATCAGAACATACATCCAACAGTTATCATTAACGGATACAAGAAAGCAGGCGAGAAAGCAATGGAAGCGTTGGACAAGCTTGCCATCCTAGTAACTGTGGACGAAGAGAAAAAACTGGTTGAAGTTGCGCTGACTTCTCTCGCCAGCAAAGGAATCGCTGGCGCAAAAGAAAACTATGCAAAGTTAGCTGTCAAAGCAGTCAAGCAGATTGCTGAAGAGAAAGATGGAAAGACCAAAGCAGACATTGATTTGATCAAGGTTCTCAAGAAGCATGGGAAGAGCTTGGATGAAACGGAGCTTGTCAAAGGCATGGTGATTGACAAGGAAGTTGCCAGCCCACAGATGCCGAAGCTGGTTGAGAATGCAAAGATTGCCCTGCTGAATGCGAAGTTGGAGATTGAGAAGACGGAGTTTGACGCTAAAATCAACATTGAAAGCCCAGAACAAATGGAGCAGTTTCTGAACGAAGAAGAACGCATGCTTAGGGAAATGGTTGACCAGATCGTTAAGAGCGGAGCCAATGTTATTTTCTGCGAGAAAGGCATTGATGATGTGGTCCTGCATTTTCTAGCAAAAGCGGGCATACTGGCTGTCAAAAATGTAAGCAGCAGTGACATGGAGAAGTTGGCTCGAGCTGCAGATGGCGAAATTGTAGCAAGCATTAAAGATTTGAAGACTGACGTACTTGGAAAGGCGAAGACTGTTGAAGAGACCAAGATCGGCGATGACAAGCTTCTTTATGTGAGAGAATGCAAAAACCCCAAGGCCGTCACAATTGTTGTCAGAGGCGGAACAGACCATGTTATTGACGAAGCAGAACGTTCGCTACACGACGCCTTATGCGTTGTTAGAAACGTTGTTGAAGACGGCAAGATCGTGGCCGGCGGAGGCTCTTCAGAGGCAGAAATAGCAAGAAAACTCAGAGAATACGCAGTTAAAGTTGGAGGACGCGAACAACTAGCAGTTGAGGCATTCGCAGAAGCAGTTGAAATCATTCCGTTGACTTTGGCAGAAAACGCAGGCTTAGACCCAATAGACATAATGGTTGCCCTAAGAGCAAAACATGAAAGCGAACAGACACCATACTTCGGAGTGGACGTGTTTTCAGGCAGAATCAAAGACATGGTCGAACTGAAAGTTGTTGAGCCACTGCGGGTTAAACAACAAGCTCTAAAGTCTGCTACCGAAGCAGCGAACATGATACTGAAAATCGACGACTTGATTGCTTCAAAGAGCGGCGGGAAAGGAATGATGCCACCTAGCGGTATGCCGCCCGGAGGAATGGGCGGCATGGGCGGAATGCCCCCGTACTAGAAAAATCCTGCATTCCCCAGTTTTTTGTTTCTGCTTTTTTGATGCTCTCTTTATAAAGCAGAATAGTCAGAGTTTTGAAGAGGGCAGCGTTAGAATGGGTTATCTCGTTGTTTGGAAAGTCTTTGAGGAGATGATTACTGATTTTCGGAAAAAGGGATTGGCTGTTTCAGAAGAAGCCATGACTGATTTGAAGTCTGCAAGAACACTAATCAACGTGCTAGAAGCTGATCCAAGCTACGGCGATACTGTTCAAAAGATCGAAGGATACTTCAGCAACTTGGAATCCTATCTTGTTTCCGAAGGAGAGAAAAAGTTTGGAACGGAGTACGTTGACGCGTGGCTCAGACGGTTAAGTGAAGCACGAAGCAGAATCTTTGAAGAAGAGAAAAAGAAAGCACGGTTTGTCCATGGAATTCCAAGAGAGCACAAGTGGATCTGCATAAAACCCGTAGCTGAGCTGCCTGTTGAGAAACTAAAAATTGATCAATGAGTCAAATTTGTCGTACACTGTCCAAGAAGATGGTCGCCTACTCGTTTATGGCGGAGACGAACAGATAAGAGAGTTTGTCAAGAAAATAGCTATAAAACATGATACTGGAGACAGATAATAGCCTTAAAAGGGTGCATAACGGTTAAGACTTGATGGAGCAAATAACTTTTATAGAAAAATCCACCAAGCTTATCTGAGAAGATCGTCTATAAGATTTCGCTTAGATGAGGCCGCAGACTAAATGCCTTACATCAAAAAAGTTGAGCTTAGAGGCTTCAAATCATTCGGACCGCAAACCGTTAAAATAGTCTTAGATAAAGGATTCACCGCCGTTACTGGTCCAAACGGTAGCGGCAAAACAAACATTTTAGACGCCCTTCTCTTTGCCTTAGGCGAATTAAGTACCCGCCGTCTCAGGGCAGAAAATGCTGCGAAACTGATTTTTCACGGTTCTGAAACGGCTGGACTTGAAAAGGCAAAAATGGCAAAAGTGATAATTCAATTTGACAACGCGGATGGTCGGATGGCTGTTGACACAGTCACCGTTACAATCTCGCGCGAAGTTTACAGAAACGGTCAAAGTGTGTATCGGCTTAATGGTAGAAGAATATCGAGGCAGCATATTCTAGAGATTCTCTCTATGGCGGGAATTAGCTCAACGAGCCAGAACATAATCTTGCAGGGTACGATCACGCGTCTGACTGATATTGCTCCGACTGAACGCAGGAAAATCATAGAAGACTTGGTTGGCATCGGTCAGTATGATGCTGAAAAAGCTGAGGCTGAAGAAAAACTGCGCGTGGCAGACATTTCCATGCGCACTGCAATGGGTAGGATAGATGAGGTGCAGAAACGGCTTGATGATCTTGAAAGGGAACGCAATGAACTGCTGAGATATAGTTTCATTGAAAACGAGATCAGGAAGTTTGAGACTGTCCGAATCTCGTACGACGTGGCACAAGTGCAGAACAGGATTAACGAAGTCTCAGCACAGGCGGAGAAGGTCAGAAGCACAGTTGACAAGTTGAGACAACTGCGTGAAGGGCGTAGGTCGAAGAGAAGAGAAGTTGAAGGAGAATGGCGAAAGCTAAGCTCAGAAATTGTTGAAGAAGGCGGTTCACAAGTTCTGAAAGTTCAGATAAAAGTCGGCGAAATCAAATCAAAACTAACTGAGCTGACAACCAAAATAAGCTCTGGCAAAACAAGCCTTGAAGGGCTAAAGAAAATTAGAGAGAACGATCTTCAGCAGCATCAGTCGATCCGCAGCCAAATTGGCGAGAATCGCCACAAAATAAAACAGTGGAGAAGCGAAGCTGACAAGCTTTCGTCTGAAATAGACACGAAACAGGCTGAGCATGACTCTCTGGCGCATGAGACTGCTCAGCTGTGGGACAGTCTCGGCGAAAACGGCAAGAGAATCCGAGAAATTGAACTCAAACTTGGCGGAGACTACGAGAGACTTGCACATCTCAGATCTGAGTACGTTAAGAGCCAAACCGCAATCAAACTCAGAATGCGCAGACTCAGAGATCTTGACGAGCGCAAGCAAAGATTTGTAGCAACAATGAGTGAAATTGAAAAATCGCTTATCGAACTTGACAAAGTGCAAAAAGAACAGAAACTCCAATTGAAAAACCTTGAACACACGCTTAACCGAAGAACAGCACAGAAAGAAGCTGCAGAACAGGAAATAACAGAAGCTGGAAAAATAGCAGGATCAGCAAGGGAAGCAGTCATAGAGTTTGTGACGCAGAGAGAACTTGCAGAAACCGTGGCTGCAGAAGAAAAGGCTCTGCGAAGCATCGAAGAACTGGGCGACTTGGGTGTGATTCAAGGAGTGTACGGAAGGCTCCGCAGTTTGATAAAGATTGACAAAAACTACCAACGTGCAATAGAGGCTGCAGCGACAGGATGGCTTGACGCAATGGTTGTGAAGGACTTTGACGCGGCTTTTGCCTGCATAGAAACGCTGAGAAGAATGAAACTTGGGCGGATAAAAATAATACCTCTACAGCCAGCATCAAATTCTACATCCGCAAAAACTCCTCAAAAAGACGGAGTCAACGGTGCAGCTTCACTGTTCATAAGAGCAGAAAAACATTACGAACCCGCAGTGCATTTCGTTTTCGGAGACACAATAGTCACTTCAGACGACAAGACAGCTTTTGCCCTCTCAAATGAAGGCTACCGCGCAGTAACCGTCGGCGGAGACGTTTATGAAGTCGGTGGTGCGCTCGAAAGCGGTTACTATCGTACGCCAATAGACTTCTCAACCATAATTCCAAGCGAAACAGCCATCAAAAGCCTAGACGATGCCGTCAGCGCGTTGCAGCAACATCTTTCAAAGAGGGGCAACGACATAAACTCTTTCGAAGAGGAAATAGACCGAACCCGCTTTGAAATCACTCGCTTGTCGGACGCCATAACCACGCTCAACAGAGAAGTGATTAGAGTAAAAAGAACTGCACGGAGAACAAAGGCAAACATCCGACGAGCAGACAGCTACATTGCACGTTTCACGAAAGAAGTGGAAAGCGAAAAATCGCAAATGTGGCTGCACAGAGCCGAAAGAAGCTCAATCCAGAAAGAGATGCGAAAACTCCAAACTGAATTGACATCTTCGAGACGCAAAGCAGATCCTGTCAGCATTCAGGAAATGGAAATTAAAAGAGAGAAACTTGCTGAAGAAATAATCACGCTAAGACAGAAACTGGGCACAATCCAAACAGAAACATCAACGCTTCAATCTCAATTTGACAACGTTCTCAGAACCGGATATCAAAATGCGAAAATTCAAGTCTCAAAAGTAGAGCAACAGCTGAGAAAAGTTGAAAAAGAAGTTGAAACTGCACTTCAGGAACGAGAACGCCTGAAGCAGGAATTGTCAGAAGCGGAGAAAAGCCGCGTTGAACTTTCCAAGTCAGTTTTATCCGCCAGAGAAGAATCCAAAAAGTTCACAAGCCAAATAGACGAGATAGACAAGGAACTGCGTAAACTTGACTCGGAATATGAACAGGTTGACAGGCTATACAACCAGCTTCAACTCAACATTCAAACTTCTATGTTGCAGCTTGGACAATACCGAAACCAGCTGAAACCATTCGGCATTGAAAAGCCATTAACCGTGACGCCGAAACAGGTTGAAGAGGCTGAAACATCGCTCAAGATGATGCAGTTCGAGCTTGACAGAATAGGAGCCGTAAACCAGCTTGCTCTATCTCACTACGCTGAACAGATTTCACGATACAAGGAACTTTCATTGAGAATGAATGAACTTGAAAAAGAAAAACAAGCCATTCTGCAGTTCATGGACGAGATTGAACTGAAAAAACGGAACGTGTTCATGGAAGCCTTCGAGAAAATCAGCTTAACCCTGCAGAAAAACTTCTCAAAAGTGACGGGAGGCGGAAACGCCACGTTGAAACTTGAAAATGTTGACGAGCCATTCGCAGGCGGCATTGACATGATTGTCCAGTTTCCAAACAAGCCTTCAATCGTAGTGAGCGGAGCCAGCGGCGGAGAACGCTCTGTTGCAGCCGTCTCATTCCTGTTTGCGTTGAAAGAATTCACGCCTGCGTCGTTTTATGTTCTTGACGAGATAGACGCGCATCTGGATGCTTTTCACGTGGCAAAACTGGCTGACCTATTGCTGGAAGAGTCAGAGAGAACCCAATTCATAGTGATCACGTTAAAGGCTGAAATGGTGAATAAGGCGCAGAGAGTTTACGGCGTGTACGAACGCAATGGTGTCTCAAACGTGGTCTCAGCGAAGTTTTTGGAGGCGGCGAGCTAGTGGCGTCGGTGGCTGTTAGAAAGCCGTTTTATCTGCTTCCTCCATGGAACATTCTGTTCGAGTTTCACAAACTTGAAAAACTGACGCCTTGGAACATCAACATCGCGTATCTTCTTGCATCATTTCTCAGAGAGATGGAGAAAACTGGTCAGGTGGATTTCAGAGCTTCTGGCATGGCTCTTGATTCTTCAGCTCTCATATACTTGATGAAGTCCAAGCTTCTGCTGGAGCTTGAAGAACCGCCACCTCCTCCGAAAGCACCACAGGATTTTGTGCCTCCGCCTCTGTTTCTGCCCCTCAGGCACGAGTTGACGTCAACAACCATAAGTCACCTGCTTGAAGTTCTTGACGACGTACTTAAAAGTGAGAAACTCATCCGCCCCGAGAAACTTGTTGCCGAGCCAATTATTCCAACGCCTTCTGAGATTTTGCCCCAGCTAGACCTGTATCTGATGGAAATTGAGGTGCAGATGGAGAAGCTTTATGCTTCTCTTTCAGAGAAGGTGAAAGGTGCAGGAATAATAGAATTATCCACATTGTTGGTCGGCATGACACGGATTGAAGCCATCCGCACCTTCATCCTTTTGCTGTTTTTAGCACAGGACGTGAAAGTCAGTTTGTGGCAAAACGAGGAGACTGAGGAAATATACATAACAGTTGGAGACTTGAACCTTGCAGAAAGCGGAAAAGCAACCTCTTAACCTCGACGTGTCACCTGAGCAGAAGCAGGCTACGGAGAAAATGCGGAGCGATTTGGCTCTGCTGGAAGCTGCCTTATACGTTGCTGGGCGCCCTCTTGATCTGAACGAGTTATGTTCAGTTTTGAAAACTCGCTCAAAGAACAAGACAAAGAAACTTGCCGAAACACTCACACAAGAATACGAAAACAGAAAAACTTCCCTTGAAATCTTAAGACTGAAAGACGAACGGTATGTTTTGCAGCTGAAGGCAGATTATACGCCTCTTGTTAGAAGACTTGTAAATCGACCGCTACTTTCCACAGGACCGCTAAAGACGCTTTCCTACGTTGCTTACAGGCAACCAGTTTCCCAAAAAAGAGTGGTTGACGTGCGCGGTCATCACGTTTATGGTCACATAAAACTGTTGAAGGAGATGGGTCTGATTGCCAGTGAAAGAAGCGGACGTTCATCCCTTCTCAGAACGACCGAGTATTTCGCAGACTACTTCGCACTGAGCCATGACACTGCAACCATGAAGAAAGAGTTGAAACATGTTTTCGAAGATTTTCCAAGACAAGAAAAATCCTGAAACACGAGATGGATAGGTTTATATGTAAAACAACGGTGATAGTGAACACCAAAGTTTGGAAAGTAAGGGAAACAACGAATGTCAGTTTGGCACGGTGACTTACACAAGAGAAAACGGTCAGGAGGCAGAAAACGAGCCTACCGAGGAAAAGCAAAGTTTGAAAAAGGCTCATTTCCAGTAGAAACCACACTGGGCGAGCTGAAACGGAAAATAATCCGCGCAAGAGGCGGCAACGTAAAGATCAAGATTCTAAGCGGAAAACAAGCTTGTGTAACTGATCCGAAAAGCGGAAAAACTGAGAAAGTCGACATTATACGCGTCGTCAAAAATCCCGTAAACATTGACTATGATCGCAGAGGCGTCATAACCAAGAGTTCGCTGATAGAAACCTCTCTGGGAGTAGCACGTGTCACTTCGCGTCCAGGACAAGATGGAATGATAAACGCTGTTCTGGTGAGCAAGGAAGAAAAAAGCTAGTTCCGTTCTCTACTTTGTCTGCGCCGAACTGTGATTCTTCACGATCTGATTCGCGATTTTCTTGATTAACTTCTCTTTAGACTCCTTCTTTTTCACAAGAACCATGCCTGTTTTCAGCCACGAATTCTTAGGATGTGCAACGTCAGCTCCAAGTTCGCAGCTCAAACGGAGTCTGTCCACAGCATCTTT
>Ga0172363_10002658_pt1 | contig 14445 bp, 6 predicted proteins | sample LakKivs2_kivu2a2_FD_114541 | JGI IMG/M metagenome (GOLD analysis project Ga0172363, IMG submission 114541) | Sediment microbial communities from Lake Kivu, Rwanda - Sediment s2_kivu2a2 | ecosystem: Environmental > Aquatic > Freshwater > Lake > Sediment | place: Rwanda: Western Province, Lake... | reverse complement strand
GAATTTGAAACATTGCTTTTAGTCGATCCGGACAAATTAATAATAATGTATCCTGAAAAGAAAACCGTGATTTCGAGGTTGAAGAGGGAGATTGAAGGTCAGTCCCCGGAGGATATCAATGAATCCCAGCAAAGCTCTCCTTCAAAGAGGATTATTAGATTTCTTCCGGATTATGAAGCTCAGAAAGCTCAGGTCGGACCTCTGGTGGCAGAGGATATTGGATTGACCACATTAAGACAAGCCTGTCCGCATTTCAATGAGTGGATATCAAAACTGGAAGGCATACAGTGAAAAATATTTGTGGGTACCAGTGATAATCTATAATATTAGTTTCTGAAGATATTAATAAACTGGGAATAAGAAAATTATTATAAGAAGATAGAACAATGATTTGTTTTGATCAATCTTCTACCAAATAGGTTTCGAAATTAAAATATCCCCATTTGCTTACATTTTCAATTGTGGAGACATCATTTATGGAAACGAGTTTCATCATTATACCATTATCAATTTTCAGTACTAAACGGTACTTTAAGCCTTTTTCAGTATTTACTACTTCGTTTATTGTTACTTTCTGGTTGTTGTAAATACAAACGGAGTTTGGTTTTATAACCGGGGTGCGATTTTCTCCTTGAATTCTTAATTCTGTGCATTCCTCGTTCAGGCAATCTCGCATAATATTAATGGCTTGAATAGTCTCTTCATTAAGTAATTCCCCATCAGCAAGCGAAAAAACATAGTCTGAACGCTTGATTATTTCACAGATAATATTAAATACCTTCTTCAGTTGGGTATGATCAGATAAGCGATGAGTTAATCGTAAACTTCCATATGACTGGTCATAGATTACAATGAATCGAGTATCTGTTTCAAAACCCAAAGTATTGGGTCTGAATTTATTTCTGGCATAACCTATATCTTGTGGTTCATAAGGGATATTTAGCAGAAAAATTTCATAAAGAATTTGTGAAATTAACTCGGATTTTACATTTAATTGATTGAGAATAGGATGTGTTATAAGGATACCTGTGGTTCTGTAACTTCTTGAGAAATCAGGATTTTTATACACGAGTCTGTTTTCTGCATCATCGATAGGATAATTTCGTTCAATGGGTTCAGCACCGCCATGGATTTCGCTTAATCCAACTATTTTCTCGATAATCAATAATTCCAGTTCAAGAATTTTCAGTTCTCCATATTTGTTGGCAAGAAAGATCTTTTCATCACGGAGTTGTGGGAATACAGCTGGTGGGAGCTGCTTTGGTTTTGTAAAGTACCTTCTTTCCCTTCTTACACTGATTAATCGGTTCTTAACATTAACATTTGTAACCCTGAGGGGTTGTCCGAAATAGTAATATATAGCGCATGGATAAGTTTCCCTCATTACCTGGCTGTATGAAAGAGAACCCTTATTTTCATGCGTCATTCCCGAAATTTTAAGTTCTACTTTAAACTGAGGTTCAAGATCTCTGAGCGGATACGCTAATTGTGGGTACATGCCACCGTTATCTTTTATGTCGTCATACTCCTTTGTAGTATTATGGTTTCTGACATCCTGACAAACCTGCATAAAAGTTTTCGGGAAGGATACATTTGTCTTGAAAATTTCTGTTGACTTGGAAAGAGTATCATATTCTCCGTTTATTTCAGCAAAACATAAAGCATGTATATATTGCAGGTTGGTATTTTCAAGATATAATGCACTTTCAGCCATTGGGATATCAAACAATTTTTTAGGATCTTTAAAAATGGTAGATGACCTCACGGAATTATCATTTATGATAATTATCAATCCATCCCTTGGACAACCAATTCTACCAACTCTGCCTATTCGTTGATAAAAACTTGTCGATGAATAGGGTATTCCCAATAAAATACCTAAATCCAAAGTAGTGATATCAATACCTAATTCAAGAGCACTGGTAGATATTATTCCATTCAAATTACCCTCACGCAATTTTTGTTGAATTAATTCACTGTCTTCTTTTTCATAGCCTGCTCTGTACGGATAGACCTGAAACTCATCTATCGCTTTATTAAATTGTAATATAATGTCTTCCTCGTTATCAAGCTCTTCATCAATCTTATCTGTCAATCTGTTTACAATTCCAGCGACTTGTTCCACCATTTTCCGACTGTCTACAAAAGTTATTCCTTTATAAACTGTTTTTTTGGCAAAGAAACCAACCAGATCTGTTACTTTAGTTAACATCTGACTGAAATCATCCGGTTCAATTAAAAATATATCAAAAGGATTTTTAGGCGATGTATCATTATCAACTACAACGAAATCCAGTCCAACTATTTTCCGTAAATGTTTTTCAGGATCCTCAATAGTGGCTGATGCAGAAAGATATTGTGGGAAATTACCATTTAAAGTATCTATTGCATGATTTAATCGTCGGAACAAATACGCTGAGTTGCTGCCAAAAACTCCTGTGTACGTATGTGCCTCATCAATAATAATTAATCGTACATCTGACAAGAAACTTTGAATATATGCCTTATATCTGGTATCATTTATCTTCCCTAAAAGAAATGCGTGTATTACATCAGGCGTAAAAATTACCACACTGCATGATTTCAGTATATCAATACGTTCATCAGATCCGACACCACCGACAATTCTTCCGACCTTGACATCAAGACCAGCTATTTTAATCGCTTCTAACCAATTCTCATCCTGTTGCCCTCCTAATGCTTTTAAGGGATAGATGGCTATAATTTTAGCCTTCTTGTCTAAAGCAATTAATTCAATTCCTGCACAATAGAAAACAAGACTTTTACCAGAACCAGTGGAGGTAGATATACAAACGTTTCTATTATTTTTAAGTTCCTGGATAGATTTGTGCTGATGATGCCATATTTGTCCATCATACTTATTTAATAAAAATCTTAAAGTTGGTTCAGCAAGGTTCAGATCATTAACCCTAATTGTTTTCTCTTCTCTTTTTGGAAGAGAAAAGTGATGGATTATTTTGAATCCGAGTTTATCAATTTCAGATTTGACAGAAATGAGAGATTCAGGGATATATGGTGATTTTTCTTTTTTGGATGGGAATAAAGTAAATTGTTCTATTCTTGAATCATAAACAAGACAGTCTTCGAGATTAAGCTTTACAGGGATATCCAATAAATCGAAGTTTGTATAATTTATCTCCCTGCTAGTAATTTGTGCTAATTTTTTAGATATACCTGAAATATCTACTATATGAAACCACATGGTTACTGAAGGAGGGAGCAGTGTATTAATAACCTTAATCGATTTTTGAAAAAGAACCACACCGCTTATATGGCTGAGGTTAATATACGATTTATAGAACCAAAGATTAAAGATTTTATATAATCCTGTTTTATTTAGCTTTACCTGAAGGTATGGATTTTTTCCGCCGCTGCCCCCTTTTATAATAGTATCATTGCACCTCCAGTCTCCATTTTCTGCAACACTTATGTTTCCGCCATAATTCTTAAACTCCAAAATTGTAATAGCATCTCTTTTAATGAAAACCGCATCAATATCACGATTATCAAAACTTGGATTAGCGATCAGCAGATGAATATCCTCATCATTATCATAGTCCTTTTTTAAAATTGAACACAGTTTATCAAAAATCTCTCGTTCTTGAGTAGTCTCATAATCTGCAACTTTATAAATTAAAAGGCTCATTGTATGTATTTAAAGATTTCTATTAGTCTCTATTGATTCAATCTTTTGTTGTTTATTACCAGGTCATGAATTTTCAAATTATCCATGTGGAACCTAAATATTTTTTTCTCTCATGAATGCTTTAAGTAGATCTTCACTTATCTTTTCAGTACCAATATATTTACGGATTTTATTCTTTAAATGGAACAACTTATCATTTGCCTCTTTGGCAAATTTTATATCGGGTATTTCTCGTACTTTAAAGCATAAGTTAATTAATGTGCCGAGTTCGTGATATAATTCCGCGGGCAAATAAAAATAATATTCATGTATTAACTTAATCAGTTTGTCAATACTTTCTGTATTTGGCTTTGACTTCTCTAAATCTTTTTGGTAATCAGTTACTTTACCTTCGTTTAAATATGCCTTTATTGAGGTAATATAACCATCCATATTGTCAAATAAAGGAGGTAGTTGGTCGAAAAATTCCGTTTGTTTATCGTAGACAATCTTTGTCGGATATTCCTTAACTAGGGCTTTGGTTTTACTTTTTTCAATCCAATAAGAAAATAAAAATCCTAAAATTGCGCCGATAAAAGGTAATATTCCTACTATTAATACTTGGATAATAGAAACGATACTATCACTCATTATTTTTCGATGTAATGGTATTACTTAAAAAATTCATAAACTCATTCGAATCTGAATAAATGACATAATTGATTCTGCAACTGAGAATAATAATGTAATAGCAAGTGCAATAACTGATATTATAATGGCATTTCTCGAACTCCTTTGAGCTTTTAAGGAAGCCTCCCTTGCCTCTTTCAATTCAAGATACTCAAGGTATTGAAAATAGGCATCACCATTTATAAATGATATAATGTTGTTATAATTACCGAGCAATGTTCCAGGATGATTGTCAGCTATTGCTCGTTTAACATCATGGAAATTTTTAGAAGGATCAAATTTTGAATAAAACCACATAATAAATGAACGATTAAATTCAGTTTCCAGTTGCGGATATTTATCTTTAAGAGAGTTAACAAGTTGATCATATTGTATCCCTTCAGCACCTTTTTTTATACCGATTTCAAGAGTTTCAATGAATAAGTTATTTTCCATTTTCCAGTATTATTTCTAAGTTACACTTTTTTCATGGCAATATTGATTTTTCAGATTTTTGTTATAAGGATCATTAGTACTCTTTTCTTAATACTATAATTCCCCCCAAACCTTCGCTATACGGTCTTTGATCTTTTGCTCGTACAGTCCAATAAGAGATTCATTATTTTTAATCAATTGAATCTCATTATCTATTTTTTCAACCAGTATTTTCTGAGTAACAAGATCAGGTAAAGGAATCATAATAGTTTTTAAGGTTTTAAGAACTATTCTTCTAATTGCAACACCTGTCTTATTTTCGATAGCTTTAGCGATAAACCAATCTGTCGATAATATTTGATATAAAAATTTGGGATGTATAACCTTTAGATTCGGAGTAAGAATCGCTAATGATGATAGTACAACAAAATCTATCTCATGATTTATAAATGCTGTTTTTCCAACTGTTCCATCCTTTGAAAATAAAATGTCATTTTCTTTTGGTTTACATCCACTTCTTACTAGAGTTTCATAATCTGACTTGCTAATTTTCTTACAATTAATAAAATCAATATTACCTTTATTTAGGTCTCTCACTGTTATATAAGGATAGCCTAAATCTATTGTGGGTGGTGAAAAATGTGATCCATCAGTTATTTTTTTACATACTTTTCTCAATTCCACCATAGGCCATTCTGGATCAATATCAATGCGGGGTTTGTAGTTTTCCACCACCTGCCGGGCGCCATCAATGATCTTTTGGTAACTGTCAATCTCTGCAACAATCTCCTCCTGAACAGAGAGAGTAGGGAGGGGGATTTTAATTTGATAAGCATCATTTCTGTTTAATCCAGGTACTCCTGATTGAACATTGACACCCTTTAAATCAATTGATTTGAGTATTAAAAAAAGATATTTGATTTTTACATGATCTTCATTTTTAAGTTTGATGTAAAATGTTGTGTCAATTGGGAAACCACTCTTCTCTGAATAATGAACTTCGCCTGCTGAACCTTTACGACCAACAACTACAAATGGTGCTTCAACTAAAAACTTATTGTGAAAATCCACTATCCCGTTTGAACCAAATACCGGGAAATCTCCTTTTACTCTATCTTCCTTTTTTAAAGGTTTGCCATAATCAAATGAACATATATCTCCAATTTTGATCATCGGAAATTTTGCGTTCTGTTCGATTTCGGATTTTTTATATCGTTCTATACTTAGATTGTATTCCTTATTATCAGAGATTGCACTTTTTTCAACTAGTATAACATTCTTTAATGACACTAATTCTTGACTTCCATTAATATTGATGGCAATTTTGTAATTATTTAGATTATTAAAAGCTACAGGTAAATCATTTTCTTTTATAGGTCTCCTTTGTGCCCCAAGATCAAAGCCGTCGTTCTCTACCTTAATAAAAAGAATATTATCGGTTTTTTTTGCCAGTGTTCGATCTAACCATAGAATAGAAGTCTTGACACCTGAATATGGCTGAAACACACCGGCAGGGAGCGAGATAACTCCCACCAGGTAATTCTCCACCAGCATCTTCCGCAGGTTCTTATAGGCTGTGCCGGATTGAAATATTATCCCTTCCGGCACGATCACTGCAGCCCGGCCATTGGGAGTGAGATGCTCTGCAATGTAATCCACAAACAATACTTCGCTGCGGCTGGAAGTGATCGAAAACCGCTTGTGCGGACGTATACCTCCCTTTGGCGACATGAAAGGCGGATTGGCCAGTATCACATCGGCATATTCATTCCAGTTGTCTTCGCTGGTTAGCGTGTCATACTCATAAATATGCGGGGCTTGCAGGCCATGCAGGTACATATTCACCAGAGACAAGCGCACCATATCGGGGGAAATATCATAACCCTTGATATTGTTCGCCAGCCGGCTCCGCTCATCAGGAGTGAGCTTGTCACCTTTGTAATTCCTGCTGTTGATGATCAGATCCGAGAGGCTCTGGTCCTTTGTTTCGAACATCCTGGTATCGGTCTCCGGATTATAATTCGATGAATTGTTCTTCAGGATATGCTTATAGGATGAGATCAGAAAACCTGCAGTACCGCAAGCAGGATCAAGGATCACCTCGTTCTTTTTCGGATCAATGATAGCCACCATGAAATCAATGATGTGCCTGGGAGTGCGGAACTGGCCAGCCTCCCCCTGGCTTCCCAGTACCGACAGCAGGTACTCGAAAGCATCCCCGAGCCGTTCGCTGTGGTCATAAGTGAATTCATTGATGATCTTCAGAAAAGCCTTCAGCGTCTCCGGATCACGATAGGGCAAAAAAGCGTTTTTGAATATATCCCTGAACAGCTGGGGAATGTTTGGATTAACATTCATCTTTAAGATAGCCTCACTGTACAGGTTAAGAATCTCATATCCTCCCATGCGGGGATCAAAGATCTTCCGCCAGGCATACTTCTCAAACTCACCTCTGAAAAAGGAGCGTTCCCCACCGAGTGCTTCCGATTCCGAATCCATATCATCCATGAACTTATATATCAGGGCGATGGTGATCTGCTCCACCTGTGACTTCGGATCGGGCACCTTTCCCACAAGAATATCCCGTGCAGTGTCTATCCGTCTTTTTGTTTCCGAATCAAGCATGTGTCATGAAATAAATTTGTTCAATGGGACATAATCCTGTATGTATTCAGGGATGATATTCCTCCATTTCGGAGGCACTGCTTTATATCTTTCCAGCGATAACACCGGGTTGACTGCCAGCTCGGCAAATCTTTTCTCATTGATTATTTTCCTGATCGTTTCATCAATGATATAGGTCTTGAAAAAATACTTAAGGCTGATGATGTCATCTGTATCTCCCGGTTTATAGTCGGAAATGAATTTATAAAACTCATCTTCAAGCAGCTCATCCTTTGACCTGATCACAGGGATCAGTCCGAATATATATTCCAGCATTTCCCGCAGGGTCACCCGCCTGTCCTGCTTCAGGGATTTCCTCAGCTTGTCGGGTGTGAAGAAATCCTCGGGCTTGTTCATGATCTCCCGGTTGAGGTAATCCAGCACCTTGTCCCAGTTTTCCGCCTGCACATTTTCCCTGATAAACTCATCACTCTTCACCGTATCCTGGAACCGCTCGAACAGCATGCGGTCAACCTTCATTCCCTCCCTGCTGATCTTAATATCATGTATGGATAATATTTTGTCCTTTTCTGTTGTTTCAAATACTGTGATAACAGGTGAATCAAGTGTCCCTATCAGACCGGGACCTTTTTTTGCAGGCAGTTTCAGGATCTCATCGTAGTTAAATTTCTTTTCAAAATATTCGTAGTTGCCAAAGAAATCAAACAGCTTAAATTTTTCCTTTTCAACATTTCCCAGTTCCTTTTTGATCTCCGGATCAATGACCTGACCAGTAAAATTATGTTTTCTCGTCCCGCGTCCTTTGATTTGCACAAAATCCGTGGGGGAAAAGATGGGGCGCATGAGGCAGATGTTAAGGATGTCGGTGCAGTCATAACCGGTGGTCATCATTCCCACTGTCACGCACACCCTTGCTTTGCTCGTTTTATACCAAGGGAAGAGGTTGGCCGTTCCCATCAGGTTATTGCTTTTGTCTGAAAAATTGATGGTGAACTGCTGTGCATCAGGGATAACAGAGGTAACCTGCACGGCAAAATCAGACTTGTACTTACCGGGATACAACTTATCTGCCAGCTCATTAAATACCTGGGTTAATTTAACGGCATGATTCTGGGAAACGGCGAAAACAATGGTTTTACCGATTTCTTTGCTTATTGGGTCCCTTAATGCATTTTCAAGGAAAGCTATGCAGAAACGCAGGTTCGTATCACCCGAGAAAAACTTTTTTTCAAAATCCCTTTGGAAAAAAGATTCTTCTTCCTCCTGTCCTTCCTCATTCGTCACAATAACAGAGTATCCCTGGTCAGAAAGAAGCCGGGTGGTTATCTCCGTACGCGCATCCACCACCACCGGGTTTACCAGGTACCCGTCATTAACCCCGTCAATCAGTGAATAGCGGAATGTCGGTTGTCCGCTTTCACAGCCGAAGGTACGGTAGGTGTCAAGCAGCAGCCTGCGTTCATATTCCCGCTGGTCGTTTGGATTTATTTGGGTGGTATCTATCCGTTTAAGATAATCTTTGGGTGTAGCGGTAAGTCCCAGCTTATAACCGATAAAATACTCGAATACAGCCCGTGCATTTCCCCCGATGGAACGGTGCGCCTCGTCCGATATCACCAGGTCAAAGTCGGTTGGAGAAAAAAGCTGCCTGTACTTATTATCGAACAAAAAAGACTGGACGGTGGAGATGACTATTTCCGCCCTGCGCCAGTCCTCCCGGTTCTCTTTGAAAATGACTGTCCGGTAATCATTTTTCAGATATTCAATAAATGCTTTTCTTGCCTGTTCTTCCAGCTCCAGCCTGTCGACGAGGAACAATGCCCTGCGGGCATTGCCGGTTCGGAGAAACAGTTTAATGATGGCAGCTGCGGTGAGTGTTTTGCCCGTGCCTGTGGCCATCTCAAACAGAAAACGGTCCTGCCCTGTTTTAGCTGCTTCCTGTATGCTCCTAATGGCTTTCAACTGGTAAGGGCGTAAAAACCGCAGCTTATTTGAGTTAATGAAACTTCCCCGTTTCTGTTCGTTCTTCCAGTCAGGATCCTCAGCGTATTGCGGTCTCTGGGTGAGGGCGATATAATCCTCCCTTACATGCTCCTGCACCAATCTGTCAGTATTCGGTTTGAAGGCATTGTATCCTTTGATTGAGAAAGGGGAGGGAAAGCGGGTGATGATGTATGGATTGCCTTTCTCCAGGTCCCAGAAATAGTGCAGGTTCCCGTTTGACAGCAGGATAAAACGGCAGTTCACGGACAGGGCATATTTCCTGGCCTGTTCTTTTCCTGCAAGGGGATTTTTGGATTCCGACTTGGCTTCAAGTACCACCAGGGGATATCCCTGCTCATCAAGAAGCAGGTAATCAATAAATCCGTTTTTTGTCTGTTCATAATCCTCACCCAGGTCATCCTGCAATTTGCTGGTAATCCTGGTATTGATCTCAAATGTTACGTTTGCTTTACCTTCTTTGCTGTCCATGAGCCTCCATCCTGCTTCTTCAAGCAGCTTATTGATCTTTATCCTGGCTCTGGCTTCCTTCTGGGGCATGGCACTAAATTCTAAGGAATACTATTTTGCAGATTCTATGTTTTTATTCTGCATGAACAATACCGGGTATAAAACAGGTAACTTAATTTATCTGTTTCCGATATTGGAATAATAAAATTAACGAAATCCTATAATATTTAAACCTTTTGTAACTTTTAAACTATAAACATTATTATAATTTATTTGCACCTTGGTAAACATTTAGCTATCATGTTATAACTCGCCAGGTATAGTTTTTATCAAGGCAGATTCTCATAAAAGCTTGTGCCTTTTTATTTATACTGTATTATTTTTGTTCTATTTGAGTTGTCAGGCAACCTTATTCTAAACATTAAAACTTGAAAACCTTTTACCTGCATCTGACCATTGTTTTTATCGTGTTCAGGGCACTGTTTGATATTGCCAGCGCCCAATCCCCTTCCTTTGAAACCTATATGAATCCTGTCATCCCCGGTGATCACCCGGATGCCACACTCACAGGGATAGGTAATGACTTCTATACCACAGGATCATCATTTAACGTCACTCCTGTCATCTATCATTCCACAGACCTGGTTCACTGGGAAGCGATCACCCGGCCTGTCAGAGCATCATGGCCGGAATATGGAGACAGACCCGGAGGCGGATGCTGGGGCGGACATATTGTCTGGCATAATGGCAAATACCGGGATTACTTTTCGCATTCCAATACCATGTATTTTGTGGTGGCAAATGATCCCGGCGGCCCATGGAGCGATCCCGTAAAAGTGAATGACCCTCCTTCACTGAACTATAGCCTGGGTTATGACAATTCTATATTCATTGACGATAACAACAAGTGGTACCTGGTGGTCAAAAACGGCCAGCCTAATAATGCTATTGTTGAACTGGGAGACGATGGACAACCAACAGGTACATTATATAATCTTGACTGGCTGAATCCGTCGCCTACATACCCCTACAGCTGGGCCGAAGGACCTGTCATGTGGAAGTACAAAGGTTATTACTACTACTCATTTGCAAGGGATCTGGCCGGCGGACAGAAGGTCATGAGAAGCCGGTTGCTCACTGCCGATAAGGATGCATGGGAGATGCTGGGTGATTTTTTCAATGAGAACGATCCCGGCAAGCCAGGCTCCCTTTTCACAAGTCCGAATCACAGCTCACCTGTGGTTATGCTGGATGACAGCACCCACTGGGTTATTCATCCCCTGTACGCGAAAGGGGAGTGGAAAGGGCAGGGCCGGCAGGGACTGTTAAACCAGGTTCGTTATGACGTTGATGACAGGCCGGTGGCTGATTACCCTGTCAATAAGGCTTTCACCGCACCCCGGCTACCTGGCAGCGGTATCCCATGGATGGTGCCGGGATCCGATTTTTTCATTTCTGATACACTTGATCCTGAATGGTCATTTCTGGGCTATACCCCTGACAATACATGGTCTCTCACCGACCGCCCGGGATGGTTGCGCCTGTCTCCAAAGAGCAGCACAAAAGCCAATACCGTCACTAAAAATGACGGGGAACATAATTACTCGCTGATTACCCGTCTTGAATACGATCCCGGAACGGTAAATGACGAAGCAGGACTCATGATAATGAGGGGAGATGAATCAAAGTTTGTAAAATTATACAGCTCAGTTAATAAGTACGGTCATAAAATAGTAGCCTTCAGCTTTGACAACACCCTGTACGAGGCTGATAACATCATCGGGAACACCTTATGGCTCAGGATTACCCGGGTGAACCACAGCATCAGCGGCTATTACAGCAGGAATGGCCGTGAATGGGTACAGCTCGGAAACAGCTTTGATATATCCGCAATCGATTCCTATTCAGACTTTTCATCATTCACCGGCACCAGGCAGGGATTATATGTCCGGGGAGGGGATGCATTCTTCGACTTGTATATATACCGTGATGCCTATACCCCGGTACTTGCTGAAAGTCCGGCTAACCAGTACGGCACCGTCGCCACCACGAAAACAGACGGGATTTGCCAGCTCGACAGCATCCATAACAATGACTGGGCCCTGTATGCAGGTGTGGAGTTTGGAAATGATGAGTACTTCAAAACGCCAGGATCTGTTGAGGTAACTGCTTCCTGCTCCGGCCCCGGCGGAACGATTGAATTCTGGCTCGACTCCATTGGCACCGGCATTAAGATCGGCGATTGCGGGATTGTGAACACCGGTGGCTGGAACATGTTTGAAACCTTTACTGTTCCAGTCGCACATGTGACAGGGAAGCATGATTTATACCTTCGTTTTACCGGTGCAGAAAGAGAAAGGCTTTTTAAGATTAAATGGTTCTGCTTTTCTGCTGAATCCGCACCTGAAATTTTTTCTGCAAGCATCACCAATGATTCTGTACTGCAACTGAAACTCAGCCAGCCAGTGAACACACCAGCCCTGCCTTCAGGCTTAAGTGTTGAAGCCAACGATACCGTACATATCCCGGTTACGGGTATATCCCTGGCAGCCTACGATTCCAGCCTTTTACTCGTTACACTGGCATCAGCTGTACAGAATACGGATAGACTTACAGTGACCTATGCTTCAGGAAACATAACTAATACGTCAGGTATTGGTCTTGTCCCTTTTGCCCGGCTGACAGTTGATAACCTGCTGCCCGGGTCTTTACCTGAAATCAGATCCCTGGAAACAAAACATAAAGGAGATACTGTGTGGATGCACATGACGAAAAAAATGAATTCACCGGCCGCATTCACCAATGATTTCATCATTAATGTAGAAGGTAAGGAGGATATCCTGATCAATACAGCCGGATTGTCGGAGAATGATTCTGCTGAAATATTCCTCCTGCCTGAAAGAAGAATTTATTATGAGGACAATGCCTCGCTGACTTATGCTGGTACCGGACTGGAAGCAGTTAATGGTGGTGCCCTTGCATCATTTATCAATGAACATGTCCGGAATACAGCAGAAGGTTACCCGCCGGTTATCCTCTCGTCCTTATTAAGGAAATATGTTCTGAGCTACAGGTATATCGATCTCACTTTTGACAAACCTTTGCAGGATGCCCATGATGAGAAGGATTTTTTTACCATCACCCTGAACAGCACACCTGCATACATCAATAAACTTACATCTGCATATGATTCGATGAGTTTTTTAATTTCTCCTTATATTCAATACGGAGATGAGATAAGGGTGAGCTATTCCGGTGGTAATGTGAGGAGTGTTTATAACGGGAGACTTGACGATTTCAGTGATTATGTTGTTCTAAATACCGTCCCGCAGCCAGTAAATATTAACCTGGTAAAATACTCACCACCGGGGATTAATGTCATCCCCAATCCGGCACATCATGAGATAAGGGTTTCCTGGGAGCCTGCTTTTAATAAGCTTGACATGACAAATATTGCAGGGGTACATATGGTCCGGAGGAAATTTGAGAATCCCATTTCAGAAACATTGTTATCTCTGAACCTGGCACCTGGTGTTTATATATTAAAACTCGGAAATGAATATGACACCGGGGTGACAAGAATAATTATTGAGTGATAACAGCCAATAGAAGAAATATTTTTCCGGGTCAGAAGCGATACAAATCGGAAATTTAACAAGGTATCATACAGCCGGAAAATTAACCGGCACAGATCAAAATATTTTATAAGATGATGCAGAGGATCTTTCTTTGTTTGTTCCTTTTGTTTAGCATCAGCCTGGCAGGACAGCAAAGCGATAACGGGGATGGTACTTATACCAACCCGATACTGTTTGCCGACTTCCCCGACCCAGATGTGATCAGGGTGGATTCAACCTATTACATGGTTACCACCACCATGTTTGTTTTCCCGGGAGTGACCATCCTGAAATCATATGACCTGGTGAACTGGGAATACTGCAATAATGCGGTACAGAGAATGGATTTCAGCCCCTGCTATGATCTTGAAGGTTGTAACAGGTATGGCCACGGGCAGTGGGCTACCAGCCTGAAATATCATGATGGCAAATTTTACCTGTTATTCATCACACTTGATGAAGGTGGTTTTATCTGTACTGCAGAGGATCCCGGCGGCACATGGACCATCACCCATCTGCCAAAGGGTTTTTATGATCCGGGACTCTTTTTTGATGATGACGGGAAAATATATGTGGCGCACGGTTATAACAATATTTTTGTCACTGAACTTAATGCAGATTTTACACCCGAAAGCGATGATGTCCTGGTTTTTAAAGGCGACATAAGATCCGGCCTTGAAGGCACTCATGTTTACAGGATCAATGGCTACTATTACTTGTATTGCACTTATGGAGGCGGGGACGGGTTCCAGGTCGCCCTGCGGTCAAAAAATATTTACGGGCCCTATGAGGAAAAAATTGTGATCAGGGATAGCGGGGGAATGAAAACGGGTCTGCACCAGGGAGCGCTTATAGATACACAAACCGGTGAATGGTGGACGATAATCTTCCAGGATGGGGGCGCCTTCGGGCGGTTTCCTACCCTTCAGCCCGTCACCTGGCAGGATAACTGGCCCGTGCCAGGGGTGAACGGGAAAGGTGTGGTGAGCTATAGAAAACCAT
>Ga0172363_10002657_pt1 | contig 14445 bp, 13 predicted proteins | sample LakKivs2_kivu2a2_FD_114541 | JGI IMG/M metagenome (GOLD analysis project Ga0172363, IMG submission 114541) | Sediment microbial communities from Lake Kivu, Rwanda - Sediment s2_kivu2a2 | ecosystem: Environmental > Aquatic > Freshwater > Lake > Sediment | place: Rwanda: Western Province, Lake... | reverse complement strand
GGCGCGCGCGTGCGAGATCGCGTTCCTCGGCGACGATCTGAATGCGGCGAAGGCGCGCGAGCTGGGCGTCGTGAACGCCGTCGTTCCGGCGGCGGAGCTCGAGGCGGAGACGATGCGCTGGGCCGAGAAGATCGCGTCGAACGCGCCGCTGGCGATCGTCGCCATGAAGCGTCTCTTCCGCCACGGACTGACGGAGGACTTCTCGTCGCATTCGCACCACGTGCTGATGCAGCTGCTGACGCTGTTCCGCTCGGACGACTTCAAGGAGGGGATGCTCGCCTACATGGAGCGTCGCCCGGCGCAGTTCACGGGCCGGTGACGCCCGCCGGCGCGACCGCCTGCTTCACCTTCGACAACATGGCCGAGGCGTCGGAGATCGGTGCCGGCACGCTCGCGGGCCCGCGCGCTCCGGGGACCGATCGCGCGCTCGCCGAGGGGCAGCCGCGTCTGCTCGATCTCCTCGACGCCCACGGCGTGCGCGCGACGTTCTTCTCCGAGGGCTGGAACGGCGAGCACCACCCCGACGCGGTACGCGAGATCGTCCGTCGGGGGCACGAGCTCGGCATGCACGGCTGGCTGCACGAGCGCTGGAGCGAGCTCGACCCCGACACCGAGCGGCTGCTGGCGGAGCGCGCGACGACGGCGCTGGCCGGCGCGGCTGGCGTTCGCCCCGTCGGCTTCCGCGCCCCGGGCGGCGCACGGACCGCGGCCACCGAGGCGATCCTGCGCGAACTGGGGTATGCATTCGACGCGAGCCTCGGCGACGGCATGCGCGCCGCCCGCCTGCCCGGGGGGCTGCCGCAGGTGCCGTTCGTCTGGCCCGGCGTCGACGGCTACTTCTGGCTGCGCGACGGTCCCGTCCCGCCCGCCGAGGTCGGCCGGCGGTGGCTCGCGGCGCTGGACCAGGCCGCGGCGCGCGGCGGCCTGTTCGTGCTGGTCTGTCACGCGCACATCACGGGGGTCGAGCCGGCACGTCTCGCCGCGCTCGGGAGCGTGCTGGCCCGCGCGGTCGCCGATCCGCGGGTGGCGGTGCGGACGGTGGGCGACGTCGCGGCCGCCCTGCCGTGACCGGCCCGCGCCGCGCCCGATTCCGGCTTTCCCTTCCCCGGCACGGAGCGCTATGCCTGTGCGCGGTCACCCCGCCCTCGACCCGCCTGCCGCGAACGCTGCCCGAAGCCCCGAACGCTGCCCGAAGGCTGCCCGAAGGAGCATGATCTTGACGAGCCACGAAGTCCGTACCTCGACGCGGAGCAGCGCGCGCACGGCGGGATGGCTGCTGCTCGCGGCGTCCGCTCTCGCCGCGGCTTGCGGCGGTGGAGGCGGAGGAGGAGGTGGAGGCGGCGGCGCTGCTCCGACGCCGACGCCCGTGCCCGGTACGAGCGCGACGCCGCGTGCGACCGCGACACCGGCGCCGCCACCGACACCGACCGCAGACGGCAGCGCGCGCGCGCGGATCCTCCTCGCCGAGAACGACACCATCGGCGACATCGACGTGGTGGACATCGAGGACGCGGCGCTGAACGACGCGGGGGCGGTCGCGGCGATCGTCACGGCGCGGGGTACGGGCGGTGCACGGGCTCTGCTGCTCGGCGACACCGGCGGCGACTTCGCGACCCTCGTCGCACCGGATGCGGCCTTGCCCGGCATCGACACGAAGACGCTCGGCCGCGTGCGCCTCGCCGAGACCGGCGCGCTGGTCTTCGAGACGGGCACCGGGCTCGACACCGACCGCCTCTACTTCGCCAGCGACGGCGTCGTGCAGCCGCTCGCCGGCGCCGCGCCCGGCGTGGCGGCGCCCGAGTTCCAGATCCTCGGTGACGTGGTCATCGGCGGCACCGGCCTGGTCGGCTTCGTCGGTGGTGGCGACCGGTGCACGACCGAGCAGGTCGGCGAGAACACGCGCATCGAGTGTACCTTGCATCTCTACGTCGCCGAGGACGGCGTCGTGCGCGAGGTGGAGGCAGAGGACCTGGCTCTCGCCGAGCAGAGCCCGACCAGGCCGCAGGTCGCCGTCACCGACACCGGTGTCGCGTTCTTCTCGGCACCCGCCGAAGGCTCGGGGCCGGTGGTGCTGCGGTGGGATGCCGGCGAGGTCGATACCGTGCTCGCGCGCAATGCCGAGCTCGACGAGGTCGGTCGGCTGAACAGCCCGCAGGTCGCCGCCGCCAACGCCGACGAGCAGCTGCTGCTCACGACGACGATCGCCGCGGAACCGGCGCCGCGCCCGGCCGTGCTCGGCATCCTCGAGGGCGAGACGTTCACCATCCTCGACAAGGAGCTCGAGCCCGCCGGCGAGCAGGTGATCACCGACCTGCGTGCGGTGGGCCTCGACGAGCAGGGCCGCGCCCTCTACCTCGTGCGCATCGGTGCGGAGGGAGACACCGACGCTCCGCGCACGCTGCGCCTGAAGGACACGCTGACCTCGGTGGATGTCGCGACCGAGGGCAAGGCCCTGCCGGGAACCGACAAGACCGTCATCTCGATCGCGTCGCAGCGGCTCAACCGGCGTGGCGACGTCGCGTTCATCGCCGAGCTGGGACGGATCGAAGGCCTCACCACCGTCATCGAGGAGGTGCGTGCGGTGGTGCGCCTCGCTGACGGCCGCTACCTGGCACCGGTGTCGTCGACCCGCCCCGACGACCTCGGCACACTCGGCAACCTCGAGGTCGCGGGCTTCGACGACAACGCGAACCTGCTGCTGATCGCGACCCGCGAGCCGAACCTGACCGTCCTGGTGTTCGCTCCGCCGCCGGCGCAGTAAGCGTCAGGACGGCGCGGGGCGGCGCGTCCGTCGCGACGGTCGTGCTGCCTGCGCGCCGGCCGCCGCGGCATCGACACGCGGCTGCGACGCCGAGCGCGCCGTCGCGCCGTTCACACGGAGCAGGAACCCGATCAGCTCGTCGGGGGAGGCGAAGTGGACGGCCTCGCCGGAGCCGACGTGCTCGGCTCGGCCGGTGAAGCCGTCGTCCGGCCCGGGTCGCTTGAGAAACTGGATCACGAACGCGCGCTGGGTCGACATGCCCATCCACTAGCCCGAGGACCGCTCACCGGTCATAAGGAAACGGTAATCTTGCGGTAAAACCTGGCTGCCCAAGAGGCCTCCTCTCCCGTGCACCTCGCGTTCGGACCCTTCCGGCTTGATCCCCTGTCGCACAGCCTGTGGCGCGACGGGTCGATGGTCCCGCTCACCCGCAAGGCGTTCGGGGTGTTGCAGTGCCTGGTGGAGCGCCGCGGCGACCTGGTGCCCAAGGAGGAGATCCTCGCGCGGGTTTGGCCGGACACGGTGGTCGGCGAGGCCGTCCTCAAGGTCTGCGTGCGCGAGATCCGGCGCGTGCTCGACGACGACCCCAGAGAGCCGCGCTTCATCGCGACCGCGCACCGCCGCGGCTACCGCTTCGTCGCGCCTGTGGAGCACGCGGCTCCAGCCATGTCGCCGACGCTCACGGCCGCCGTCGTGCCGGGGGGGCCGGCGGCGGGACCGGCCGTCCCCGAGCGCGGCTCCGCCGCAACCGCGCTCGTCGGTCGCGCCGCTCCGCTCGCCGAGCTGCACGCGGCGCTCGCGCGTGCGCGCACAGGTCGGCGGCAGGTGGTGTTCGTGACCGGCGAGGCCGGGATCGGCAAGACGAGCCTCGTCGACGCGTTCCTCGACGAGCTCCCGGCGGTCGGGCGGGTGTGGATCGCACGCGGCCAGTGCCCGCCGCAGCACGCCGCGGGCGAGGCGTACCTGCCGGTCCTCGAAGCCGTCGACGGCCTGTGCCGGCGACAGGGTGGGACAGCGCTGGTTGGCGAGCTCGCGCGTCGCGCGCCGACCTGGCTCCTCAGATGCCGTCGCTGATCGACGACGCTCTGCGCGCACGGCTCGTCGGGCAGAGCCTCGGCGCAACCCCGGAACGGATGCTGCGCGAGATGGTCGAGACCATCGCGGCGCTCGCCGCGGACACACCGCTCGTCCTCGTGCTCGAGGACCTGCACTGGTCCGACCTCGCGACGCTCGATCTGGTCTCGGCGCTCGCGCGGCGGCGCGAGCTGGCCCAGCTCCTGCTCGTCGGCACCTATCGCCCCGCGGAGGTCATCGTGCAGCAGCACCCGCTGCGTGCGCTCACGCTCGATCTGCGCCTGCACGCCTTCGGTGCCGAGCTGTCGCTCGAGTTCCTGTCCGAGGACGAGGTGCGGACGGCGCTCGCGGCACGCTTCGGAAACGACGTCGCGGCCGCGTTCGCGCCGCTCGCGTATCGCTGGAGCGATGGCAACCCGCTCTTCCTGGTCGCCATCGGCGACCACCTGCTCTCGAGCGGGCTCGTCGAGCGGACCAGCAGAGGCTTCGTTGTCGGACGGCCGGTGGGCGGTGCCACGCTCGAGATCCCGGCGAGCCTGCGGCAGATGGTCGAGAAGCGCATCGAGTCCCTGCCGAAGGCCGAGCGCGCCGTGCTGGAAGCGGCGAGCGTCGTCGGCGTCGAGTTCTCGTCGATCGCGGTCGCGGCAGCGCTCGCGCTGCACTACGACCGCGGCCGCGATCACGTGCAGGCCGTGCGGCACCTGCGGCAGGCAGCGGAGAACGCGGCGCAGCGCGCGGCCGGCCGCGAGGCGGTGGGCTTCCTGAACCGCGCGATCGCCCTCCTGCCGCGCTTTCCGGCCGAGGAGCGGCTGCCGCTCGAGCTCGCGATGCGCGAGCGTCGCGGGCTGCTGCAGCACACCGTGGGCGATCTCGAGGGTGCGTCCGCCGAGCTCGCAGCGCTGGCGGAGCTCGCGCGCGCGCACGGCCGCGTCGACGTCGAGGTGCGCGCTCTGATCCACCGCGCGACGGTGCTCTTCCTGCTCGACCGCGCGGCGAGCGCCGAGGTGTTCACGCGCGCCCGCGCCGCGAGTCGCGCGCTGCCCGACCCGTCGCTCGCGCTCCACCTGCAGAGCCTCGCGGCATACAACCGTCTGCGGGCGCGCGGCTTCCGTGCCGAGGATCGGGCGGTGTGCAGCGAATCGGTAAGCGTGCTCGGGAAGCAGGACCAGCGCGCTCTGCTCGTCGCGCACTACGGGCGCAGTGCGATGTTCGAGAACGTGGCCGGCGACTACCGCGCGGCGCGCGACCTCGCGGCGCGCGGGCTCGCGCTGTCGGTGGAGACCGGCGACCTGTTCGACCACCTGCTGTCGCAGTACTCGCACGCCTGGGCGCTCCTGCACCTGGGCGAGTGGGGGGCGATGCAGCGCGCGCTTTCCGAGGAGATCGAGCTCGCGGAGCGCAACGACCACCCGCTCTGGGCAGCAGTGTTCCGCCTGCAGTCGGCCTGGCTGCTGATCGAGGCGGGCGCCTTCGCGCGCGCCGAGATCGCTTGCAGCGCCGCGATCGAGGTCGGGCGCGAAGGGCGACACGGCCTGTCGCAGGGCCTCGGGCACATGCTGCGGGCGGCCGTCCATGTCGGCGCCGGCCGGCCCGACGCCGCGCGCGCGGACCTGCGCGCGATCGACGAGCGCCTGCCCGCGGAAGGGATCGTCCTCGAGCCGACCCTCCAGCCCGTGCTCGCCACCGTGCGCGCGCAGGCCGCGCTGGCGGCCGGCGACGACGCAGCGACCCTCGCGGCGCAGCGCGTTCTCGAGCTGACCGCAGAGACCGGCGAGCGCACGCTGCGTGCCCACGGGCACCGCGTGCTCGCGCAGATCGCGCTGCGCGCCGGCCGGCCAGCCGAAGCGGCGCGCGCGATCGAGCCAGCGCTGGCCGGGATCGGCCGCGATCCGGCGCCGCTCGCTGCCTGGCGCGCGCACGCGACCGCGGCGGAGATCGCCGCCGCGCGGCGGCGCCGCGCGCAGGCACGCGAGCACTGGGCGGCCAGCGCCGCGATCCTGCAGACGCTCGCGGCGTCGCTCGACGGAGACGCCGAGCTGCGCGCGACGGTGCTCGAAGCACCGTCCGCGAGACACGTCCTCGAGCAGGCGGCGCGCTGAGGCCGCGTCGGATGGCACGTCCTGCCGGCCAGAGCCTTCGTGGCCGGGGCGCAGCTGGTGCGGACGTCAGGCGCCGCGCGCGCCGGCCGCCTCGCGCGCCGCGCGGGTCTCCGGGTCGTCGAAGTACACGCCGCGCATCCAGCGTGCGCCGGTGAACCCGGTGCGCGCGTGCAGCATGCGGAAGTTGTCGTAGAGCACGAAGTCGCCGGCGCCGAGGCGGACGAGGAAGCTGTGCCGCGGGTCGTTCACCAGCCGGGTCAAGCGGTTGTACGCCCGGTAGTACGCCTCCATGCGCGCGAACGGCAGCCGGTGCGGGTCCATGGTGAAGTAGCTCGAGCGGACGCGAAGGAACGTTCCACCGCGCAGTTCGAGGACCGGCGCCTCGTGCACGCTCTCGAATGCGCGCTGCACACGGTGGAAGCGCACCGGGACGGTGGTGAGCAGCTCGTAGGCCTCGGCGTCGGTCGCGCGCAGGTACGCGGCCGCGGCGTGGACGTCGGCCAGCCGGTTGTCACCGCCGTCGCCGGCCGGGCGCATGCAGTGCAGCATCTGGTAGCGCGGCGGGTGCGCGAGGAACGGCTGATCGGTGTGCAGGTCGACGGGCGCGTCGGTGTAGCCGAGCTGGTCGTTGTTCCGGTTCGTGGTGTTGTCGGTGCGCAGGTCCTCGATGCGTCCGAAGTGCGAGCCGAAGAGCTCGAGACCCTCGCCCGCCAGCGCGTCGATCAGGCGCTCGGTGTCGTCGCCGGCGCCGCGCACGACCACGGCGCCGTGCTCGGTGAGCGGCGCCATGCACAGCTCACGCAGGCGCGCGACGCCGGCGGGTGTCGCGAGGCGCCGTTCCAGGACGCTCGCGTCGCCCGGCGGCGGCGGAACCGGGGCGTGTCCGCGGGCGTATGCGTGCCGCTCGAGCCAGGCGAGTGGATAGCGGCTCGCGTGTCCGCCCGGCTCGTCCCAGTCGATCTCGACCGCGTCTCCGGCCGCCGAAGCGGCGACGCGCAGCGGGCGGAGGTCGAGCGGTACGCTCGACGAGCACAAGGTCCGCTCGCGCGTCTGCGGGTGGCGGCAGCAGTCGCAGTTGTGGCGCAGCCAGAACCAGTGGAAGTCGAGGCTCTCGCCGGGCTCGCCGTGCGGTCGTACGCGGAGGAAGTCGGGGCGCGCGTCGATCTGCATGGCGTCCGCCTAGCAGGGGTGACGGGCCCCGAGAAAGGGGGCGCGCTTCAGCGCGCGTCGGGGCGTGCCCGCAGCAGCAGGACCGACAGGCCGAAGGTCAGCAGCACGAAGGCGAGCATCGCGGCCAGGTCCCAGCGCACGTCGTACAGCGTCGCCTGGCGGAGCAGCGCCGCCCGGAAGCCGTGGCAGAAGTAGGTGAGCGGGAAGGCGTACGCGATCGGCCGCACCGCCTCGGGCTGGGTCTCGATCGGCGTGAAGGCCCCCGACAGCACGAACGCCGGCAGGATGTAGAACACCGCGAGCTGTACCGCCTGGCTCTGGTTGCGCGACACGACGGAGATGAGCTGGCCGATGCCGAGCGAGCCCAGGACGAACGTCACCACCAGCGCGGCGACGACGACGAAGTGGCCCTGCAGGGCCACGCCGAACAGCAGCCACGCGAGCAGCATGACGTTGACCGTGTCGAGCAGCGCCAGAAAGAAGTAGGGCAGCAGCTTGCCGATGAAGATCTCGGGCGGCGTGAGCGGCGTCACCGCGAGCTGCTCCATCGTGCCGCGCTCGCGCTCGCGCGCGATCGACGTCGCCATGACGATGACGGTCAGGATCTGCAGGATGAGCCCGATCACGCCCGGCATGACGAAGTTCTGGCTCTTGAGCTCGGGGTTGAAGCGCATCTCGGTCGCGAGCTCGATCGGCGCCACCTTGCGGAGGCCATCTTCGACGCTGTCGGCGCGGCCTTCGCGGCGCGCGCGCTCGGCCGCGAGGAACGCGTTCTGCTGCACGGTCGTGCTGCCGAGCTCGCGCAGCACCGACGGCGCGGTGAACGTGTCCGACGCGTCGACCACGGCGCGAACGGTGCCGGACCCGCCGTCCTCGACGGTGTCGCTCAGGCCCTTCGGGATCACGACGAAGGCGCTGATGTCGTCGCGGCGCAGCGCCTCCTCGGCCGCCGCGACGTCGTCGTCGGTCGCCTCCCGGACCACCTCCGGTCGGAAGGTGATCGAGCCGTTCAGCGCCTCCTCGTACTCCTCGGCGATGCGTCCGCCGTCGAGGTCGACGATGCGCGTCGGGATGCCGGTCACGCGCGGGCTGCCGATCGCGTAGCCGAAGATCACCGTCAGCACCGACGGCATGAGGATCAGGAAGGCGAGCGTGCGCCGGTCCCGCACGAGGTGCAGGAACTCCTTCAGCGCGAGGTGGTAGATGTTTCGGAGCATATTCTACCGAGGGGGCACGCGCCCCCTCGCCCCACGCGGCGGAGCCGCGTGGGGCCCCACTCCCCGCGCTCGCTGCGCTCGGCCGCGCGCTTGGCGCGCCGAGGCGTTGGGGGCGTTGGGGGCACGTGCCCCCTCGCCCCACGCGGCGGAGCCGCGCGGGGGGTTGTCGCCCGAGGGGGCACGCGCCGCCTCGCCCCCACGCCGCGGAGCCGCGTGGGGGGTTGTCGCCACTCCCCGCGCTCGCTGCGCTCGGCCGCGCGCTTGGCGCGCGGAGGCGTTGGGGGCGTTGGGGCGGACGGGGGTCATTTCGGGGTCACGTTCTGGCGGGCGTAGCCGATGAAGAGGTCCTCGAGGGTGGGGTCGAGCTCGTAGAGGCGCTCGATGGGGGCGCCGGCGGCGGCGGCGGCTTCGGTCAGGCGTGCGCCGCAGACGTCGAGGTCGACGCAGGCGTCGAACAGGACGCGCAGCTCGTAGCCGTGGATCGTGACGTCGGCGATGCCGGGGAGCGCGCGCAGCGCGCGCATCGCCTCGACCGGGCGGCGGACCTCGACGCCGACCAGCCGCGCGCGCAGCTGCTCGCGCAGGACGCGCGGCGAGCCCTGCGCGATCAGCGTGCCGTTCAGCATGAAGCCCACCTCGTGGCAGCGCTCGGCCTCGTCGAGGTAGTGCGTGGTCACGAACAGCGACGTGCCGCGCTCGCACAGGTCGTACAGGAAGTCCCACAGGCGCTGGCGCTGGCTCGGGTCGACACCGGCGGTCGGCTCGTCGAGAAAGACCAGCTTCGGGTCGTGCACCAGCGCGCAGGCGAGTGCGAGGCGCTGCTTCATGCCGCCGGACAAGGCGCTCGCCTGCACGTCCTTCAGCTCGAGCAGCTCGACGTCGCCGAACAGCTCCTGCTGGCGCGCGTCGGCGCGCGCGCCGGTGATGCCGTACACGCCGGCGAAGAAGCGGAAGTTCTCCTCGACGGTGAGGTCGGGGTAGAGCGAGAAGGTCTGCGCCATGTAGCCGGTCGCGCGCTTGATGCGCTCTCGCTCGCGGCGGAGGTCGCAGCCGGCGACGATCGCGCTGCCGCCGGACGGCTTCAAGAGGCCGCACAGCATCTTGATCGTCGTCGTCTTGCCGGCGCCGTTCGGGCCGAGGAAGCCGAAGATCTCGCCGCGCGAGACGCGCAGGGTGAGCGCGTCGACGGCGCGGTTGTCGCCGAACGTGCGCGTGAGAGCGTCGGTGACGAGGATCAGGTCACCGTCGCCGGCCGGTGCGCCGGCGGGGGCCGGCGCGGCGTTCTCCTCTCGACGTCGCAGGGCGCTTCCTTCTCTCGGCCGTTCCGGTCTGGCGCGCGCGGCGCGCGAGCGGTGCGGGCACCGGCCCTTCTCTACGAGAGGCGGCGCGGGACCGCCAGAGGGCCCGCCGGCACGCGCGCCTCCGGCGGGGTCAGGCCCGGACCTGTCGCACGCGCCGATTGGTCACGACCACGATCAGGACGACGGCCTGCATCGCCGCGTTCACCAGGAACGGCGCCTTGTGCGAGAGGCCGTAGAGCGACGTCCCGATCAGCGGCCCGACGACGTTGCCGGCGACCGAGACGCCACCGAGGATCCCGGCCGCCGAGCCCTGCTCGCTGGCCTCGACCGACAGCGATGCTGCGGCCGCCGAGCCGGGCCGGACGAGCCCCATGCCGATGCCGAGCAGGGCGAGCCCGCCGAGGAACACCGGCAAGTTCGTGCCGAGGATCAGCAGCAGGAACGCGGCCAGCATGAGTGCGACGCCGCTGCGCATCAGCGAGCGCGCCGACGGCCGGAAGCGCTGCACGATGACGAGCTGCGCGAGGAGCCCCGCCACCGCGAGCGTCACGAAGCCGAGCCCGGCGATCTGGGCCGTGCGCTCGGCGTCGAGGCCGAGCTCGTCCTGCAGGTAGAACGCGAGGCAGACGACCGTCGTGCCGCGCGCCGACTGCAGTGCGGTCGAGACCGCGAGGAAGGGCCGGATGCGACGGTCGAACACCCGCATGCGCCGCGGCGCCTCGCGCTGCGTCTGCGCGTGGTGCTCCTCCTCGGGCAGGAAGAAGAAGAGCGTGACCGCGCTCAGCACCGCGAGCGCCGACGACAGGTAGAGCGGGGCGAGCAGCCCGACCACCGCGAGCGCCGCGCCGACGCCGGGCCCGATGGTCTCGCCGAGGCCCATCGCGGCGCTCACCAGCGCGACGCCCGCGGTGCGTTCGGTGCGCGTCGTGCGGTCGGCGATGTATGCCTGCGACGCCGGCCCCGTCCCCGAGCCGAGCAGCGCGAAGACGCAGCGCGCCGCGATCATCATCGGGAACACCGCGACGCCCGGCAGCAGGTGATTGCGCCCGACGTCGATCACCAGCGCCAGCAGCGACATCGACAGCGCGTAGCCGAGGAGCCCGATGATGATGACCTGCCGGCGGCCGGCGCGATCGCTGCGCCGGCCCCACGCCGGGCTCACGAACACCCACAGCGACGCCGAGGTCGCGAAGATCATCGAGACCTGGAACGGCGTGATGCCGATCTCGCGCGATGCCGGCGGCAGGATCGAGAACAGCATCGACTGCCCCATGCCCACCGAGACCAGGCAGACGAACAGCAGCGCGAAGTCGCGCCGGAAGGGCGACCGCGGCGCGTCGGGTCGGCTCCATCGCTCGTGGCTGGCGGAGCCGCTGCGGACGTCGGTCGGTGTCCCCGTCGGCGGCATCCCGCATCCTTAGCGGACGGGGGATCGGATATGCCCGCGTGCAGCCGCCGCGCGCGTGGCTCGCGCGCTCACTCGAGTCTGCGTCGCGGCGGTGCGGGTGTCTGGCGGGCCTGAGGTAGCAGGCGGAGGCGGTCGAGGATGGGCAAGAGCCCGCCCATCCAGACGCCGCGCCGGATCTCCGTCAGCCCGGGTGCGAGATTGCACACGAAGGCTCGCCGCAGGCCGAGGTCCCGCACGCACGTCTCGAGCGCACGGACCTCCGGGACCGCGCGCCCGAGCTTGATCTCGATCGGGATCAGCTCGCCGCGCAGGCGGAGCACGAGGTCCACCTCCTGTCCGGTTTGCGTGCGGTAGAAGAAGGCCTCGGCCGACGGGTCGACGAGCTGTGCGTGCTGGGCGAGTTGCTCGATGCAGAAGGTCTCGAAGCTGGCACCGGCCTTGGGATGGGCCAAGAGGGCGCCCTTCGCGTGCGGGATGCCGAGCAGGGAGTGCAGGAGACCGGTGTCGCGGACGTAGAGCTTCGGACTCTTCACCAGGCGCTTCTTCAGGTTGGCCACGAGCGGCCGCAGCCGCCGCACGAGAAAGACGCCCTCGAGGAGATCGAGGAGGTGCGCCACGGTGTGGTACGTCACGCCGAGCGACCCGCCGAGCTCGCTCAGGTTGGAGACGCTGCCCTGCGCGTGCGCGACCATTGTGAGCAGCGTCCGCAGGCGCGTCGCGCTCACGCGGTAGCCGAGCTGCGGGATGTCCCGCTCGAGCGTCGTCCGGAGGTAGGCCGGGTACCAGTCGTCCGGACGGGCGCGCGGCCGCGTCCAGTGGAGCCGGGGGAAGCCGCCGCGAATCCACAGGGACTCCGGATCGTGCTCGGCCGCGGAGATCCCGCCGAGCTCGAACAGCGCGATGCGACCGGTCAGCGACTCGGAGACCTCGCGCACGAGCCCGGGCGAGGCCGAGCCCAGCAGCACCACGCGGTGGCGAGGGTGGCGATCGAGATGGCTGCGCAGCACCGGAAAGAGCCCGGGCAGGCGCTGTGCCTCGTCGATGACCAGACGGGGCGACTGCTCCAGCAGGAACTCGGGATCCTGCTGCGCGCGCGCGAGGTCCGTCGGGCGCTCGAGGTCGACGTGCTCGAACTCCGGGAAGGCGATCCGGGCCAGCGTGGACTTGCCGCTCTGTCGTGCCCCGAGGATCGCGACGGCGGGGAAGGTCCGCAGCAGCGAGCTCACACGAGCCGTGGCGAGGCGCGGGTGCACTCTTAAAAAATAGAAGCTTAGCTTCTATTTTTCAACCCCGGGGCGCCCGGCCAGGCGATGTCTGCGTCTCAGCCGCAGGCCAGCGCCACCTGCACGCCGACGTGGTCCGAAGGCCAGCAGATGGGAAGCGGTGTCGCACCGCACGACGGCGCGAACGGGTTCGGCTCGTCGGCGAAGAGGCGCGTGCCGGAGCCCGGGCCGTCGCGCCCGGACGGCACGATGTGCGCGGCACAGGTCGCGGGATCCGCGGGCGCGATCACGAACACGAAGTCGATGCGCGAGGTCTCGTTCGACACGGGCGACTCGAGCTCGCCGAGATCCTCGTCCGTGCGTCCCGACGTGCAGCCGGTGCCGGTCGCCGGGTCGCACTCCGGGTTGCCGGCCGCGAGGTAGGCATCGACGAAGCCGCGTCCGGTGAACTGGCGGTAGACGAAGCTGCCCGGTGTCTCGTTGAAGTCGCCGCTGACGAGCCCGAGGAGGTCCGGGTCGTGCGTCTCGTCGATGAACGCGCCCATCTGCACCGCCTGGCAGTCGCGGATCGTGACCGCTCCGGCCGCGACGCACTCCGCGGGGCAGTCCGCGCCGCACGGCTGCGGTCCGCCGTCGGCGCTCGAGCCGAGGTGCGTCGTGTAGACGTCGAGCTCGCCGCGCGGGTGTGCCACGCGCACGTGCAGCACGCGGCGGAAGCGCGGGAAGAGCGTGCGCTGCGCGACCGCGAGCACGGGGTAGCGCGACAGCACGGCCTCGTCGTCGACGTCGGTGCGACGCTCGCCGCGCACCAGCGCGTAGGTGAACGGGCACGCCGACACGAGGTACGGCTCCATGAGCGCGACCGACGGCGGCCAGATCTCCTGCAGCGTCACCACGTCGGGGCAGCCGCGCGCGGCGACGAAGTCGAACAGCAGCGCCGTGCGGTCGGGCAGCCGGCAGTCGTCGCTGCCTTCGGGGCAGAACAGGCCGTGCAGGAAGTTCAGGTTCGCCAGGGTGACGTCGGCGGTGCCGCCGACGCGCGGCGCGTCGCTGCAGGCCGCGAGCAGCAGGAGACACAGGCCGATCGCCGCCGGGGCGCGCATGCGCCGAACGTCGGCGATCCGACGGGGCATGTCAACCAGGAGGTGGGCTCGTCTTGCTGGTCGGCACCGTGCCCATCCGGGGGGGGCGGCGTGCGCTTCACTCCGGGGCGATCAGCTTCAGGCCGGGGTAGTACTCGCGGTAGCGCCTGGGATCACGGGTGAGGAGCTTCAATCCTGCGATTGCCGCGTGCGCACCGATGTAGAAGTCCGGCAACGGCGAACGCCTCGCGCCGCCACGCCGGCGGTAGCGCTCGAACGCCTTCCCGGCGAGAAAGCCCGCCTCCCAGGGCAACGGCTGGCGCTCGAAGCCAAAATCTCCGATCGCCGCCTCGAGATCCTCGATCGACGCGAATCCGATCGACACTTCCGCGTAGACGATCGGGTCGAGCACGACGCGGCGGGAGTCGACCAGCGGAGCCAGGCGGGCGGAGGACCAGGCAAACCATTGCTCGTCCTGCTGGAGAATGTCGATCAGGACATTGCTGTCGACCAGGACACGATCCGCCACGGAGGTTCAGTCCTCGCCGCGCAGAAGGGTCATGATCTCCGCGGTCGAGCGCCCTTTCCATGCGGGGTTGGTTCCGCTCCCGCGCAGCCTCTCGATGGCCCGGCGACCTCGCGTCGTGCGTTTGCCGACAGCGCGCAGCGTCACCCGGCCGCGCGTGTACTCGAACTCGACCTCGGTGTGGGGCAGCAGGCCGGCCTTCTCGCGGATCTCCTGCGGGATCGTCACCTGCCCCTTGCTCGTGATGCGCATGGTGCTCGTACCCTCCGGTAAGACTCCTAGCAGGAATTACTCTTACCCGCCCACTGGGGACGTCTCCGGGCGGCCGTCCGCCGGACCCTACGCGCGATCGGTGGCTCGCCCTGTCGCCGGCCGCTCCCGCGCAGCCGCGAGCTCTTCGCGCAGGCGGTCGGTCGCAGCGCGATCGACCTCCAGATTCCACGCCTCGAGCGACCCGCGCAGCACGACGCCGTAGTCCTCGCGCGCGCTGCGCTCCGAGACGTACTCGTCGAGCACGTCGTCGAGGACGCGTGCGGGATCGCGCTCGAGCGGATCGCCGACGCCGCCGCCACCGCCGTAGTGGT
>Ga0172363_10002656_pt1 | contig 14446 bp, 18 predicted proteins | sample LakKivs2_kivu2a2_FD_114541 | JGI IMG/M metagenome (GOLD analysis project Ga0172363, IMG submission 114541) | Sediment microbial communities from Lake Kivu, Rwanda - Sediment s2_kivu2a2 | ecosystem: Environmental > Aquatic > Freshwater > Lake > Sediment | place: Rwanda: Western Province, Lake... | reverse complement strand
TAAAGTCAAAAGTTAAAGCTCAAAAGTCAAAAATTTTTAACTTTACCGCGGACAAGCGGATTAATTCCTATTTTATAATTTTTTTCAAAATTTTTAAAACCTCGTCAATTTCTTTTTCGGTCGTAAAGCGGCCAAGCGAAAACCGCAAGCTGGAACGGACCTCTTCATCGGTTAGGCCCATAGCCATTAGGACGTGCGAGGGATTTAAGGCGCGGCTGGAACAAGCTGAACCAGCGGAAATAGATAGGCCAGCCAAATCCAATTGCACCAAAAGCTCATCGGATTTTTGGTTGGGAAAACGGAAATTAATAATGTGGGGAGGGGTCTTATTGGCGCCGGAATTCAAAACAGCTTTTGGCCAATTTTCCGTTATGCCTTCAATAAACTTTTTTCTCAATTTCTTCAAGCGATTACTTTCTTCTTTTTTATTTTCTTTGATTAAGCCAATGGCTTGGGCCAAAGCTGCAATCCCTGCTGTATTTTCCGTGCCGGATCTCTTGCCGTCTTCTTGGCCGCCGCCGGTAATAATCGGCTCCAAGGGCGTCCCTCTTTTTAATACGAGTCCGGCAACGCCTTTTGGTGCATAAATTTTGTGACCGGAAAAAGTGAGCAGGTCAACGCCTAAATGGTCTAATTGGCAATCTAAATAAGGAATGGCACAAACTGCATCGGTATGAAGAAGCGGGAAAATAGAATTATTGATGCGGCGGTAATTCCGGACAACGCGGCCGATATCTTCAATCGGCTGAATAACGCCGGTTTCATTATTAACGGTCATAATGGAAACCAAGACCGTCTCTCTTTTTAAAAATGAGGAAACATCCTGAACCCGCAGACGACCGTCGCGACTCGGCGGCAAATAAGTTACTGCCACGCCCTCCTTCTCCAAATCTTTTAAAGTATTTAAAATTGAATCGTGCTCAATTTGGGAGGAGATGATGTGGAGATTCTCTAAATTGCTCTTCTGCCGACAGAATTTGACGATGCCCCGCAAAGCTAGATTATTGGATTCGGTGGCTGATGCGGTGAAAATTATTTCTTCAGGTTTTGTCCCAAAAAAACCGGCGATTTTAAGGCGCGCCTCGTCAATGACAGCCGTCGCCTCTTGGCCGAAAGAATGCAAGGAATTTGGATTGCCGAAAATTTCCAACGTTTTGATAAAAACGGATTTCACTTGCGGGTCAAGCGGGGTGGAGGCGGCATAATCTAAATAAATCTTCTTGCCCATTTTTATTATTGAGAATGAATGCCGACAATTATTAATCCCGGCAACTTATAAGAATGCGATTAAATGTCAAAATTCCAAATCCAAAACTATTTTAGTCATTTGAATTTAAAATTTTGATATTATTCTGGATTTTGTGCTTTGGATTTTGAATTTAAAGAAAATGTTTAAGGGGTGTAGGGCAAAAAACCCATAAATCGGGCTTGTTTGATGGCTTTGGAAAGACGGCGCTGATGCTTCAAACAAACGCCGGATCTTTTTGCCGGCACTATTTTTGCCTGAAAAGTTAAAAAGCGCCTGAGCAGGTCCGCGTCTTTGTAATCAACATCTCTGGCGTCTTGGCTACAAAAAAAACATTGTTTCATGCGAGTTTAGTTTTAATTTACAAACAAAGCACGGCTGAGTGAAGTAAATTTAATTACTAAACTCAGCACCCCGCCATCTAAGCCGTTAAAAATTTGATGAATTGTACGATTACGATATAGAATTTTTTGATAATCTGGACTTATCTTATTTTTTGACAGCATAGATGGCGGGGTTAACTTTTTGTTCCTGCTCGGGCTTTGCCCTCGCAGACAAAAAGTTAAAATGGCAAATCTTCCGGCGTAATTTCTTCTTCGCCTTCCTGAATGGTCGGAATTTCTTCGGCTTGCGCCTGATCAGTACCTGCCTCCGGGCTGGCTAAATCAGTTCCTTCAGCTGGGCTGGACCCAGCGCCTTTGGGGCCCATCTGCATCCGTTCAGCAATAATTTCGGTCTTATATTTTTTCTGGCCGGACTGGTCTTCCCAAGAACGAGTTTTAAGGCGACCCTCAATAAAAACCAACTTGCCTTTGGAAAGATAGCGGGAAACGATTTCCGCCAATTTCCCCCAGGCAACGACATTGTGAAATTCCACATCGGTCTGTTTCTGGCGATTTTTATCAAACCAAACGCGGTTAGTGGCAACGCCAAAACTCGCCACGCTCTGGCCAGTGGGCGTAGTCCGAAGATCCGGATCGCGGGTCAAATTTCCTAAAATGAATACTTTGTTGAAATTCATACGACTTTTTATAAATTTAGGCCAAGTCTTTGATCTCTTCCAGCTTCTGATCCAAACCCTCCAAATCAATTTTTTCTTTTGTCTCCTGAGCAGCGCCGAAGGATTCTTCCTTAACCCCCGCTGCTCCTTCAACCTCTTTTTTCTCTTTGGCTTCTTTGGCCTTTTGTTTGCCTCCGACATTGGTCATTTTACCAAAATTAGGCGGAGGCGTCAAACAAAACAAACGCAAAATATCGTTTTCGTAGCGGAATTTTTCTTTGATTTCCCGAATTTTTTCCGGGTCCAAGTTCATATGCAAATAGCAAAAATAGGCTTCTTTCTGTTTCTTGATGGGATAAGTCAAAATTTTTCTTTCCAGGGCGGACTTTTTGATGGTTTGGCCGCCGAAATCATTAAATACCCTTTCAATTTTATCAAACAAAGCCAAAGAGTCGGCTTCATTGAGCCGGCCGCTTAAAAGAAAACTTAATTCATAAACTCTCGTATCCATAGTTATAACCAGATTAATTTATTTTTAATATAGTGTCAAACCCTAGTCCAAAATCCTAATCAATGTGTCAATCTTTACAGATTTTTTTTAAAATCTCATTCAATTCTTCCTCGGAGAAAAAATTGATGGTGATTTTGCCGCGGCTGCCTTTTGTTTTCACTTCTACTTTCGTGCCCAAAACTTCTTCCAGCTTGCTTTTTGCTTCGCTCTCCATCGGATTGCCCAATTCATCCAGAGAAATTTTTTGCGATTCTTCCATCGGCAGCATTCCCAAAACGCGGCGGGCCAAAATTTCTGTTTCCCGAACTGTCAAATGGTGAGTTAAAATTTCGCCCAGAAGCGCCCGCTGTTTTTCCGGATTTTGAATGCTCAAAATAATTCTGGCGTGCGATTCGGTAATCTTTCTCTCCCCCAAAGCTCGTTGGGCTTCTGATGGAAGCTGGAGAAGGCGCAAAGTGTTTGACACTACTTCGCGGCTCTTGCCAATGCGTTGGGCGATTTCACGTTGGGCAAGCCCAAACTCATCTGCCAACTTGGCAAAAGCCCGGGCAGTTTCCAAAGGATTCAAATCCTGACGCTGAATGTTTTCAATAATGGCCGCTTCAAGCTTCTGTCTTTCTTCCAATGGTTGTCTGACAATGGCCGGCACTCGTTCCAATCCCAAAAGCTGGGCAGCGCGCAATCGCCGTTCTCCGGCAATCAATTGATATTCCACGCTTGTGCCGGTCTCTACTTCTTTTTCAATTTTAGTTACAATCAACGGCTGGAGAATTCCGTACTCACGGATAGAATCAGCCAGTTCTCTTAAGCCAGTTTCGTCAAAATCGCGGCGCGGCTGATGGGGATTGGGTTTAATTTTTTCCGTTTCAATCAAATAAACCGCTTCTTTAATCGGCCCCAAATCCGAATCAACCGCCAATGGTTCGGCTGGCGCTGGATCAAACTGGGGAATTGGCTCAATTTTTGTCTCTTCCGAAGCTTGTGTTTTTTCTTCTTGGACCGCCGATGGAACAGCTGCCGGATCCGAAACTGACGCTGGATTATTTTCCGGCGCTGACGCTACATCACCGTCGTCGTGATTAATAGTAAAAGGATTGACTTCACTATCAGCCATCTTACCATCTATTAAAGCAAAAAAAATAAGAATTGACAATGATAAAGGATAAAGATAAAATAAATTTGTTAAAAATCCGCGATGAGATAATTGGTACACGTTAATTAATATAATTGATTAAACGTTTGCCATTTGATATAATTTAAGTAATGGGCAAAAGGTCTTGGACCATAAACCAATTAGAAAAAGCGGTAAAAGAATCTAAAAGCTTTAGGAAGGTATTAGAAAAGCTTAAATTACGAAATACCGGCGGCAATTACGAACAAATCAAAAAGTATATAAAGGAATATCAGTTAGATACCAAACATTTTACCGGCCGCGCTTGGAATAAAGGGTTAAAAGGATTTGGGCAACCGCGCATTCCTTTGGAAAAAATTCTGGTAAAAAATAGCCACTTTCAGAGTTTCAAATTAAAGAAAAGATTATTCGCGGCCGGCTTAAAAATTCCTCGCTGTGAACAATGCGGTTGGGCAGAAAAAACTAAAACTGGTTACTTGCCACTGGAATTAGACCATATAAACGGCGATAGACACGATAATAGATTAGAAAATTTAAGAATACTCTGTCCGAATTGCCATAGTTTGCAGCCGACGCATCGCGGTCGCCGCCGAATAAAATAATCTTTTGCCCGGATGTTGGAATTGGTAGACAAGCAACACTTAAAATGTTGTGGGGAATTTATCCCCGTGCCGGTTCGAATCCGGCTCCGGGCACCACGTAGGAAAAGTCAATGCCTCGCGGCGCGAGACGCGCCGCTCGGCAACCAAATCGTATGGAGTTTTCGGGGCAAAAAGAAATTCTCGGTTCCGTTAAAAGCAGAAAAGAAAAATTTTCATAAGATTCTTTCCAAGAAGCGGCAAGTGCCGCTTCTTGACTTTTACAGCATAATATGCTATCTTTGAGTGAAATCTAGGTATGGTGCTTAGATAATCGAACCTTAAAAAGGAGGTAAAACATGAACCGCGGAAAGTGGTACTTGGTGTATACACACACCAACGAGATGGAAGCAGGAACATTTCGTGATGGCATCGAAGATGTGGAAGTTGCCTTGAGGGCGACTACTGAAACCGAAGCTGTCGCGGAAGCCGAATCGAAGTGGGCTGAGATCGTCAGGGAACGCGACGAGTATTGGGAGAGGTGCAAGAAGACGTGGGCACATCCTCCTGCAAGTCCAACCGAATGGGGCGCTCGTAATCCTCGTATCATTTACAAAAACTCGCTACAATGAAGGAGATGAAGATGACACTGGAACAACGCTGGGTAGCTCTGTGGCAACGCCTCGGTGCGCAAGGAGACGCGAGCCTAGTCTACAACGACCTCGTTGCTCGATACTCCGAACCGCACCGGGCGTATCACACGCTCCAACACATCGGGCATTGTCTCGACGAACTCGAGCAAGTCCGGTACCTCGCAACGAGTCCCGACGCTGTTGAGTTGGCTCTCTGGTGTCACGACGTAATCTACGATACCAAGACCAAAGACAGCGAGGAGCGAAGTGCGGCGCTCGCAGTGGAAGTAGTGAGAAATGCTTCGTTGCCCGACGACCTTGGACAATCGGTAGCAAACCTCATCATGGCAACAAAGCACTCCGCAGCTCCCACTGACCCAGACGTTCAGCTTCTCGTGGACATCGACCTCTCGATTCTCGGGCAGACCGAGGCCAGATTCGATGAATACGAGCGGCAAGTTCGCAAAGAGCACGAGTGGGTGCCGGAAGATCAGTTCGTTGCCGGACGGTCGGCTATAGTCGAGTCGTTTCTCGACCGACCGAATATCTACTCGACGCAGTTCTTCCGCAACAAGTACGAAGCGCAAGCCAGAGCGAACATCGCTCGATCGCTTGCTCGCCTTCGGGCGTAACATGGGCACTTCTCGCAAGAGGGTGCCCATTCTTCTTTTTTAAAGAACAAGAATTTGCCGCCGATACTGAAATTCGTTAGAATTTCAGTAAATCCGAATGCCGCCAAAGAAAAACTTGAAATTGTCATTCGTGCGACTCCGCCGCCTTTCCGGATTTTCGCGGGGGGACTTCCTCGCCGCCGCAGGCGGCGAAATGCGTTCGGACTAATTTCAATATACTGCACCAAAATTTGATTTTCAGATATTTTTGTATTATCTTAAAAAATGGAGTCAGGCCGCTGATTCAATTGGCACCTTAAAAAGGGCGAGGTAAAACATGCCAAAAAAACATGGAATTTACAGCATCCTTTATCGCGACCCGGCAAACAACGGATCAATACTCTGTGCGGTTGACTGGTCTTGGCAGATTCCAGGTAAATGGACGCGTTCCGAGAAAGACGGCGTTCAATGGTGGTGCAAGTGGCGTAGCGCCGGACAATTAAACAACCGGGCTTATCGGGCCATTCTCAAACATTTTGGTCTGAAAAAATTTAGCGCGGAATTTCCGATGAAAAAAATCATCAAAATGTCGCCGGCGAAATTAGCCGCTGCTCGAAGACGCAAAGAAAGGCAACTCGGCCTGAAGGAAAGACTAATGAGAAGCGACACCATCGGCAACCACTGCTCGGCAGAAAGCTGCAACTGACCACCCCAGAAAAACATTCACAACTCCAAATCATAACTAATCAGCTCCGGTTCTCCCCGGAGCCGATTTTTTTGACAAAAACTTTGCAAAAAGATAAGATTTAATGAATGGTGGCTATGGTGTAATGGTTAGCACGAAAGTCTGTGGAACTCTCGGAACGGGTTCGAATCCCGTTAGCCACCCTGTATTTAGGCTTGATTTTCTTGATTTAATTTATTAAATTATTATATGGGTTAGCTCTCCAATAAGGACTCAGTGTGCTTCGAAAGCTGGCGAAAGCCAATCTTGGGATTTAGCTAACGGCTTACCAATAACTGCCGTTTTCCATCCCGATAGGGTAAATGGGGGGAATTATTCAATCAGCACTAGGGTCTTGGTACCTCCAGGGGCTAACCCACTTTTTTGACTCGGTCTTCTTGGGCCGTGTCTTTTTTTATTTTAATAACTCGACGGGCTCCAATCCGCTCCATTCTCCGACCCCGCAAAACCTTGATCCCCACACCTGAATCAGGTGTGGGGATTGACCCAGTCAGGGTTTTTTGATAGATTAAAAATAGAATTTTGACATTTAAAAATCTTTTTTAGGGAGAAAGAGAATGAGTCAAAAAGAAGCGTGGGTCTATACTAATGACCTGGAAGAGCAAGGGATGATTTATCCTCTACTTCAAGAGGCCAACATTCCGTTTGTTGAGTTCGGTCCAACCTCTGAGGAGGGAACGCCGTATCTTGAATACAATCACTTTCGTTTTGATGGTATTGATGCCATTAAAGATTTTGTTGAACAGTGGAAAAAAGAGGAGAGAGCCATTAAAAAAGTAGTGAGGGAGTGGATGGAACGAATGCGAAGGGCCTATGAGACAAGGCAATCCGGTTCTAGCGACTACGATATAGATTGCCCGGTCTGCGGCGGCTGTCGAGACATCTCTTATTATCCTGATAAGGGCTGGCAGAACACGAACCGCGACTGCTCTTTTACATTCCCTGGCCATCTTATGCCGCCAACCCCGGACGAATTTAGAGCTTATTTAGAACATGAAGGGTTGCAGCAGAGAATTGAGATGTTTCTCAATTCTGAGTAAGGAGAGACAGCGATGAAAAAAATAATTATTTTTATCCTGATTGTCGCTGTAGCGGCCGCTGGCTTCTTTCTTTGGCGCTCGCTCAAAGGAAAGGCAGCCGTCGTAGCAACTCAAAAACAATTGGTTGTCGGCCAAATGCTGAAACTCAAGGACGACCTGAAAAAACAAGGGCTCTATCTCATCTGGATAGCAGAAGAAAAAACAAAGACCATTAGGCCGGTCATCATTAGAGTTGGGGTAACCGATAATGAATACACCGAAGTCAAGGAAATTATCTATGGAGAACTGAAGGAAGGTCAATTTGTTATTACCGGCATCGAGACAGGGAAAGCTGCTAGCCAGCAATTTAGCGGCCGCATTCCCGGACTTAATCGATAATCCGGTGCGGCAACAGCACAACAAAAAAAAGGAGTCGGATTCTGTTTCCCGACTCCTTTTTTGTTCGCCGCACAAATGAGTTGCTTAAATCGCCATCATTGACATACAATATAAGAAATGCCACGGCATTTCTTGAATTTCGGTCGCTCGCCCATCACAAAAATAAATTTTCGTGTGGGCTCGTTAGGAAATATAAATAATGGATGTGCCCCACATTGATTCAACACAATTTGGAGAAATCACCATTGACGGGAAAAAATACAGTCAGGTTTTGATTGTCGGGAATTTGGTGGTTGAAAGGAATTATGATAAATTAAAAGACCTCTTCGGCACCTCTCATAAGATGGGAGGTTGGGAAATAGAGAATTTGTTGAAAGAAAATCCCGAAATTATTGTTGTCGGCACTGGCCAGAATGGAGCGATGGAAATTGATGAAAATTTTTTCAAAATAATGAAAAATAACGGCATTGAAGTGATCGCCGACCTCACGCCAAAAGCCATTGAAATTTTTAATGCAAAAGTTAGAGGGGGCAAAAGAGTTAATGCTTTGATTCACACGACCTGCTGAGACTTAAATACTGAACGTTGCTAAATTATCAAATCATTACAAAAATTTGACTTTTTGTTTTACTTCTGGTATAACAAAAATGGTTTGTTTAACAATTCTCGCCCCCAAGCGAGTTTATATAGATTCTATCTTGCTGTCCGCCTTAGGCGGGCAAATCCAAACAAGATAGAAAGAGACGAAAATGCCAGCTACACTTAAGATCCAAGATTTGGAAAGCATGGCGCTAACTGCCCTGGATTTATTCGCTCCTCCAAACTTTACAATGCCCGATTGTGAGGGCGACCTTTGCGGTGATCCCTGTGGCGATGTCGACAGCTGTGACGGAGATTGTGGATGTGATGAAATCGTTTGATGCCGCATAATTTAGGCGGAAAATTTAGGTGGAGAGTGAGTTTGCAAATTCACTCTCCACCCACACCGAAAAGGAGGATAAAATGCTGCACAAATATCGAGTCTTTAAATTGGCCGCTGATGAATACCCTAACGAAGTTTTGGTTTTCATCCCGATGCTTTCTAAATTATTCTTGATACCAGTTAATAAAGCGGATGCTGTAGGGGATTACATATCAACTAGTAGGAATCCACGATGTTCACATTGGCACAATTTGCCTGATTATGCATTTTGGACGGCCACTCTTTTAATGACAAATCGTTGCAACTTATGTTGCATTTATTGCTATGAAGAGTGTAGTCCTGAGAAAAATCAAACTATGGAGCAAGAAGTAGCCTTTGCTGCAGTTGACTATATAATTGGCTGGGCTTCAAAATTAAAATTTGTACCCGCTATAACATTATTTGGTGGAGAACCCTCTCAAGCATGGAATGAGACAGTTTCAGTAACAGAATACTTTCGAAGAAGGGCCGCTCACTCTGGATTGAGGAATAAGATTCAAATTAGTACTAACGGTTGTGTAAACGATGACCAAATAGAATGGTTGTTAAAGAATATGGATGGCATCAATATTTCTTTGGATGGTTACAAATTGATTCAAGATCTTCAGCGTAGTGGCAGTTTTGAAAGAACCTTCAGGACGGCGAAGAAGGCCTACAAGGTTTTCCCTCAAAAAGTAAGATTTCGTTCTACCATTACAGCTTTTAGCGTTAATTATCTCTCCGAGATAGTTCAATTTATTAGCGAAAATTTTCCGGGCACGCAACAGAGATATGAACCATTGTTTAGCATGGGCAGGGCGTTAAAACTAGAATGTCAGCCCCCTGATTACGATCTTTTCTTCAAAAAATTTCTTGATTCTGTACCGATTGCTAGAAAATACAATTGCAAGTTGAAAACATCCGCATTGGTGTTAAGCCACAAAAGTAGGGAATTTTTCTGTGGAATTGGGGGTCGGAATTTTATGATTGCTCCCGACGGAAGGGTGGTGACCTGCAATCGTATGGCTGAAAAAGGAATTAATATCGCATCTGATTTATTCTGTTTTGGTCAGTATGAGGGGAGTAGGGGGCAGTTTATATTCAATGATGAAAATTATCAAAAACTCAAAGCCTTTGGAGTTGAATCGATAGCAGGGTGTCAAGATTGTTTCGCGCATGGTACTTGCCGTGGAGATTGTGTAGCCAATAAGGCTGTTATCTCGCCAACAGGCTTCTGGCGTGAAAAAAGTTATCGCTGCGAAGCCATTAAAAAATTTACCAAAAACGTGCTGTTTTATATTATTAAGCACGGGAAAAAAGGTTTAGTAATTTAAGGAGGCTATCTATGCTATTGGCCTCCTTTTTGTTCAATTAAATTATTTGGATAATTTTTTAGCAATTTAAAAACCGCCTCCAGAAACTTCTCGTCTATTCTTTTTTGGTAGGCAATATATTTTTTTGATAAGTTATCTAATTTCCAAGCCACAAAAGCTTTAATAAAATCCGAGTTAAAAACTACCCCCCCTAATAATTTCTTGTTTTTAAGTTTACTGTTAAAATATTCTTCATTTACGATACTCCAGATATTTTTTTCATTCCTTAAGCCGTTTTCATTTAGATTTATTAAAAAACATCTCACAATACACTCTCTTATTATTTCAATAAGGTTTAATTTTTTTGCCACCGGGAAGTCTAGCCCCTTTTTATTATTAATATAATTTTTTATCCAATTTTTATATTCTTGATTTTCAAATAATGAATGTGTTAATTCGTGTAGAATCAAATTCCAGCACTTTTCTAATTGTTCAGTGTTTTTGGAATATAATTTATTAAATTCTACAGCGATTTTATTTGGACCTATTGATCGGCCACCTTGAGTATTAATAATAGGCGAAATGATTAAATAGATCTGCGCTCGTGGGGACCAATTTTCGGCACCATAAATTTTACTTAAAATAGTACTATCCTGATTTAAATTATTCCTAACATTTTTAAAGTCGTTTTCCAAAATATTTTTATTTACTCGAAGCATCGCCACATATTTTTCCCACAGTCGTTTAAATCGTTTATCAAAAATTTGGAAAATATTTTTTAACTTTTTCAAGCCTTCTTTATCCAAAAATGCCCGCAATTTTTCGAAAGCTAGAGACGAGTCTTTAGTGTGATAAAAACTTTCAGTAAATTGTTTAAGGCGCTTGTTTTTCTCAATTTTATTGCATATCGATGCCCAATTTTTTAAGGCAATTCGTTCTTTACTAGTTAATTGGCCTAGGGCCTTGAACCAAGCCACGTTATAATCTTTACGCACATACGGCCTTCTTTCCGAAAGGTTGTCTATGAAAAAGTAAAAATTCGCTAATTTTGATATAATAAATTTAAATCGCATACTCGGATTATATCCAAATTGCTTAGTCTAATCAAGCTTAACCTCTTAGTACCTTACCAAACTGTTAAATCATAATGCCCTCTTGACTTTTGATTTTGGAAGTACTATAATGTTAATAGTCAAAATAAAGGGGTTTTCCTTTAAATTAAAAAATCCAATATGGAGGTATAGAATGTCTCACCGTCATTTTTGGCAGCTGTCCTCGCCAGTTCTTCCCTTGAAGAACGGCGGGAGCGGCCAGTGCTTTCATTGCGCCTGCGGCGCAATGAAAGTGAAAACAGTCCGGATTAAAAAAATCCGGCTGGGAATTCAGTCAAGGAGGCTGAAATGAAAAAAATTATTTTTTTGGCAATTCTGGTTTGTTTCTGTTTCGGCTTCTTCGCCTGCGGTAGCAGCGGTCCCACCACCCCCCAGTTGCCGGACAAATTCCAAATCACTGACATCAAGGTTTATATGGCAAGTGTTTTTTACTGGGGTGACTTTACAGCTATCGCTTCTTACGCGAACAATGACGACCAAGATGCTATCGTCACCGGAACAATTGATTTCGGGGATGGAACAGTACGCGACCTCAAGGACAACCAAGGGTACGCTGGACCTGTTCTCCCTAAGAACTCCAGTGGAAGTTGGGAATCAACCCACGGCATGCATGATTACGCAGCCAAGGGCGTTTACAAGGTCAAAGTTCAACTGATTGCTCAATTCAAGCAAGGGCCCATCTCCAGTACTTTCGAGAAGGATGTCGAGATCAAGATCAAGTAATATTTACCAGAGCACCAGAAACCAAGTCGCCAGCAATCCTGCAAGATTACTGGCGACTTTTTATTTGATTTGACTTTATTTTTTTGATATATTTGATATAATGGAATGGGAAAGGATGTCGAATTTTAATAACTAAAATAATAAAAATATGAAAAATATTAATCCTCAAAAGGTGACCTTATTCTCAGTAATTATTGTCGGTCTTTTGATTTTAGGTAGTTTCTGGTTGGGCCAGAAAATAATAAGCGGGAAAAGCCCGCAAGCGGTTTTCGCCAGAGTTGAAGACAGAGAAAGTTGTAAATGTTGCATTGGTACTTCTTGTGTTTCCAGAACAGGGCCTGTCTGCGAGACCTGCGACACCTGCTCCAGTAACGCTGATTGTGGTGGTCTCACCCCCACTCCAGAAGTAATCAGTTGTCCCCGGCCGGCGGCATTGGAAACTTATAACGGCGGGGCGAATATAATTTGGACCAGCGGTTGTTATGGAGATCACCGCCATAGCCTTCACCATCTTTACGGACCCAACTCCAAGCCATATTATTTCAGTCCTGGGCCAGAAGTTATTTGTACTACTACAGAAGCACCCAATTATGTTTCTGTCCCTTGCGAAAATCTTCAGGAGTTGATGAAGAATAATAGTAAAGACAATTTTTTTGCCACTATTTTTAATAAAATTTTCAATAAGATTAACTTAGGAAAAATTGCCGGCGCTAGGGTTCCAGCCGGCGAAGGAGAATGTTATGAGCCAAGTAATATGACCTGTGACTGGACTTATCCCTGGTTTATATCTCATGCCGAGGTTTATACGGCTGAGGCCAGCGACCCTCACGACACCGATTGGTGTGAAATTCATCTGGCCCTTTGGAACAAACAAAACAAACCGGTGGATTTTTACGGCAGCACTGGCGTTTTGTATTGCGGCTATCCTGGTCAGGCGGCTGGTGGTCTCACACCCACGGATGATTTTCAGGCCTCGGCCCGGTTCCGGCAGGAGACGGTTTTTAAGGGAACCCTCTTTTCCGGAGTGACCTGGCAAGGATATGTCAAGTATTGGGCGAAGAGAGTGTATTTTAAAGATTTTTCCGCTAACAAGACAATGATTAAATACGGGGACAGTGTCACTTTAAATTGGAATGTGATCAATGCCGGCAATCGACCAAATGGGAAACCAGCAATTTATTTGATGATTGGCGATATTCTTTATTGTATCCCCGAACTTCCCTGTCCTCCCAGCAGCGGCTATGAATGGCAGGTGCCAAGCGAGTCCGGCTCTATCACTCTCCAGCCGAAAAAAACCACTAATTTTACCTTGGTTGCCTGGGGTCCTTCGGGTGAGGGAGCCAAGTTTTTCATCAATACCATCAAAGTCACGGTGGCCAATATTAGCATTCAAGCCCGGAATTGGAATTCTAAGACAGGAAAATGGGAAAATTGGAATGGCGATGTGGTTTATAATCTGACCGGACCCCAAACCTTCAATGGCACTAAAGTTCCAGAGGCGCTCAGCGACTATCCAGCCGGCTCTTATACCCTCAACTATGTTTCTGGCGGTCCAACCGGAACTAGCTTAATAAAAATTACCGGGGTTGATGATTATAATGCCAGCGGAGTAGCGAATAATTATTCCCAAAATCTGGCGAGTGGCCAGAAAATTGATTTCTTCCTCTGGTTTAGCTCCGGTGGTGTAATAACTTCGCCTACTCCCACCCCAACTCCTCCTACTAAAGGAACTATTAAAGTGAAGGTTCTTTTGGATGGAAAGAAGTGGTCTGGTTCTATCAACTACGGCCTCAATGGTCCCAAGTCATATAGTGGCTCAGAAGCTCCTCATACTTTCTCCAATGCTCCAAAAGGCGACTACATTCTTTCATACATTTCCGGAGGCCCTTCTTCAGCCAAACTCGTAAACACTACTCCTTCTTCTTCCTTGTATTTAGGCAAGGGAAAAACCATCACTTTTACTCTTAATTTTCAAACTACCACTAACTGCAATATCAATGTTTTAGCCACTAACAACGGAGAAGCGTATACTGGAGACGTCAGTTATTCTTTAAGCGGTCCCACTCCTTTATCCTCTAGTTCTGTTCCTTATACATTTACTGATGCTCCTTCTGGCTCTTACACCTTAAGTTATCTTTCAGGCGGACCTAATCCTTTATCAAGCATTACTCCTTCTAGTACTCAAGATTGTCCAGCTGGTACTGCTATTGATTTCACTATGAATTTCCAGCTGGTTGGGCCAAGTCCTTCAACGAGTCCTACTCCCACTCCTAGCTTTACTCCAACGCCTACTCCTCCTACTCCCACTCCTTCTGTTAGCGATCTAACCTGCAATTTCAGCTGGGAACCAGAATCTCCCAGCGCCAAAAATTCCGTTAATTTCTTTGACCAAACCCTTACTCCTTCCGGCACGACATTAACTAATTGGTCCTGGACTTTTGCAGATGCTCTTCCAGCTACTTCTACCTTAGAAAATCCTCAAAAT
>Ga0172363_10002654_pt1 | contig 14451 bp, 7 predicted proteins | sample LakKivs2_kivu2a2_FD_114541 | JGI IMG/M metagenome (GOLD analysis project Ga0172363, IMG submission 114541) | Sediment microbial communities from Lake Kivu, Rwanda - Sediment s2_kivu2a2 | ecosystem: Environmental > Aquatic > Freshwater > Lake > Sediment | place: Rwanda: Western Province, Lake... | reverse complement strand
GTAACAGCGAGTTCGTGCCGAACCTGGCCGACAGTTGGGAGATCTCGGACGACGGGTTGACTTACACCTTCCACATCCGGGAGGGCGTCAAGTTCCACGCGGGCGGCGACCTGGACGCCCACGACGCGGCCTACGCCATCTGGCGCGGCTTGCTGCAGGACCGCACCTATGGCCCCTACTGGATGTTCTGGGAGGCACTCTTCGGCCCTGAAACCGCCGAGGACTATGCCATCCAAATGGCGAACAAGTAGCAAGTAGTTGTCGCCTGACGAGCCGGGGCCTGGGGTCCCTCCCGGGCCCTGGCTCACCACCAAATTGCGAATTGCGAATTGCGCATTGCGAATCACGTTTCGCGCATGCTGGAGGCATTATGGCTGCATACATTTTCCGCCGCTTGTTGATCCTGCCGATCATCCTCTTCGGCGTGACCATCCTGATCTTTGTGATGTTGATGCTGCTCAGCCCGGTGGAGCGGGTGGCGCTGTACGTCAGCGATATGCCCCGCCGGCCCGATGCCGTCGAGAAACTGATTGACAAGTATGGGCTGGACGACCCACTCTACCTCCAGTATTGGCATTGGCTGGTCGGACGCGCAGATCTCGAGACAGGCGAGATAAGAGGCGGAATCTTGCGCGGGGATTTCGGGTGGTCGCACACGGCGCAGATGCCGGTGATGCAGGCGATCAGAGATAAATTCCCGCGGTCGGCTGAACTGGCGATCTGGAGTGTCGTGCCGATGATGGTGATCGGCATCTGGCTGGGCGTCCAGTCGGCCGTCCACCACAACAGGTTCATTGACCACCTGATGCGGACTTTTTCGATCATCGGTTATTCGCTGCCCACTTTCGTGTTTGGCCTGCTGATGCTCTTGCTCTTCTACTCCAAACTTGACCTGTTTCCACCGGAGCGGCTCTCCCAGTGGGCCAAGGAGATCGTGTACAGCCCGCAATCCGGGTTCATCGAGTATACGCGCATGCACTCGGTTGACGCGCTGTTGAATTTGCGGCTGGATATCTTCCTGGACGCGCTGCGGCACCTGGTACTGCCGGTGATCGGGCTATCGTACCTCAACTGGGCGCTGGTGCTGCGCGTGATGCGCTCTTCGATGCTGGAAGCGCTGCGCCAGGACTATGTCACCACCGCCCGCTCGAAGGGCTTGGCAGAGCGGGCGGTGGTCAACCGGCATGCCCGCAAGAACGCGCTCATCCCGGTGGTGACGATCGGCGGCCTGATCTTCGTCGGCTACCTGGGCGGCGTCGTGATCACCGAGACGATCTACAATCTGCCCGGTATGGGGCTCCTGTATGCCAACGCTGCCTTGAACCTGGACATCGTCACACTGCTGGGGTTGACACTCTTCAACGGCGCGATCCTGATCGCAGGCAACCTGGCGGTGGACGTGTTGTACGCGTTTGTTGACCCGCGAGTGAGATTGTCGTGAAACCAGAACCCAGAAACCAGGTTTTGCCGCTTCGCTTACTGAAAAACCTGGTTTCTCCAAGGTGAGAACCCTATGACCACACGCAAATTGCTCAAGCAGTTGTTCACCAATCCGCTATCGCTGACGGGGATCGTGCTGATCCTGTTCTTCATCACCGTGGCCGTCTTTGCGCCGCTCATCGCCCCTCCACCGCGGCGGGCACGCGATCCCTACGACATGCCCCGCCTGGGCTATAGCGCAGAGCCGCAACCCCCCAGCCCTCAGGCTCGCTTCGGCACCACCGAAGGGCAATACGACATCTTCTATGGCGTGGTGTGGGGTACGCGGACGGCGTTCAAGGCTGGCCTGATCGTGAGCGCGACGACGCTGGCGATCGGAGTGACGCTGGGGACGGTGGCAGCCTACTATGGAGGATGGGTGGACGAGGGATTGATGCGCATCGTCGAGATCTTTCAGGCCTTCCCCTTCTTGCTGGCGGCCATCACGATGGCGGCTGTCTTGCAGCCGAAACTGGGACGGGGCATCTGGACGCCTATCGTCGCCTTGATCGCTTTCGGCTGGACCACGTACGCTCGCCTGATGCGGGGGGAGATTCTCTCGATCAAGGAACGGGAATACGTACTGGCGGCGCGAGTGATCGGCATCCGCGACTGGGGTATCATCGTGCGCCACGTCATTCCCAACGCCATCTTCCCCACGATGGTCGTCGCCTCGATGGACATCGGCACCTACGTGTTGGCTTTCGCCGCGCTCAGCTTTCTGGGCGTGGGCGTACAGCCGGGGTATTCTGACTGGGGCCAGATCATCGCCTTCGCCCGCAACTGGATCCCCGTGCTGGGGGATTACTGGTTCATCATTGTCTTTCCTGGGGTGGCGATCACCCTGTACGTGTTGGGATGGAACCTGCTGGGGGATGCTTTCCGCGACATCCTCGATCCGCGCATGCGCGGATCGAGATAAATATCCACTCAGCCGCTCCCGCTGGGTCCAGTGGCTCAGCGGCAGGACTGGGGCGCAGAAAGAAAATATTGGACACATGTCCAATCGCAAAATCCCCCAGATGCCCGATGCATCCGGGGGATTTTTGGTGTATGATATAAGGCATGATGTCACTTTGCTCTACGTACCAATACCTGGATAGAAAATCACTTTGCCTCGAAAGGAGCGATGCGATGCGCGTATTGCTCGCCGACGACCAACCCAGGGTGCGGTTTGCGTTGCGCGTGCTGCTGGAACGGCAGCCAGGATTGGAGGTCGCGGGCGAGGCTGCTGATGCCGATGGCCTGTTCACCCAGGCCGAGGCGATGTGCCCTGACCTGGTGCTGCTCGGCTGGGAACTCCCGGGCCTGGCAGCGACCGATGCGTTGTCTGCCCTGCGCGGCGTGTGTCCCGACGTGCACGTCATCGCACTCAGCGGGCGGCCGGAGGCGCGCCGGATGGCACTACTGGCTGGCGCAGATGCTTTTGTCAGCAAGACGGATCCCCCAGAGCGGCTGCTGGCGGCTATCAATAGGTGCAACACCCGAGAAAAGATGATGTAGGACAAGTTGCCAACTTGTCTCCCTACGTAGGACCGGTCGCTGATTTGTCCTCCTATGGCGGTGATGTTTGCACGTCTCCTCCGGCTGTGTTATACTGTCCGGCTGAAAATTCGATGCCCACCAATTCAGTTCACCTGGAAAACGCACATCCATGAAGCATCTACGCAGATTCCGTGTGGTTTCACGTCGCCTGGTCACCAGCCTGGCGACTTTGCTCATCATCGCCTACCTGACCCTGTTCGGCCTGGCTATGGCCGAGCGCGGGCGGGAAGGATTGCCCGCCGAGCCGCTGAGCGCCGCCGGCGAAGCGCTGTGGCGCACGTTCGCCTACATCACCGACCACCCGGCAACCTACTACTGGGACAAGTATGAAATCCCGGCCTTCAGGCTGGTCGCCACGACTTTCGGGCGCAGCGCAGGGCTCCTGCTGGTCTCTCTCGGCGTGGCGACCGCATTGGGAGTCCCGCTGGGCATCGCGGTTGCGTTGGCCCGGCGCAAGGGTGGGGCCTCGTTGGTCCTGCTGCTCTCGGTCCTGGGCGTGTCTACCCCCAGTTTCCTCCTGGCCATGTTGCTGTGGGTCGTCAACATCCAGGTCCACCGGCGCTTCGACGTTCCTGCGTTGCCGCCGACCGGGTTTGGCTGGGATTTCCACCTGGTGATGCCAGTGTTGGTGCTGGCAGCCCGCCCCCTGGCGCAGATCGCGCAGGTTACCTACATCTCGCTGTCGGAGATTCTGGGCGAGGATTACATCCGCACGGCGCGGGCCAAGGGCCTGCACTGGCGAGCCGTGCGCGACCAGCACGCGCTGCCGAACGTGCTCATCCCGATCTTGACGACGTTGGGGACGTCGCTGCGTTTCTCGCTGGCGAGCCTGCCGGTGGTGGAATATTTCTTTATCTGGCCCGGGGTGGGGCTGATGTTGCTGAAAGCGATCGAGTTGGGGATGACGCCACTGGTGGTCGACCTGATTCTGTCGCTAGGGACGCTGTTTCTGCTACTCAACACGGTGCTGGAAGTGCTCTATCCGCGGCTCGACCCACGGCTGAGGAACGGGGACCAGGAAGAAGCGCGGCAGGAACGCCGGGGGTGGCGGGAGTGGCTCAAAGAAACCAGGTTTTTTCTGAAAAACCTGGTTTCTCAAATGAGGACGCAGAACAAGAGACCCAAACTGCGTCCCCTGCCGGTAGACGTAGAGCATACGAGCACGACGGAAAACGATGCACCAGTGGCTGCGCGCCGGTCGCGGTGGGTACTCGATAGCGCACTCCGCAACCCGGCGCTGCTCCTCGGCGCGGTGTTGGCGTTGGGCTTCCTCGGCCTGGCGCTGTTCGGCGGGCAGTTGACCCTGGCCAACCCCTACGAGATCCACGGCGTGATGACGATCGAGGGTGAGATCGCTGCGCCTCCTTTCTATCCCTCCACCGTCTTTCCCTGGGGCACCGATCACCTGGGGCGCGACGTGCAGGCGTTGGTGCTGGCGGGGGCCAGGCAAACGCTGGCGCTGGCGGTACTCGGGACGGTCGCGCGGGTGCTGGTCGGCGCAATATTGGGGATGCTGGCGGGCTGGTGGCAGTCCAGTTGGCTGGACCGGCTGGTCACCGGCGCAGTGGGCGTGTGGGCCGCATTTCCGTACACGTTGTTTGCCATGATCGTGATCCAGGCGCTGGGCATCCAGCAAGGGGTGTGGGTCTTTGTCGTCGCGCTGTGCGTGGTGGGGTGGGGCGAGGTGGCCCAGTTCGTGCGCGGGCAGGTGCTCGGCATTAAGCCGCGCCTGTACATCGAAGCGGCGCGGGCGGTGGGCGCACAGTCGGTGCAGATCCTGACGCGCCACGTGCTGCCGAACCTGTTGACTGCGCTGCTGGTGCTGGCGGTACTGGAGATGGGCGGTGTGCTGATGCTGCTCTCGGAACTGGGCTTCCTCAACATCTTCGTGGGTGGAGGCTTCAGGGTCCAGATTGCCGAAGTGGGGGCCATGGTGCCCCTCATCGCCTACTTTTCCGATGTGCCGGAGTGGGGGGCGCTCCTGGCGAACATCCGCGACTGGTGGCGCAGTTACCCCTGGATGGCGTGGTACCCGGGCGTCGCCTTCTTCCTGGCCATTGTCGCCTTCAACGTGTGGGGCGAGGGGCTGCGCCGCTTCCTGACGGAGGGGCGCATCAACCTCAGCCGGATGTTTAACAAATACACGGCGTTGGCAGCGGGGGTGGCGGCGCTGGGGCTGGTGTGGGTACTGCGAAGCATGTCGCCGCTGGGCGTATACCGACCCCAGGCCAGACTGTTCGACGTTGGCCGAACACTCGATCACATTCAGACGTTGGCCTCCCCAGCGTTTCAGGGGCGCGAGACGGGCACGTCAGGGGCAGAGTTGGCCGCGCAGTACATCGCGGCACAGATGAAAGAGATTGGGTTGGCTCCTGGCGGCAAGGACGACACGTATATCCAGACTGTACCCCGAGCCGTTTACCAGGTGGGACAGGTGCCGCGCCTGGAGATACTGGACGACGAGGGACGCACGATCGAAGCGCTGGTCTATAGGGAAGATTTCATTCTACAAGCCGGTCCCTCCCCGACGTTTGGGGCAGGCGAGGGAGCGATCGTTGGCCTGACCACCGGCCCGCTCCCGGATGCACCTGTAGAGGCTCCCCCATCCGGGCAGGGGACCTGGGTCGTCAGCCCTGGGCAGGAGCTTCGCGGAGGGGATCTCTACGGTCTGCGCAACCTCGATCTGTACGACAAGGTGATCCTGGTGCGCGAGGCGGAACTGGGGCGTATCAACGTCGGGGCCGCCCTGGGGGCGTTGGTCGTCAGCGACAACCCGTTGCGGTTTCAACGCAAGTTCCTCTACGGTTATGCGTTCGACTCCTGGCCACCTGTGATGTACGTTTCTCCAGAGGTGGCCGAGCGGTTGCTGGCCACAGCCGGCAGCAGCCTGGATGAATTGGCTGCCTTGTCGGCCAACTTGCAGCCTGGCGAGGTCGCGTTGACCGATCCAGGCGCCACCGTGCGCGTGGAGACGGTCGTGGAAAGCCCTACTACGTTCGACGAGGTGCTGGAAGCAGACTATGATATGCACGCTACCGTCGTCGGTTTCATCCCGGGCACCGGCGCCCAGGTGGAAGTCGCGCCAGGCGCAAGGCTTTCCAACCAGGCCATCCTCGTCAGCGCCTATTACGATGGCGTGGGGATGGACTTTGACGGTACACTCTACCCCGGGGCCAACGACAATGCCAGCGGTGTGGCAACGATGCTGGAGATGGCCCGCGTGCTCAAGGAGGCTCCCTATCCGCCCAAGCGGACGGTCGTCTTCGTCGCCTGGCCTGACGCCGAACGGTACGATGGCCTGAGCGTGAGCAATGTGACGGGCGTCAAGGCTGCCTTGCGGTCATTGGCGATAGAAGCGGTGATCGAGCTGAGCGGCGTCGGCGCGGGCAGCGGCCAGGAGATTGTGCTGGGGCAGGGGACAAGTTACCGGTTGGTCCAACTCTTCCAGCGGGCGGCCGGCCGGGTGGGAGCCGCCACGACGACGCGTGGGCGTGGCCCTCATTACGGCTTGCCTTCCAGTATGGGCTTCGGGGGCCGCGCCATGCTGACCGCTTACGTGAGTTGGGACGGTTCAGACCAGACGGCCCACACGCCGGAGGACACGTTTGAGGCCATAGACCCCGAGAAACTGGAGCAGGCCGGGCAGACGACGCTGCTCGCGCTGACCGTGCTCAGCCGCGAGTTAGAGTATTGAGGATATGATTGCAATAGCTCAGAAACCAGGTTTATGGTACGCTATAAGAAGAACCACCGCCAGACAAGCTCTGGCAATAACCAGACCCCTGCCCGAGGCAGGGGTTTCGCGTGCATCCATACGTTCGTTTGTGCCAGGGCCACTGTTGAGTATAATGGGGGCAGGAGACAGAGGTGAACCACAAACCTCTTCGCAGACTCAAGCGGGTGTCCCCCTTTCAGCAAGCACAAGGCAGATTCCTGGGGCTGCTGGTCATAATCGCGCTGTGTGCCATAGCTCGCGGTAGCGTGACAGCTTGGGCCCTCCCCGAGCCTGCCAGCGCGCCTGTCGAAGGAACCGCATCTAGCGCAGGAAACCGCATTCGCTTTGAACACATCTCGATCGAACAGGGGCTCTCTCAAAGCTCGGTGCTGTGCATGCTGCAGGACAGCAAGGGATTTCTGTGGTTCGGCACGTGGGATGGGCTGAACAAATACGACGGGTACAGCTTCACCGTGTACAAATACGACCCAGAGGACCCCTACAGCCTGGGCGACAACACCGTATGGTCAATGGTTGAAGACCGGGCAGGTGTACTGTGGGTCGGGACGGGGAGAGGACTCGACAAATTCGATCGGGAAACAGGGCGCTTTGTCCACTACCAGAACGACCCCGGTGACCCCCGTAGCATGAGCGGCAACCGCGTCTCGTCAGTTTACGAAGACCACTCGGGCGCGCTCTGGGTTGGAACTGAGGATGGGCTGAACAGATTTGAGCGAAACACAAAGCAGTTCACCCATTATCGCAATGACCCCGGCGACCCGCGCAGTTTGGGCAATGATACGGTTCGCTCCATCTATGAAGACCGGGCGGGCGTACTTTGGATCGGAACGCGGGGAGGACTCGACCGCTTCGATCGGGAGACAGGGTATTTTACCCACTACCGATCCGATCCCAACGATCCCTACAGTCTGAGCGGCGATACGGTCGTGGCGATTCACGAAGACCAGGCGGGTGCATTCTGGATTGGGACGACCAGTAGAGGGCTCAATAGATTCGATCGGGAGACAGGGCGCTTCACCCCGTACCGCTACCATCCGAACGACCCCCGCAGTTTAAGCAGCGACGCTGTCACGGCGATTTATGAAGACCAATCGGGCACACTCTGGATCGGCACTTCCGAGGATGGGCTGAATCAATTCGATCGGGAAAGTGAAGAGTTCATCCATTACCAGCACGACCCTGGCGATCCAGGCAGCTTGAGCAACGACCGGGTGTGGTCAATTTATGAGGATCGCTCGGGCGTGCTGTGGATCGGGACGAACGGCGGAGGACTCAACACGTTTGACGTGAGACGGAGAGGCTTTGTCCGGTATCAACATGATCCCAACGATCCCGATAGCTTGGGCTACAACGACGTCTTAGGGATCTATGAGGACACATCGGGTGCGCTCTGGATTGGGACAGCGGGGGGTGGGCTCGACAGACTGGACCGGGAAACGGGGCGATTCACCCATTACCGGAATGACCCCAATGATCCATACAGCCTGAGCGGCGACTTTGTCGTCGCGCTGTATGTGGACCGGGCGGGGGTGCTGTGGGCTGGGACGTATGGCCAGGGGCTTAACCGGTTCGATCAAGAAACAGACCACTTTATCCATTACCAGCACGACCCCAACAATCCCCGCAGCCTGAGTGATAATGTGGTCTACTCGATCTATGAAGACCGGTCGGGCGTACTCTGGATTGGCACGCTGGGAGGGGGGCTTGACCAGTTCGATCGGCAAACGGAGAGCTTTACGCATTACAAGAGCGACCCCGCCGATCCGCAGAGCTTGAGTGGCGACGACATCCGGTCAATCTACGAGGACCCAGCGGGTGCCCTGTGGATTGGGACTGACGAGGGATTGAACAGATTTGATCGAGCCACGGGGCGATTCACCCGTTATCAACACGATCCCAACAATCCAAACAGCCTGGGTGATGACCTTGTCTTGTCTGTTCATCAAGACCAACTGGGCGTGTTGTGGATTGGCACCAACGGTAGCGGGCTCGACAAACTTGATCCGAAAACCGGGACCTTTGCTCACTATCGGGAGAAGGATGGACTGCCGAACAACGTAGTGTATGGCATATTGGAGGACAATCGAGGGAACCTGTGGCTGAGTACCAATAAAGGCATATCGAAGTTTGATCCGCGGACAGAGGTCTTTAAGAACTATGACGTGAAAGATGGGCTTCAGAGCAACGAGTTCAATGGGGGCTCTTACCATCAGAGCAAGAACGGCGAGATGTTCTTTGGCGGCGTCAACGGCCTCACTGCGTTTTACCCGGAGAACATCAAGGACAATCCCTACGTACCCCCCATCGTGTTGACTTCGTTGACCCGGGGTGGCGAGAACGTGGAACCAGGTATGGCCACCGAAAGTGTGAAAGAAGTGTCATTTCGTTGGCCCAACAACTTCTTTGAGTTTGAATTCGCTGCGCTGAGCTACAGCCGGCCCGAGAAAAACCAGTACGCCTATATGCTGGAAAGATTCGATAAAGATTGGAATTACATCGGGACACGACGCTTTGGGAAATACACCAATCTCCCCGGAGGAACGTACACCCTGAGGCTGAAAGGCTCGAACAGCGATGGCACTTGGAACGAGGAAGGCATCTCGGTGATTGTTACCATCGTGCCGCGGTTCTGGGAGACCTGGTGGTTTCGGGGGTGCATGGCGCTGGTGCTGGTGGGCGGCGTGGTCGGCGGCTACCGCTTGCGCGTCAGAAATATCGAGGCGCGCAGCCGTGAGCTCGAGAAGCAGGTCGAGGAAAGAACACGCGCACTTGAGCAGAGGACGCAGGAGCTTGAGGAGAGAACGCACGAGACTGAGCGACGGCGGCAGGAGTTGGAGGCGCTCTACCGCGCCGACGCAGAGCTGCACCGCCACCTGCGCCTGGACGAGGTGCTGCAAGCGCTGGTGGACATCGCGGTGGACGTCCTGCAAGCAGACAAGAGTGCGGTGCTGGTGTGGGATGAAGGGGGAGAGAGATTGGTGGTGAGAGTGGCCCGGGGATTCAACCCCGAGACGATAGCCCCGCTGTCTTTCGCCCGGGAGGAGGGGATCGCCGGCCAGGTAGCCGCCAGTGGCCAGCCAGCCGTTGTGGAGGATCTGCTCAACGATCTGCGCCGGGAGGACGAGCGTCCTGAGGTCTTGCATGCCATCCTGTTCAACGGCATCCGTTCCTTCATGCACCTGCCGGTCAAGATCAAGAGCGAAATCTTTGGCGTCTTCAACGTGAGCTATACCAAACCGCGCGCCTTCGGCGAGGATGAGCAGCGGCTTTTCATGGCGCTGGCACAGCGGGCCGGGCTGGCCATCGAGAATGCGCAACTGTACGAACAGGCCCACCAGTTGGCTGTGGTAGAGGAACGTGGTCGCCTGGCCCGTGACCTGCACGACGCCGTTACTCAGACACTTTTTTCGAGCAGCCTCATCGCCGAAGCCTTGCCAACGCTCTGGGAAAGTGACCAGAAAGAAGGGCGGCAGCTCTTGAAGGAGTTGCGGCAGTTAAGCCGGGGGGCACTGGCCGAGATGCGCACACTGCTGCTGGAACTGCGACCAGCGGCGCTGGTCGAGGCAAATCTGGGCGATTTGTTGCGCCAACTCGCCGAGGCCGTCACCGGGCGGACAGGCATGCCCGTCACGGTGCTGGTGGAGAATCTGTGCGCGTTTTCGTCCGAAGTGCACGTCGCCCTGTATCGTATTGCCCAGGAAGCACTGAACAACGTGGTCAAGCACGCCAATGCCAGTCGGGTGGAGGTAAGTTTGCGCTGTACTCCCCTCTCCTCTCCCTTCCAGGGAGAGAGGCCAGAGTTGAGAGCTTCCTCTCTCCCAGTGTTGGGGGAAGGGCTGAGGGTGAGGGCCGAGCTGCGCGTCAGTGACGACGGGTGTGGCTTCGATCCCAGTTGTGTCCCGCCGGACCGCCTGGGCCTGGGGATCATCCGCGAGCGCGCCCAGGCCATCGGGGCCACGCTGCAGATCCAAAGCCGGCCTGGCCACGGCACGCAGATTGTGGTGACGTGGGAGGAGAAGGATGAGCATACTCAACCCGATTCGCGTCATGATCGTTGACGACCATACCATGGTTCGTAGAGGATTGGCGGTCATCCTGAAAACCGTGGATGACCTGGTACTGGTCGGTGAGGCCAGCAATGGACAGGAAGCCGTGCACCTCTGCGAGCAGGCTCAACCAGACGTGATCTTGATGGACCTGGTGATGCCCGACATGGACGGGACAACTGCCACCCGGATTATTCGTGAACGGCGGCCCCACGTACAGATCATCGCTCTGACCAGCTTCCATGAGAAGGAGTTGGTGCAGAAAGCACTCGAGGCAGGCGCGATCAGCTACCTGCTCAAAAACGTCTCCGCAGACGAATTGGCCAAGGCGATCCGCTCGGCCTACGCCGGCCAGCCCACCCTGGCCCCGGAGGCCACTCGCGCGCTCATCCAGGCCGCCAGCCAACCGTCCGTTCCCGACTACGGCCTGACTCCTCGCGAGTACGAGGTGCTGATCCTGATGGTCGAAGGGTTGAGCAACCTGGAGATCGCCGAACGCCTGACCGTCAGCCGAGCGACGGCCCGTGCCCACGTCAGCAACATCCTCGCCAAACTGGGCGTTTCCAACCGGGCCGAGGCCATCGCCCTGGCACTGCGGCGCAAGCTGGTCACCTGACCAGAGGCAAGACTGGATATCTGTCCAATGACCGTGCCCCTCCTGACCACCAAGCTCTATATCCCCCCCGTCCGGCCCGAGCTGGTAGCGCGCCCGCGCCTGATCGAACGGCTGAACGAAGGGTTCCGTCGCAAGCTCACACTCATCTCAGCCCCGGCCGGCTTTGGCAAGACGACGTTGTTGAGCGAGTGGATTGCAAGTTGCAAATTGCGAATGGCGAATGGCGAATGGCGATTTGCGATTCACAATTTGCAATTCGCCTGGCTCGCGTTGGACGAAGGGGACAACGACCCGGCCCGTTTCTGGGCCTACTTGGTCGCCGCGCTACAGACAATCGAAGTGGACGTCGGGAAAGGCGTGCTGAGCATGCTTCAATCCCCTCAGCCACCGCTTGAAGCGGCCCTGACAACCCTGATCAACGAGATTGCAGCCATTCCCAATCCTTTTATCCTGATCCTCGACGACTACCACCTCGTCACCGCTCAGCCGGTTCACGATGCCATCGCGTTTCTGCTTGATCACCTGCCGCCGCAGATGCACCTGGGCCTGGTCACCCGTGCCGATCCTCCGCTGCCCATCGCACGCTTGCGCGCGCGTGGGCAACTGATCGAGCTGCGCCAGGCTGACCTGCGTTTCACTCCCGACGAAGCCCAAGAGTTTTTGAACCAGGTGATGGACCTGGAGCTTGCGGCTGACGACATCAGCGCTTTGGCTTCCCGTACCGAGGGGTGGATTGCGGGTTTGCAGATGGCGGCGCTTGCTTTGCAGGTGCGCCTCTCGACGCCGGAACAGGAAACAGAGCGCGCTACCAACCTTATCCGGGCCTTCTCGGGTAGCAACCGCTACATACTGGATTACCTGGTTGAGGAAGTTCTCCAGCGTCAACCGGAAAGCATTCAGACCTTTCTTCTGCAAACGTCTATTCTGGAGCGGCTATGTGGTCCGTTGTGTGACGTGGTGGTAGGCAGGGATCAGGGATCAGGGAGCAGGGATCAGGAAATGCTCCCCCTGCTCTCTACTCACCGATCCCTGGTCCTTGCTGGCTCCCAAGAGGTTCTGGAATATCTTGAACGCGCCAACCTCTTCATCGTGCCACTCGACGACCGCCGGGGGTGGTATCGCTATCACCGCCTCTTCTCCGACCTGTTGCGCAGCCGCTTGCTCCAGGTGCAGCCAGACCTGATGCCCACGTTACACCGCCGGGCCAGCGAGTGGCACGAACAGCACGGACTGGTCGCTGAGGCGATCGAGCACGCCCTGTCTGCGAAAGATTTCGAACGGGCGGTGCGCCTGGTTGAGCAGGCGGCCGAGGCCACAATGATGCGCAGCGAGGTCGTCACCTTCCTGAATTGGGCGGAGAGGCTGCCCGAGTCGTTAGTGCGCGCCCGGCCGTCGCTGTGCCTCTTTCACGCCTGGGCGCTCCTGGTGAGCGGTTGCCCGCTGGAGGTCGTCGAGTCGCGACTTGAGGATGTGAACGAGGGCGCAGGCTTGATACCTGGCAGAGTGAACGTCCTGCGCGCCTTCATCGCGGTACTCCAGGGCCAGGTGCCCGGTGCCGTCGAACTGGCGCGCCAGGCACTGAAACAACTGCCCGAGGATGACCTGTTCTTGCGCAACGTGACCACCTGGATCGTGAGCTTTTCCCACGTGGCCAGCGGCGATTTCGAGGCCGGCAGCCAGGCCCTCGACGAGGTCATCCGGACGGGCCAGCAGATTGGCAACGTATTGATCGCGGCGCGGGCGCAGACGTATCTGGCCGGCGTGCGCGTGCGACTGGCACAACTTCATAAGGCACGAGAATGCTATGAACGGGCGCTGGAGATTGCGACCGATGCGCAGGGACGGCGGCTGCCGGTGGCCAGCTTGGCGTTGATTGGTCTGGGTGACCTCGCGCGGGAATGGAACGACCTCGAAGCAGCCTCGCGCTATGTCGAAGAGGGCATCGCACTGACCCGGCAGTGGAGCATATTTGCGGCGCTGGAAGGGTACATGATACTCGCGCGCGTCCGGCAGGCGCAGGGGGACGCGGATGGCGCTGGCGAGGCACTCGAGCAAGCCCGGCAACTCGCCGTGCAATTCAAGGCCACCGACATGGATGACCTGTTCGTGGCCACGTCCCAGGCGCAACTGTGGGTGGCACAGGGCAACCTCGCAGCGGCATGGCAGTGGGCCAGGGAACGGGGACTGGAGCGGGACATTGACTGGGCTGAGTTGGACGATCCGGACGATTTCGTCCATTATCACCTGCGCAAATACGAGTGCCTGATCCTGGCGCGCATGTGGCTGGCCCAGGATCAACCGGACAGAGCGCTATCTGTGCTGGAGCCGCTGCGGCTGCGCATGGAGCGGCAGGGTCGAACCAGGCTGGTGATCGAGATCGAGATGCTCCAAGCGCTGGCCTACCAGGCGCAAGGTGACGTCGCGCAGGCGCTGGCCTGCCTGGAAGGAGCGCTGGCCCTGGCCGAAGAGGGGGGTTACGTGCGTCTCTTTGTGGATGAAGGGGAGCCGATGCGCGTGCTGCTTTCGAGGTTGGTCGCTGACCGCCGACTGCCGCCCGCCGCCTACGCTCGCAAACTGCTATCAGCCCTCAACCTCCAACCTCCAACCTCCAACTTCCAACTTCCAACTGCCAACCTCATCGAACCCCTGAGCGAGCGCGAGTTGGAAGTACTGCGACTGCTGCCCACCGCCTTGTCGAGCGCTGAAATGGCCGAAACGTTGTTCGTTTCGGTGAACACAGTCCGTTCACACCTCAAGGGCATCTACACCAAGTTGAACGCCCACAGTCGCTACGAGGCCGTTGCCAGGGCCAAAGAATTAAACCTGTTGTAGGGGCAAGGCTGGCCTCTGTGCCACTGGGCAAGGCTCGCCCTTGCCCGCTCCACCTTTCCCGCTATCCGGGTGAGGGATTCATTCTATACCCCCCACCGATCACCCACTCCGATCACCAATTTTGGGGATGACAACTCACCCAGGTAGTGAGTATACTACGTGCACAGTTGCAAACATAGCCCTGGCCTGGAGTGCCG
>Ga0172363_10002652_pt1 | contig 14452 bp, 9 predicted proteins | sample LakKivs2_kivu2a2_FD_114541 | JGI IMG/M metagenome (GOLD analysis project Ga0172363, IMG submission 114541) | Sediment microbial communities from Lake Kivu, Rwanda - Sediment s2_kivu2a2 | ecosystem: Environmental > Aquatic > Freshwater > Lake > Sediment | place: Rwanda: Western Province, Lake... | reverse complement strand
TTACGGTTTTGGTAATTGTACCAGGAGTTATAACATTATTAACTGTAATGAAGCCTCCTCCCCCTCCGCCTCCTTCACCAAATGAACCCGCATTATTACCACCTTTCCCTCCGTTTGCCGAAACAGCTAAAGTGGACGTGGCTGGATTTGTCGAAAAGCTCTGAAGATACAAAGCAATTGATCCCCCCCCACCTCCTCCACCAGCACCTGCGTTGCCGGTTGCAGTTGTAGTAACTGATTCTCCATTTGCAAGAATGCTCTTGCCATTTCCTTTTAATGTATCACAAATAAGAATGACCATGCCGCCTCCATTACCTCCAGCAGTTGGTGTGGCTCCCGTAAGGTATGTTGAAGCTCCGCCGCCGCCACCAAGGAACATCCCCGGATCAAGATAAGATTCATTAATAGTCTTCCCTCCAATACCTCCTTCAATATAAGTGGCACAACCGCTTTCACGACCTCCTTTACCTCCAGCTCCATAGTTTGCTCCGCCACCGCCACCTGATAATCTCCCATTTCCTCCACCACCTCCAGTCAGGTTCGCTCCTTTCCCTTTTGCATATTTTGGATAGATTTTTGGATATCCAGTGCCAATTTCACTACGTACCGCAAAACTTTCTCCCTTATATCCTGAGCTGTCTGTTCCGGCTGGATATGAAAACCTGTCCAATTTAGTATAATCCGTTGAGGCACAGACACCAAGCCCTGTATAAACAGATCCGCCTTTGAAACCTTTTCCAGAAACATCAATGTTTGCATTAAGAGAAAGCGTTCTCCCGATAATTACTGACAGTACACCACCGGTCTTAGTTACACTGTCCCAGGGCTGACATGAAAGTGTTCCATTAACCTCAGCATAGTTATATGATGGAACTTTTATTATCTGAATATCACCTTCTACATTAAAAGCTGGGGCTTGATGAGATATATTATTCCTGAATGTGATCTTTTTTGTACCAGATTCAAAAGATAGTATTGTAAGAAATTCGTGCATTCCTGCCGGACCATATGAGTTAAGTGGTCTACCATAATAACCATCTTCTTTTGTATAGATCCTTACCCCTTTCATCTGAATCAGCAGAACGGTATCCCCGGGAAGAAACTGTGCAAATTGCGCTGCATCGTCCACGATAACATAATCGGTCCCTACACCGGTCACCCTGCCATATTTGTTTATAACGCCGCTGATCTTTGTCTGGGAGAATAAAGGTCCGGTTATGCCTAAAAACAATAACACACTAAGTATTAATAACTTAATATCGCAAGACAACCTTCCTGCCATTAACCGATTTTATGAACTGCTAATATAATGATTTAATTAGATAAAAAAAGGTTGCTGCCGGTCATCGTGAAGAAGCTTCGCCGGGTTTTTCCACTGTATATAATAGCGGAAACTCTATGTAAAAAGTTGTTCCTTTGTCAGCCTCCGACTCGAACCATATTCTACCGTTAGCCCCTTCGACATATTTCTTAGCTATTGAAAGTCCAAGACCTGTTCCTGACGATTTCGTCGTGAAATTAGGCGTGAACAGTTTCTTTTGCAGCGATTCCGGGATACCCGTACCATTGTCAGAAACAGAAACTATAACCTTATCGCCCCTTGTTTCCATGGTAACCTTTATCAGTCCAGCTCTTCCCTGAGGAATTGCCTGTATGCTGTTCTTGAACAGGTTAGAAAATATGCCATTCAGCTGTTCCTTGTCGGCATAGATAAACACCCTGCTTTCATGAGGCCACTTCTCACTGAAAGTTACATTGTCGGTATTCCTGAAGAGCTCAAGTGTCGTTTTAATATGCTCGGGCAGATCAATTATTCCTGGATTTGTACCGGGCATCTTGGCAAAGGATGAAAAAGCTGTTGCTATAGATGAAAGATTATCAATATATTCTATCTGGTTCCTGGAAAATGACTCAATCTTCTCGTCGAAGCCCGGTATCCCGTCTTTCCATGATTTCAGCAATTGTTGAATATTCAGCTTCATGGGTGTCAGTGGATTTTTTATTTCGTGGGCAATCTGTTTCGCCATTTCCCTCCATGCATATTCCCTTTCCGAGTTTGCCAGTTTATGGGCGCTCTCCTCAAGTTCATCAACCATAATGTTATATTGTTTTACCAGTTCGCCTATCTCATCACTGCCTGCATACGAAAGATGTTTACTCTTCTGACCGAGCTTTACAGAAGCAATTCCCTCACTCAGCATCGAAAAAGGGGATGTAAGCCTGTTGCTTATAAAGACTGCAAAACCCATTGTAAGCAGTATTAAAAGCAGTGTGAAATTAATAACAGCAACTATCAGATTTGTAATATCGCGTGTCAGCAGGCTCTGCATTCTGAAATAGGGCAGATTAACATACCCCAGCACCTTCTTCTCCGAATTATAAAATGGAACATAAGCTGAGAGATAGCTCATATTCCCGAGTTTTTCGTTCTGGATATATTCACTTTCACCACGATCCTTCAGATGCATGAATGCAAGAATATTCATCCTTCGCGCGGCAAGGTCGCGGTAGAATATCTCCGGTCTCGAGGTAGCCATCAGAAAGCCTGTAAGGTCATACATGTTTATATCCGTGTTAAAAACATTTGACAGATCGATGAGAAGTTCATTAAGGGATTCATATGTATTGTTTTTCCACTCGGCGGACAGATATTTTTCAGGGGATATCTTATTTTCAAGTTCAAGGTAAATTGAACCAAGTTTTTCCCTGATGTTATCGTTATGTTCTGATTTATACTGCCTGATGATAAGATATGCCACTACAATCCCGGTTACGATATAAGATGCAAGAAGCACGCCGGCAAAGGATGCCTGGAGCTTCTGACTGAAACTGAGGCTGACAACTCCTTTCATAACAGGAGGTTTTATCAGCATCATTACCAGGTTGGTAAAAATGAAGATAAATATAAATATATATGCAAATGAAATAATGAGGTTGCCTGCCTTTATTGCCGGCCTGCTTATTATGATAGTTGCATTGCCGTTCCTGTAAAGGGTATGAATATATCCGCCATCCCTGAAAAACCTGTAATCAGACACGTTGTCTATATAGTCCTCGTCACTCTTGAAATATGCAAAATCACCGCCCTGAAGCACAATCTCCCCGTTGATGTATTTTGCAAATGAGTAATCCTTCAGTCCCGCATATCCCCTGAATTTCTTATCCAGAAGCAACTCGGAATAGCCGGGCTGAAAAACATTAATGTCACTATATAGTTCTATGAATAAACCATTTGTATACGATCCGGGTCTTGAATAGAACAGTCTGCCCAGGTAGTTTGATCTTCCTCCCTGGTCGTCGATGAAATAAAAACCGGTACCTGTCAGCTGTTTTCCGAATCTTCTTATTCTTTCATCGAAAAAACTGAAGCAGTTGTTTTCATTTATCCCTTCTCCGGCACCTAGAGATATTGATTCATCGCTCCTGCAGAGAAAGATATTGAAGCTGAAATTGCCCCAGTAGCCGTTGAAATAATTCTCCCTGAGATAGCCCAGGATTGCATCATAATTCTTCCTTTCAAAGTATTCAACATCCATCATTGTATCGAGAACAACATCTTTTGTTATTTCCGGCCACAGTTCAATGAGCAGGTGTTCTGCTTCAGGATCATGGTCTGTAGAAAATGAAAAAGCCTGCACCTTTATATTGTCATTAATCTTCTTTTCTGAAAATACCATCACTACATAAAGTGAATAAAGGCCAAACAGGAGAGAAAAGATCACTGAAATGTTAAAAGCCGCAATATTTCTTCTTATAGAAAAGGCGACTACCAGAATTATTCCTGTAAATAACAGCGCCAGAACAAGCAAGGACCACAAATCCCTGTTCAGGAAAGCGGTTATTACTATCAATGATACAACAGTGGCAATTATTATCAGGCTTTTCCCTCTATCCCGGAAAGCAATATATGTTTTGAGAATAATGAATACCGGTGCCGTCATCAGAAGGATAATAGAAACAAAACCTGCCACTGTCAGGTAACTTATCTTAAGTACCTTGTATGTTTCAAAATTGATATTGGAATCTGAAATCAGATTTGAAAAAATAATATGGCAAATACTTATGAGCAAAGCACTAAGAACAAACATCAGGGTAAAGACGAGAAATTCTTTAACAGGAGCTTCCTTGTGCATCTGATTAATGGGGCACCTTGAGTAAAAAACGAAGGTAAAAATTGCAGTAAGAGTGCTGAAAATAAGTAAATGGCCCAGCGAGGGTATTAATTTGCCGAAGGAAACAATATATGGTGAAAAGAGATCTGTGCGGAAGATAATTTCCGGTTTGCCTGTAGTGAGCTGGAAATAATACATTAATACAAAACCTGAGAATATTATGGCAATTCCGGGGAAACCTTTGCCTCTGTCAAAAAAGACCTTTGCTGCCCGCAACAGAAGTATAATCAGCAGAATGAATGAAGCAAGCCATAATAAAAGGGGGAAAAGTATCAGGTACGTATTGCTTTTTTCCTCCGGGAAGTTAAGCGAGAAAAGGAAATCTCCGTTGCTGTTGAAGACATTATATCCGGAGACGCTTCTGTCTGTACCAAGCCCCGTATGCTCTGGCAGCTTATAAACCTTCTCGAAACCGCTTTTCACAACATCATTCTCAAAGCCGTAATCAGTCCGTACCCTAAGAAGCCCGATGATTCTTTCATTGCCTGCTCCTATTGTTCCGGGTACAAACCAGCCATTTCTGATAAATACGATAGGCTTTGAGAACAATGAATTATCGAGCATTATCGGAACATCGAATCCGTTGTCCGACCAGTAAATGAGCTTTCCGTCTATATAATAAAGCAGAGCGATCTGGTTTTTTTCCGCGATCGAGAATATTGCCGACTCAGCCACAGACTGGGGAGAACCGCCTCGTGCAAAAATAAGTCTCAGCCCTGTCATGCAATTATCAAGCACTTTCTCTTTTTCATTTATTATCCTGTTAACCCTTTTTGTATGGATCCGGTATTCAAAATCACTCAGGTATAAAGATTCTGCTGCAACAGCCATCAGAACAATAGTTATTGAAGAAATTAACAGGATCAGATATAATCTTTTTTCCTTCATTGACCCGGATTAAGGTTCACTGGTGATGGTAAGGCTCATTTCTGATTATTGTAAAAGCCCTGTACAGCTGTTCTGTAAACAACAACCGTACCAGCTGATGCGGAAATGTCATCTTTGAAAGGGAAATTTTCAAGTCTGCCCTTTCAAGCATCTCGTCCGAAAAGCCCCAGGGACCACCAACAATAAAAACAATCCTCTTTGCTGAACCCGATAATCTTTTTTGAATCCATCGTGCAAACTCGACGCTGCTGAACTCCCTGCCTTTTTCATCAAGAAGTACAATGTAATCATCCCTGCCCAGCAGCCTGATGATCTTTTTGCCTTCAGCCGATTTTTGATCCGTGGGTGACATGTTCCTTGTGTTTTTCAGGTCAGGGACAGTAATAATCTCAAATCCCGAAAACTTTCTGATACGGGCACAATAGATCTCAACACCTTCGGCGACATGCTTTTCGGTGGTCTTCCCTGTCTGCAGCAATGCTATCTTCATAAATATTGGCGCGACTTTTGTATATTTTATACTGCACGGGCATATCTGCAAAAATACTATTATTAACGCGGCTGTGCAATGATAAATTATATTGGTGAGCAGTGACTGGTTTTCTTTATGAAATTAGTAAATTTGTGGGTATATATAACCTTGTGCCGGTAAAAAATTCACGGGGATGAAATATGTCAGTCTCATATTATTATTCTTTCTGACCGGATACCGGGGATTGCCTGAACAGGATCAAGCAAGGATTCCCGGTGAAATAGCTGTGGCAATTAAAGCAGGTAATGCGGCTGTATTATCAAAATACATGAATTCCACGGTCGAGATACTTATCCTCGACAAGGAAGACTTCTATAAAAGGAATGTTGCAGAAGCCATCCTGACGGATTTCTTTAATACATATCAGACAAGAGATTTTGTTATAACCCATCAGGGCGGAAGAAATGACGCCCAGTATGCCATTGGAAATCTTAAAACAGTCAAGGGTAATTTCAGGGTTTATTTCCTTCTTAAAAAAGTTGATGATCAGCTGCTCATTCACCAGATACGAATAACTTCCGAGAATGGAAAGTAGGAATCTCACCGAGTTTATTTTAAGAAGCGTAGGGGAAGATCTGGGGGATGGCGATCATTCATCCCTGGCCTGTATCCCGTGGGAGTCTGCAGGTAAAGCCAGGCTTCTTATCAAGGAAGAGGGGATTATCGCAGGAATGAAAGTGGCCAAAGAAGCATTTCTGGCAATAGACAGTGACCTGGTTTGTGATATTCTTATAGCAGACGGTAAAAGGGTAAATCCCGGTGATATAGGCTTTTATGTATCCGGCAGACAGCAATCTATTCTTAAATCGGAGCGGCTTGTACTTAATATACTACAGAGAATGAGTGGTATAGCAACGACAACAAATCAATATGTCATGAAAGTTCAGGATCTTAAAGCAAAAATCCTTGACACGCGCAAGACAACTCCGGGTTTGCGGTTTCTCGAAAAGGAAGCAGTCAGGATCGGTGGCGGCCTTAACCACAGAATGGGCTTATTCGATATGATAATGCTGAAAGATAATCATATCGTCTACGCGGGCGGGATTGAACAGGCCATTGAAAGAACCAGGGATTATCTCAGGAAAAACAACAGGAAACTTAAAATAGAAATCGAAGCCAGGAATATTGATGATGTCAACAGGATTCTTTCAAAAGGAGGCGTAAACCGGATAATGCTCGATAATTTCACAATTGAAGATACAAGAAAAGCTGTGGAGCTTATCGGAGGCAGATATGAAATTGAATCATCAGGAGGAATAACTCTTGAAAATGTAAGGGAGTATGCAGAATGCGGCGTTGATTTTATCTCGGTGGGAGCGCTGACTCATCATATCAAAAGCCTCGATATGAGTTTAAAAGCAGTCTGATCTATGCGGCCTATCAGGGGGATCCCATCATCAAGCCGGAAAGAGAAGTTAAACAAACTTGTTCTTCCCGGATTTGGAGGAGTCCGGCTGGATCAAGTGCTGAAATTTGTACTCAACGGATTTACCAAGGGAGTTCTTGTCACACGGGCTTCATCCATCGCCTTCAACCTTCTTATGGCTCTCCTCCCGGCAACTATATTTCTTTTTACACTGATCCCGTTTATTCCGATAAAAAATTTCCAGGAAGAGCTGATAAAGCTCTTTGAAAGCATCCTCCCGGTAAATGCTTTCAGCTTTCTGGAAACCACTATTATTGAAATTGTCACAAAGAAGAGCGGGGGTCTTCTCCTCGTAATGTTTATAGCAACTGCCATCTTTTCAACAAACGGGATTCATGCTATAATCAATGCTTTTGTTGTTTCAGCTCACTCGTTCAAATCCCGATCCTGGATAAACCAGAGAAAGATATCCATTGTCCTTCTCCTGATCGTGCTGATGATGATTGCCCTTGCAGGAATACTGGTGATCTTCGGCAAGGCTGCCGCAGGCTATCTTGAAGAGATGAGGATAATTGAAAGAAACCTTGTAATATTCATCCTGGTAGTCCTCAAATGGATAGTTGTTGTTTTGCTTCTTTTCCTGGCAATTTCGTTCCTGTATTATCTTGCCCCGGCCAAACGGACCGATTTCAGCTTTGTTTCGCCGGGATCCGCACTCGCTACAATCCTTTTCATTCTCACTTCACTGGGATTCTCTGCTTATGTAAATCACTTCGGACAGTACAATAAGCTTTACGGCTGGATCGGAACGCTGATGATAATACTTATCTGGCTATACCTGAATTCAATAGCCCTTCTTATCGGGTTTGAACTGAATGTCAGCATCAAAGCTGCAAGGGATGAGGATGAGGAGAGGATCAGGACGATCAGCTGTAATGAAGAATCCGGATAATCATTTCGCTTATTCTATTCACTCATACCAATTCATATTATTCTGATTAAAGGCTAATTGGAAAATTTTTAGTTATTTTGGCATTGCAATACTGAAAAGTATGAAAAAATGGATCCTGTTCCCTGTAACTATCCTTTTAACCTGCTGTAATGGTGAGGATACAAATACATACCTCACCCCTGAAAAAGCTAAATATTATTTCGGTGAAATAAAAGCCGCATGCGACAGGGACAGCGGAAAAATATGGGGACAGAACCTTCTCGGCCCTGTAATGATTGTCGACAGAAACTCCAGAAAAATATTTGCAAACACTCCTGACAATGAAGGATTGCTGAAAGGGAAAGATGGTATTTACACCGGTATTTATCCCAGGGAGCTTATAATAAATAACAGTGCCGTTAAGTATGGAGGTACCCTGTTTGCTATGGCACCGCTGCCGGCAGAGGAAGATGAATTCAGAATAATCACAAGAACCATCCATAGTCTTTTTCATCGTTTCCAGGGCATGACCGGTTTCACCTCGTCAGGTTACAATACTGCCAACATGGACGAGAAGAATGCAAGGATATGGATCAAGCTGGAATGGAAGGCGCTGCGTAAAGCACTGACCTCATCCGGTGCCGAACAACAGGTTGCGATCAGGGATGCCCTCATATTCAGAGGATCAAACCGGGAATTTTACCAGAAAAATGCAGCTGACGAAACCAAATTTGAAACTTATGAGGGACTTGCAACATTCACATATTTACTTTTTGCTACAAATTCTCCTGAGGATAATAAAACAAGACTTCTGGAATATCTTGACAGGATCTACTCGTTTCAATCATATGCCAGGTCGTATGGTTCGGTACATGGAGCCTTATATGCTAACCTGCTGTACCAGAAAGGATTTGACTTTAAAGTCATCAAGTCTGAGAATACTGATCTCGGGAACCTGGTTAAGGAATTGTACAATATCCAGCTTCCGGAGGTGTGCCGCGATGTCGCAGGAAGCCTTGCCCTGAATTACGATATAGGAATAATCCAGGAGGAAGAAACCCGCCGCGACGCTGAAATCAAGGAGAGAATTCACAACCAGACAAGCATCTTTATAGAAAAACCCGTTGTCTATCTTGAACTTGAAAGCCCCTATTTTGATTTCGAACCTGAAGATATCCATCCCATGGATACCCTGGGAACTTTATACAGCAGAATGCGGGTATCGGATAACTGGGGCAAGCTTACTGTTGACAAAGTAGGATGCCTTGTATCAAATAATCTTAGGTATCTGCGGATCAGCGCCAAAGGATTCAGGGAAGATAAAAACCGCTATGAAGGCGAAGGCTGGCACCTTATCCTCAACACTGAATGGGAACTGGTCCCTGTTGATGAAAACTACTATGTCAGGAGGCTGTTACCCTGATAAATACATTTATCATTCAATAGTCATTCGATTGTTATTCAGTTGTCATTCAATTGACATTGCAATGAATGACGGCGAAGGCAAATGACGCATGAAGTACAAACGATAGTGAAGCGTAAAGACTAGGTCTTCAGACTTTTAAGTCTTTCCTCAAGTGATTTTATCTTCGATTCCGTGTCGCTCTTCTTTTTCCTCTCCAGACCAATGACACTCGCAGGTGCCTTGGAAACAAACCGCTCATTGTCGAGCTTTTTAAGAACCGATGCAAGAAATCCCCTGTAATAGTCAAGCTCTCCCCTGATCTTTGTGATTTCGGCTTCAACGTCAAGTCTTTCACCCAGAGGTATATAGAATTCGGTGGTGCCGACCATGAAGGAAGCGGTACCTTCCTGTTTTGCAGAGACAAACTTTACACCCGACAAACTGCACATCTTGATCAGAACGGGCAGAAATTCGCGGTCAGAATTTTTCTCGCCAGCTTTAATAAATAACTCCAGCTTTTCTCTTGCCGCGATTTCTTTTTCTTTCCTGACAGTCCGTACAGAACTGATTATCTCTTTTATATTCTCAAATCTTGAAATGAGATTCCGGTCATGTTTTTTTGACACCTCCGGCAGGCGGCTTATCATAATGCTCTGCCCTTCTTTTCTCACGGCAATTAGCTGCCATATTTCTTCAGTGATGAACGGCATGAAAGGATGGATCAGCCTCATAAGTTTATCAAAGAGGCTGATGGTTGAATCATATGTTAATGTATCAACCGGCTTTTCATATTCAGGTTTGATGATCTCAAGATACCAGCCTGAAAACTCATCCCAGAACAGCTTATATGTAAGCATAAGAGCTTCGGATATTCTGAATTTCCTGAAATTGGAATCAATCTCGGATGAAGCCTTTTTAAGGACTTCCTCCATCCATTTCACGGCAATTGCTGATGATTCCGGCTGACTCAGCTCCGGATCTGTTTCCCATCCTTTAACCAGCCTGAACGCATTCCATATCTTGTTCGCAAAGTTGCGCCCCTGCTCCGGCAGGGAATCATCATACAGAAGATCATTTCCCGCAGGTGAACAAAAAAGCATTCCTACCCTTACGCCGTCGGCACCGTATTTTTCAATAAGTTCCAGCGGTTCAGGAGAGTTTCCCAGCGACTTGGACATCTTTCTTCTCTGCTGATCACGCACAAGTCCGGTAAGGTAAACATTTCTGAAAGGTTTCTTCCCCAGGTATTCATAACCTGCAATAATCATTCTTGCAACCCAGAAAAAGAGAATCTCGGGAGCAGTGATCAGGTCATTTGTCGGGTAGTAATATTTCAGGTCGGGATTATCAGGTTTTATGATTCCGTTGAATGAAGTGATCGGCCACAGCCACGATGAGAACCAGGTGTCGAGGACATCCTCGTCCTGTTTCAGGTCTGCTTCTTTAAGGTCATAATTCCCGCCTTTTCTTCTGGCAAGATCAAGAGCGTCCCTGGCATTCTCAGCAACAACATATTCATTTTTATTATAGTACCATGCCGGTATTCTGTGTCCCCACCATAACTGTCTGCTGATACACCAGTCGCGCACATTTTCCATCCAGTGTTTGTAAAGGTTCTTAAACTTGGAAGGGTAAAGATGAATTTCACCATTCATGACAGCATCAAGTGCCGGACGTGACAGTGCTTCCATTTTAAGAAACCATTGCATCGAGAGCTTGGGTTCAATTACTGCATGTGTCCTTTCCGACCTTCCTATTTTGTTATTATACGGGACCACCTTGATTAGGTTACCCGTACGCTTAAGTTCCTTCTCTGCAAGATCCTTTGCCTTGAATCTGTCGATGCCGGCAAACATGGGAGCTTTTTTGCTTATAGTGCCATCGTCGTTGAAAATATCTATTGATTCAAGGTTATGTCTCAGCCCGATCTCGTAATCATTAATATCGTGTGCAGGTGTTATTTTAAGACAACCCGTTCCGAATTCCATGTCTACATAGTCATCAAAAATGAACGGGACCTCCCTGTTTGCCATCGGAACGATTACTTTTTTCCCTTTCAGGTGAGTATATCTTTTGTCGTTGGGATTAGCGCACACTGCAGTATCGCCAAGAATAGTTTCGGGCCTTGTTGTAGCAACCGTTATATAGTCGTTCCATCCTGCAATCTTGTACCTTACATAATAAAGTTTGGATTGTTCTTCAGTATAAATCACTTCTTCATCCGAAACGGCAGTTCTTGCCTGAGGATCCCAGTTAACCATCCTCATGCCACGGTATATGAGTCCTTTATTATACAGATCAACAAATACCTTTATCACCGACTCATATCTGTCATTGTCCATGGTGAACAGCGTCCGGTCCCAGTCGCATGATGCACCAAGCTTTTTAAGCTGTTCAAGAATAATACCCCCATGCCTGTTTGTCCAGTCCCATGCGTGCTTAAGGAATTCATCCCTGGAAAGATTATGTTTCTCAATGCCTTCACTTTTCAGCTTTGCAACAACTTTCGCTTCAGTGGCAATTGAAGCGTGGTCAGTCCCGGGCACCCAGCAGGCATTCTTTCCAAGCATCCTTGCTCTTCGTATAAGAACATCCTGGATGGTGTTGTTTAGCATATGTCCCATGTGGAGAACACCCGTTACATTGGGGGGTGGGATGACAATGGTGTATGGTTCCCTGTCATCAGGAACACTTTTAAAAAACCCGTTTTTAAGCCAGTAATCGTACCATCTGCTCTCTGCCTTGCCGGGTTCGTATCTTGAGGATATGTCCATAAACACCGAGGATTTCTGACTTTTCTTTGAGAGGCAAAATTAAAAAAATATAGTTAATCTGGTTGGATCCATCTTAAAAAGCCGGCCTTTCATTTGTGCAAACAGCAATCATTTTACAACCAGTATGTTTGATACGGCTCTTTCGCCATTATGGTCAAACTGTTTGTTGTCACACGGCATATTTACGACTCCGTCAAAGGGTTTTCCCTTTATCCACATGGTTGTTGAGCCTCCTCCGTCCAGGTTCGCAGCATCACGGCATTTCAGGTATCCCATGAGGGAAGCAAGTTCGTAAAGTGTCATTCCGGCGGCCTCACTTGTGCGGCCGTCGATTGTAACAAGAATCACCTTCTTTTTATTCCTCGTGCCGATTGCCGTTCTTGGATGTTTGCCCGTCACAAGTGAAGTTTCAGGTAGAACATTCCTGCCGCCATGTTCAATCAGCTGCGGACCTGTTACAAGAACATTATCATATTCTGTATGAGTGTCGTACCAGGAGTTGGTCATCGCTTTCCCGATAAACAGTTCCTTTCCACCTTTGATGAGTACAGAACCGGTCATGTTTGCATTGCGGGACCATTTTTTTGCAGTGTCCGGGTCAACTATCTTCCCGCCTGTTTTGATATATGTTACTGAACCTCCGTTCTTAATATTGAAAAATCCGCCGTTGATTGCAGCAATTGCATTTACAGCAGCAGCCTGTCTGCTTGCCGGAATATTCTTCCGGGGATCATACTGAATAAAAATATCTCTCTTATTCAGGTTTACATAAAGAATATTTATATTCTGAGGGAATGAATCATTAACCACGGTATGGCTGGATTTCCATTTCAGCCCTGGTGCAATTTTTTCTTTTTCCCATCTTATTTCATGAAATCCATCAATCTGAGCATTCATTCCACCTGTAAGGAAGACCAGGATTGCGATAATACAAATCTGAAGTTCAAGATGTTTCTTCATATGATCAGGAATGGCATGCGAATTTAGCTTATTGATGAAAATTATCATTTATTATGCTGATCTATTTTACTAATTTTGCATTTCTTAAATTAAGAAACATGCCGTCCATTTCTGAAAAAGGCAGGGTAATGCCTGCTTCTCCGATACGGAAACTTGCGTGCTTTGCCGACGAAGCCAAAAGAAAAGGAAGGAAGGTATATCACCTGAACATAGGCCAGCCTGATATTCCAACTCCCGAAGTTGCTCTTAATGCAATCCGTGACCTCAGCCAGAAAGTGATCGAATACAGTCACTCCGCGGGGAACGAATCATACCGCCGCAAGCTTGCCGGATTCTACAGGAAGATAGATATTAATGTTGACTACACGGACTTATTAATCACGACAGGTGGTTCAGAGGCAATACTTTTTGCCCTTAATTCGTGTGTAAATCCCGGGGAAGAAGTAATCACACCCGAGCCATTTTATGCAAACTATAACGGATTTGCAACTTCAGCCGGCATTAAGATAGTACCGGTCACGTCATATATAAAAGAAGATTTTGCCCTTCCTCCCATATCAGAAATTGAAAAAAAGATTTCGTCAAAAACAAAGGGAATAATCATTTGTAATCCAAACAATCCAACTGGTTACCTGTATTCAAAAGATGAACTTTTTCAACTCCGTGAAATTGTCAGAAAGCACGATTTGTTTCTTTTCTCAGATGAAGCTTACAGGGAGTTCTGCTATGATGGTGAAGAGCATTTCTCGGCGATGAGGCTTGAAGGCATCGATAATAACATAATTATGATGGATTCCGTATCCAAACGTTACAGTGAATGCGGTGTAAGGATCGGCGCTCTTGTAACCAGGAATAAAGAAGTAATATCCACTGCTTTGAAATTCGCGCAGGCAAGGCTCTCTCCGCCGGGACTCGGACAGATAGCAGGCGAGGCTTCAATTGATACTCCTGCCGGATACTTTAAAGAAGTGAACAGTGAGTATACTGCCCGGCGAAATTATATGGTCTATGCACTCAACAAAATTCCCGGTGTATATTGCCCTAAACCAAAAGGAGCATTTTATACTGTTGTTAAGCTTCCGGTAGACGATTCGGATAAATTTGCCCAATGGCTTCTGGAAAGATTTGAATATAAAAACCAGACAGTAATGGTGGCTCCTGCCACAGGATTCTATTCAACGCCGGGATTAGGTAAAAATGAGGTACGCATAGCATATGTGCTTAAGATTGAGGACCTTAAAAGTGCAATGGAAACTCTGGCAGAAGCTTTGAAGGTTTATCCGGGAAGAGCATGACATGCTGCCTCAATACCCCCCAAGCCCCCCTAAAGGAGAATAACCCCCGGCCCCGCTTCGAAGCGCGGCCTGCCCCCTAAAGGGGGCTAAAAACCCAATTAAAAGATTGATTACAATAGGTTTATACCC
>Ga0172363_10002651_pt1 | contig 14453 bp, 12 predicted proteins | sample LakKivs2_kivu2a2_FD_114541 | JGI IMG/M metagenome (GOLD analysis project Ga0172363, IMG submission 114541) | Sediment microbial communities from Lake Kivu, Rwanda - Sediment s2_kivu2a2 | ecosystem: Environmental > Aquatic > Freshwater > Lake > Sediment | place: Rwanda: Western Province, Lake... | reverse complement strand
TGAAGCAAGGGGATTCAAAGGAGCCATAAGAAGTGCCAATGCAATAAACAAATGTATTGCCGGCGGCGATCTCAAAGAGGGAAAGGTCAAATCAAAAGTGCAGGATGCATATTCCATGAGATCCACACCACAGGTAATCGGGGCAGCACACGATATGCTTGCTTATGCCCGCAGCCAGGTTGAAATCGAACTGAACGGCGTAGGAGATAATCCTATATTCTTCCCTGACAGAAATCTTACATTGTCGGGAGCTAACTTCCAGGGTTCCCCGGTATGCGTCCCGATGGATATGGCCGGAGCATGCATTACAATGGTCAGCGTTCTTTCGGAAAGAAGAATGAACAGGCTGAATAATCCTGCCCTGAGTGTGGGTCTGCCAGACTTCCTTACAAAAGGCGCCGGAATGTTCTCCGGACTTATGTTAAGTCAGTATACAGCTGATATGCTGATAGTTGAACAAAGGATACTCTCAATGCCCGCTTCCATCCAGTCGATACCTGCTGCTGCCGACCAGGAGGATTTTGTCTCTATGGGTATGAATACGGCTATCAAGAATAACCAGATTCTTGAAGCTGCATACGGGGTTCTTGGGATTGAATTCATGGCTGCATCACAGGCTCTCGATTTCAGAAAAGATGAATATAAATTCGGAAAGGGAGTGCAATGCGCAAAGGATGTGATCAGGAAACATGTCGAATTCCTCGATATTGATCGTCCGCTGTATCCCGATCATACCGTAATGAGAGAACTTGTCAGATCATGTGAGATCCTGACCGAAGTTGAGAAGGTTGTCGGGAGCCTGGAATGACCCCCAGCCCTGCTGAAGCGGGGCTCGCCCCCTAAAGGGGGCTCAAAATCCAATATCCTGTATATTAATATATTATATGGGTTTATAGTCCCGCCTCAGGCGGGAGGGATGGGGGGTCATTTCAAGAATACCTCCAGAACCGGCACATCCACAGGCGGCTTAAGAACCGGCAATGTGACAGTCAGATCGCCGGCCGAATCTCCCCTTCCTGTGCTGAATCTTATTTCAGAAGCATCGTGTAGGAACTGTATGTACTTAACCTTGTCGGACATATTCCTGAGTGTCATGCTCCCCATAGGGTAGGCAAGCAGATGAATATAGAGCCTGTTTGACGAAGGATTATATGTAAGAAGAGTATTGGCCGGGGCAACAAACTCTGAAGGCGCCTCAGTGCAAAAATATACCGACCGGCTGTTATACTTCATCCACTCGCCCATAGCCGTCAGCCTCTCTTTCGCCCTGTAATCGAATGTACCTCTTGCAGTAGGTCCCACGTTAAGGAGAAGATTGCCGCCCTTGCTGACCGATTCAATAAGCAGTTCGAGAAGTTGAGCAGGGCTTTTCCAGGTGGTCTCATCGCGATAATAACCCCAGGAGCCGGAAAATGTCTGGCAGGTTTCCCAGGGAACCCTTTTTCCATTTACCTCCGGCCACTTTGTAACTTTCACCTGTTCGGGAGTCGTGAAATCCCAACCACCTTCAACATCCCTCAGGTCAAGCCTGTCATCAACTATAATTCCTGGTTGAAGCGATCGGGCAAGCTTAAGCAGATTTTCCGAATCCCAGTCTGCTCTCCCCTTTCCGTTTTGTCCTGGGAAAGAAAAGTCGAACCATATAATACTTATTTCACCATAATTAGTAAGAAGCTCACGAACCTGGTTCTTCATGTATTCCCGGTATTTGTTCATATCCTTGCCCTTATTTAGCCGGGCATATGCAGTATCCGAGGTCTGCCTCTGGGGATGATTGCTGTCTATTGTGTAATCGGGATGATGCCAGTCAATCAGTGAATAATAAAATCCAACTTTAAGGCCTTCAGCCCTGAAAGCATCCACATATTCCCTGATAAGATCCTTTTTTACCGGGGTGTTCGTCGATTTATAATCCGTGAATTTTGAATCCCAGAGACAGAATCCCTCGTGGTGCTTGGCGGTAAGAACAACATACTTCATGCCTGCCTCCTTCGCCATTCTTGCCCATTCCTTCGGATTGTAAAGGTCGGGGTTGAAGTTCTCAAAATATTTCTGGTATTGTTCATTGGTCATTCTCTCCCTGTTTTTCACCCACTCATGACGTGCGGGCAGGGCATATAATCCCCAGTGGATGAACATCCCGAAACGGGCATCGGTCCACCACTTCATACGTTGCATTTTCTGGGCTTCCGTTTCTTTAGGCAGCTGGGACCGGCCCGGCTGTGAAATTATTAACAGTAAGAACGAAATGATAATGAGGTTAAAGACTTTGGTTTTCATTGTATTTGAATATTAAGTTAATAATCTAATGCTCAGTATTCATCATTCTGGATTGCTCCATCGGTCGCCGGTCGCCGGTAGCCGGTAGCCGTTCCCAAATATATCTATTTTTCCTGTTTTTCAAGAGATTCTACAAACTGCTTCATCTTTTCATAATGCGAACCTTCCCAGTAGACGCGTTTGCAATCAGGACAGGTATAGAAATGGTCGAAGTATTTGCCGGTTTTAGGAAGGAGCTTCCCGGAAATCTGCTCTTTCGGGACATCTTTTATCAGCCCGTTGCATTCGAGACATCTTGTGAAAGGCTTAAAAAGCCGCCTGAGGTCAAATTTATCAATAACTTCATTCAACTGCTTCCGCGGATTAACAGACCGTATCCAGTAACCGTGAGTTATCTTCCTGTTCTTCAGTAGCCCTTTATCGCGTGTCAGTATGATCTTTTTTTGAGATACGGATATTCTGATTATTTCATTATCAGTGAATGTACTGTCATAAACAGTATCAAAACCGAGAAGCCTGAGATACCTGATGAGCCTTCCGAGATGGACATCTGCAACGAATTTAACAATACGCAGCGGTTCTGCCCTGAGGTGCTGGATCTTTGAAATATCAAGGCTCTCGAAGACCGGATATACTGATACATGGTCATTATTTTTCAGCCTGTATGAAAAATCCACCGATTCACCGTTGACGAGTATCATATCAACCTCAACATGAGGAACTCCCAATGCTTCAATTGCGTCTTTGACGGAAGGATTTCCGTTAAAGGAATGTAAAAACTGCTGCTTCTTTTTCCGACCCGGAAGAAAATCATTCAGCTCTTCATAAAACCTGAAAAACGCTGTACCCATTTACCTCGTTTAATAAGCTCTGTGTAGCTTTGTGCCTTCTCTGTGTAACAAAAAAATAAGAACTTACACAAAGATCACGGAGAAGACACACAGGGACACGGAGAAGAATATCATATATATCTTTCCAACAGGATCTCCATCAGATCGCTGACTTCAAGCCTCACAGGATTGTTCTTTATATCGGTTGTTGAACAGATCTTCTCCAGATCAGTTTCCCGTATGCCGTATTTCTTCAGACCCGGTAAACGTAATTCATCATTCAGAAACCGGAGATGATCAACAAATCCATCAATATAATAATCCTCATTTTCACCTTTCTTATCAAGGAAAACCTCACCGAGCAATGCATATTTCTTCAATCCGTCCGGATTGCCATATCCTTTTCTTAATTTCTTAACATTCAACTCATTGGCCGGAGCCATCAATGTTCCGCAGATTACTCCGTGAGGTATCGGATACATCCCTCCGATTGATGAAGCAAAACCATGGACTGCACCCAGTCCGGCATTGGCAAGGCAGATCCCTGAAGTAAGTGCCGCAAATGACATACCTGTCCTGGCCGGAATATCATTGCCATCCTTAAAGCTCATAAGCAGCGATGATTTTACCGTTTTAAGTCCTTCAAGAGCAAGTGCATCTGTATACTGGTTTGATTTATCCGACAGGTATGCTTCAGTCAGCTGGGTAAAACAATCCATTCCGCTTGCTGCCGTAAGATCAGGCGGGCAGGATGTTGTCAGTTCAGGATCGATCAATGCAACATCCGGTACAAAATTATCGTGCCGAAGCGATCTTTTGAATCCGTCTTTACCCACACGCGATATAACAGCATTTTTTGTTGCTTCACTGCCGGTACCCGAAGTTGTCGGGACAGCTATAAATGGGATCTTCGAGCCCGTATGGTCCCTTGTGCCGACTCCTTCAAGGTATTCTGTCACAGAACCTCCTGTTTTGATCATTGCAGATATTGCCTTACCTGCATCCAGAACACTTCCTCCGCCAACGGCAACCACAGCTTCAGGTTTGAATCCTGCACATCTGACAACTGCATCATCAATCATTTTCGGGGATGGTTCAGATGTAATGAAAAAATCCAGGTGATCGAGCCCGGTTTTATCAAACATGCTTATCATGTTCATGCCAGTCTCAGAATCATTGAAGGAGCTGCCCCTGGTGACAAGGATGATCTTCGTTCCGAATTGCTTAATGATACGGGGAAGTTCTGATCTTTTACCTATGCCGAAAAAGATCAATGGAAGCCTGGCAAACTGAAAGGATTTAATCATCTGCTGAAATGATCAGGTTTCAGAATATTGTATTTTATTCCCTTGCGCGGTTCAGCCATCATATCCTGGACCCTGTCGCGCCATTTCAGATAATGCGGGGTATTCTTATGAGCAGCCGCCGTTTCCTCTGAAATGTAAGCCTCATAAAGCATGAACCTGCACGGATCGTCGGTCTGCTGTACGAAGTCAAAACGCAGATTACCCGGCTCATTTACTGATTCAGAATGATTCTCAGATGAAGCCTTAATGAAATCTATGATCGCTTCAGGCTTAACATGAACATGGACACATGTAACTATCATGACATGATTTTTTAAGGTAAAGTTATGATATTAGAGCACAGGTTCAAATTTTTAATGTTATGTTTCCTTCCGGACTTCATGATTTGTCTTTTATTCATCAGTTCTTCATTTTTAATATATAATTTTGTATTATATAACACAACGGAATATAACCAGAAAAGGCTTATTCCGGTAAAAGATTCAAAGAAAAAAATGAAAAATTAAATTATAATGAAGAGTCTTAAAATAATAGTAAAAATGACCCTGGTCCTGGTGCTGGCATGCCTTCCTGCAATGTCAGTTCATGCCCAGCAGGTAACTGTGAAAGCAGATACTGTTAAAATAAAACAACAGGAACAGGGTTCACAGAATGCAGCTAAGACCCAGTCCCAGAATAAGAATCAGAATCAGCAGGGAAACGCAGCAAAGACTAAAACTGTCAAGCAGGTGAAGAGCGCACGTCCCGATCTGAGCAAGATGAAAGGTGCAAGGCCTAATATTACCAGACCTTCCGGTTCAGGAATTCCAAAAGGAGTCGGCAAGCCGGGCGGTGCGGGACGCATGGGTGGAAGATAACATAAAACACGGAATTCATATGAAATGCAATAAATTGAATCTCTGTGCATTAAGGCTGTTCCTCCTGATACTGTCTCTTATGGTAATGTCACAAGCCAGAAGTCAGGATACTGCAGCCAGCCGGGATACTGCCGGAACAGGCACCAAACCACATTCATTGTTCACTTCGCTGGGTTATGGCACCAATATGATCTGTCTCGGATCAACTATCTCAGGTGATCAGTCCTACGGGTACGGAGCTGTAACTTATGGCTTCAGAAACAAATTTTATCTTACTGCCTCAGGCGTTCATCTTTCAGGGAGGGAACCTTTTGGCGCCTTTTATACAGGAACTGCTGCATACAGCCATACTTTCAGTTCCTGGTTTGATATTTCCGCTGATTTGTCGGGATACCTCGTCGCACCCGAACTGGCAGATACGCTTTTCAACAGTTTTGTATACGGAAGTATTACACTGGGATTGGACTGGAGAATTCTGTATACCAGGATTACCACCGGGGCTGTGGCCGTAAGCGGAACCAGACCTTATTTAATGATCAGGAATTCCAGGTATTTTGAAACGCCGGAATTCACATCAAAAAAATTCTACTTCACTTTCGATCCGTACATAAATATCCTTGCAGGATCGATGACAAAAGCAGAAACGACAAGCGGGACCTCAGTGGCAACAAGTCCTCCGTTCAGGAAAAAAGATAACGACGGACAGGGTTCAGCATCAACAAAATATACTACTTTTTACAGCTTAATTGAAGTTGACTTCGGGTTACCTGTTTCGTTCAACGCAGGCCGTTTCACCATTGAAGCCGAACCTGCCTACATTCTTCCGGTTTATGAAGATGAAGAATATCCGGGTATAAAGGGATTTAATTTCCTGTTGTCAGTGTATATCAGGATACTATAATTAGTTTGCCATGAATGTATTGATAGTTGAGGACGAAAAAAGCCTTGCTGCGGAGATAGCTGAATTCCTGAAGTCTGAAAATTTCCTTTGTGATATTGCATATACAGGTACTGACGCTTCGGAAAAGATAGCGGTTAACCTTTATGATTTTATTCTGCTCGATCTTGGTTTACCCGACTATGAAGGACTGGATCTTATCAGGGAAGCCCGGAAAAATAACAGCGAAGCCTCTTTCATTATTATAACTGCCAGGGGTGCGGTTGAAGATAAAGTAAAAGGTCTCGATCTGGGAGCTGATGATTACCTGGCAAAACCATTTGCACTTATAGAGCTTCTGTCAAGGATAAATGCAGTGGCAAGGAGAAAATTCAATGTCACCGATCCTGAGATAAGACTTGGCGATTTTATTATGAATATTCAGTCCAGGAAGATGTTCTTCAGCAATAAAGAGGTTGATCTAACGAAAAAAGAATATGACCTGCTTCAATATCTTGTATTAAACATGAACAAGGTGCTTGCCCGGCATCAGCTTTATGAGCATATCTGGGGCAATATTCTTGATGACCAGTACGACAGCAACTTCATAGATGTCCATATCAAGAACCTGAGAAAAAAGCTTAACTTTCATGCCCCGACACCATGGCTTGAAACAGTACGCGGAGTTGGTTACAGGATAAGTCTTGAAAATTAAGGACTTCCGGCGGATAATTATGAAACTGAAATTTAAGCTCTCATTATTCAATATTCTCACAAAGGTTGCCTTTACAGGGATCTTCCTTGCCCTTATGCCATTTATTATTGAAAGGATCAATCTTACGCAGGCCGATAACGACCTGATTAAAAAGAGGGAACAGGTAATATCGCAAATCGCTGAAATCGGGATTGAACCGTTCATCACATCTGATTCATCCGAAGCCTTTGGAAGTTATAACATCCTTAAGGAAGAGTTTATAAGCCTTGAGAGAGCTGACCTTGACCAGGACTGGAATTTCATAGAAATGACATCCAGACTGATAGAAGGGGAAGAGATTGAATTCAGGGTTCTGAATTATTCCTTCCGCGTAGACGGACAAATGTATCTGCTTGAGGTAGGAAAAAGCCTCGACAGCATTGAGCATACTGCGAGGAATATCAGGAAAGTCATGCTGCTGTTCCTGGTTTTCATAATTGTTGTAACATTCACCACTGATTTCAATTATACCCGTCATCTTCTGAGGCCGCTGGATAAGATAATCAGGAAGCTGAAGCTGATATCGGAGCCTTCGGCATTCGACAGAACACCTGTAAGAACAACCACCTCAGATTTCCTTCAGCTCGACAATGCCCTCAGGGACATGATGGATCATATTGAAAAGCTTTTCAGGAAAGAAAAGGATATCACAGTAAATATTTCTCATGAGCTTCTTACTCCGGTTTCCGTTCTCAGAAGCAAACTGGAGAATCTCCTTTTAAAGGAAAACCTGGATCCGGATGTGTCCCGGAAGGTTGAAGAGTCGCTGAAAACACTGTTCAGGCTTCAGAGCCTTGTCAATTCACTTCTCCTTATTGCAAGGATAGAAAGTCACCAGTACCTCAGGGAGGAGTCATTTTCAATTAAAGAAGTCCTTCAGGAAATAATATCGGAAATTAGTCCTGTTGCCCTGGATGCAGAAATAGGTCTGATGGATGAAATAACCACGGATCATATTTTCGATAAAGCCAACAGGCCGCTTATTTTTTCAATGTTCTATAATGTTATAAATAATGCAGTCAGGTATTCTTCATCAGTAAGCCCGATTGTAATCAGAAGTGAATATCACAAAAACAGATACACAGTTACCGTAAGCGATTCCGGGATAGGTCTTTCGCAGGATCAGATAAAAACTCTTTTTTCACGTTTTAAAATGCGCAACGAGAACAACGGTAAAGGTACAGGAATAGGTCTGGCTATTGCGAAATCCATTGCTGATTTTCACCATATCTTCATAAACGTGGAATCAAAACCCGGAAGCGGAACAAAATTTTATTTTATTTTCCCCTGATTTCATAATTTCTTCATGTTCACACCTTTACATTTGATCTGTAAATTTTAATTAACTAAAAAAATTAAAAGATGAAAAGATCAATTTTAATGACTGCAATAGCACTTTTAATAAGTGCAGGCATGGCAGCACAGAATGCTAATCAGAACCAGCAGCAGAACAGAACTCAGTCAGGAAATCAGAATCAGACTCAGGCTCGTGAACAGATTCAGCTGCAGGACGGATCAGGAACCCAAACCAGGACTCAGAATATGGGTCAGACTTCAAAAGAGCAGAAAAAAATGCTGAAGGCTCAGAAAAAAGAACAGAAAGCTAATCATGGACAGACCGTAAGTGAAACGGCTAAAGGTACTCCTTCCGGAGAAGGCAAAGGAGAAATTGTGAGCACACAGGCTAAAAATAAGGGAGAATCACAGAAAGTGCAGGTAAAGACACAAAATGCTGCAAAGAATCAGGGAGCAAACACAGGTGCGCGCGGAAACGCTGTCCAGAACAAGGCTAAGGTATCCGGCGGAACAGGCCCGGGCCGCAAATAAGAAATCTCTGAATTTCTAAGGGTTCCCGCTGATCCCGCTGATCTACGCAGATTATACCCATACCGTAAAATATCTGCGTTAATCTGCGTTATCTGCGGGAAACTTTTTTTCTGACCTACCCCACTCTTTATTCGGATATGGCCCCATTTCCAGCTTCAGAGTGCCACCTTCCATCAGCTTTTCATGTGTGAAGAAAGGAGTATCAAGCAGCTTCCCGTTCAGCCATGCTTTTTGTATATACTTATTTATTGCCGAGCCGCCTTTTGCTTCAACGACAAACTTTTTCCCCCCGGGAAGATAAATCGTTATCTTCTCAAACAACGGACTTCCGATCGTATAAACAGGGAGGCCGGGTATTACCGGGTAAAATCCCATTGCCGAGAAGACTATAAATGCCGACATCCCTCCCCCGTCCTCATCGCCCGGGATGCCGAAAATATTGTCTGGATACCAGGCATCCAGCAGCATCCTTATCTTCTTCTGGGTTTTCCACGGCGAACCGGTGAAATTATACAGGTAAGGTATATGAAATGAAGGCTCATTGCCCATGCTGAACTGGCCCACAATACCGGAAAAATCGGGAAATTTTGCCCATGTCTCATACTTGCTTCTTCCCAGCGGCTCCCGATAGAGCCTGTCAAGTCTTTTTTCAAAGGACTCCTTCCCTCCCATCAGTTCCATAAGACCGGGTATGTCGTGCTGGACCTGCCAGAGGTATGTCCAGCCGTTATTCTCATCATAGTAATCACGGCCGCCCATACCCCCATCAAATACCGGATCAATATCTATCCACTTACCCTCATTGTCCTTCGGCATGAAGAATCCTTTTTCAGGCCACCAGAGGTTCCTGTAGTTTTTAGATCTCTTCATAAACAACTCATAATCATCATCTTTACCAAGCTCTTTTGCCATCTCTGCGAGTGCCCAGTCGTCATAACTCGTTCCCAGTGTTACTGCAACTGATTGTCTCTTCTCAAATGAATGAACAAGAGGAACGGTTTCCGCTTCACCGGGATGAAGAGCCGGAAACCAGCCATGCTCGTAATAAAACGTATCGAGGCTGCAGGCCGGACCATTTCTCCATGGAAGCATTGTTGCCTCCGTGGCGTTCTTCCTCATTGCCTCATAAGCTTTTTCAATATTAAAATCCCTGATCCCTTTCCTGTATGCATCCAGGATCATTATTGTTGAATGGAAACCGTTCATGCAAGGATTGTCGCCCCAGAGTATAGGAAAAGTCGGGAGCCATCCGCTCTGCTCATACATTCTCACGTACGAATCTATCATATCCGCTTCTTTATCAGGCTCAAGAATGATCCTTAAAGGATGAAGGGCAAGATACGTATCCCATATCCAGTCATCAATGTAAAAAGGACGCCGGGCATCATGAATATTGCCGTCATAATTGCTGTAATATTTCCCGTCTTCGGTTATGTCGGACATTCTTTCATAACATCTGTAAAGAGCGGTATAAAATGTTCTTTTCTGTTCTTCTGTACCGCCTTCCACCCTTATTCTCCCGAGTGCCTTCCCCCATTCCTTTTCCGCAATATTCTTCATTTCACTGAATGTCCGGCCTGGTATCTCTTTTACCAGGTTTGCCATGGCCTGATCGGCTGAAATGAACGACACTGAATATCTGAAGTCGATGACATTATGGTCATTATCCTGAAAAACAAGATATTGCCTTCTGCGTCCGTTAAGAATTGTATCGCAGAATGAAAATCCGCTGCTGAATTCACCGTTCATATATATTTTCATCCCTGATAAGGAATCAACTGCTGATATAACATGAGGATTCGTCATCATCCATTTTCCGCGGCGGATTCCTGTAAGATATATGTTCTTTCGTGAACCTTCCGGATAGGTAAATCTGAAGTATCCGGTCATTTTCCCTGGTGTGAATTCCACGGTAACATCATAATCTTCCAGCCAGGTTTTCAGGTAATACGGAGTCGTTATTTCAAGCTGGTTGTCCCATGCCGATACAGGCGTTTCCGGGATTATCTCACCTGTAAAAGGAAGTATACCGAACAGTTCTCCGTTCCTGTGTGAAACAAGGGTTAACGGAAATTGTCTGATCTGATCATCAAGATAATCCCTGCGCGACGGATACACCCTGATAAACTGGTTTGGCAGATGAACAGCAGGACGGGTTGGCTGCAGGAGAAGACCAACACCGCCAATGTCAGGATCCACATAACTAAGTATGGATGAAGTACTTTCATCACGACAACCTGTCAGCAACATATTCAGTGCAAGAAACAGGAATAAAAGAAACCCGGGGAGTGTCTTATTGGTATTCATTCATCAGTGTTTTTAGGATAAAGCATAAAAATACACAACCGGACGGAAATTTAATTATTTGTAAAAATGTTAAATAAAATTAATTAGATTGTTTTCACTAATTACTAATATCAGGGAATCAATATTTAAGTAACTTTAAACGCTTTTCAGCAAACTAAAACCTGTTACAATTATGAGTCATAAAAATTTCCAGAAAAAAAATCAGAAAGACCTTTCAAGGCGCAAATTTGTTGGAACAACTGCAACGGCAGCTGCGGCATTTACGATCCTTCCCAGGTATGTCTTGGGAGGACCGGGCTATACAGCCCCGAGTGATTTGATAAATGTTGCCGGTATAGGTATCGGAAGCCAGGGAGGCGGTGATATCCAGCAGATATGCACACCCGAAGTTGCAATTGCAAGACCGCAGAGAAACTCAAACGGTACTGCATTGACCAAAGAACAGATCGCTGCCCAGGAAGCAAGAAGGGCAGAAATGATGAAAAGGATGCAATCGCAGGGAGCCCCGGGTGCACCCGGAGCGCCAGGCGGACAGGGCCGTCCGGGCGGATTTGACCCGAATGCCCCGATGCAGATGGGAGCAGCAGGAAGCAAGGTCATTAAACTGGCGAATATCTACGCGCTCTGCGATGTCGATTCGGATTATGCCGGATATATTTTCAAGGGATACCCGAAAGCCAGGTTATACAGTGACTGGCGTGAAATGCTCGACAAGGAGAAATCCATCGATGCAGTGGTAATCGGAACACCCGATCATAACCATGCTCCGATAGCTGCAGCATTTATGCGTGCCAAAAAGCATATCTATATTGAAAAGCCAATGGCAAAGACTATAACTGAGTGCCGTAAACTTGCCGAACTGGCCAAGGAAACAGGGGTTGTGACTCAGATGGGAAACCAGGGTCATGCCACGGAGGGTACCAGGAGGACTGTTGAATGGATCCAGGGAGGAGTTATCGGACCTGTCAGGGAAGTTCAGCTATCAACAAACCGTCCGCTCGGATTCTGGCCTCAGGGAGATATTCAAAGGCCGGCAGGAGTCACTCCGCCGCAGAGCCTTAATTATGATGTATGGCTTGGTCCGGCACCTCAGAAACCTTATCATCCTGATACGGTTCACTTTTACTGGAGAGGATTATGGGATTACGGAACAGGCGCCATGGGAGACATGGGAGCCCACATTTTCGATGCTCCTATCTGGGCACTGAACCTTGGAATGCCGATAAAGATACAGGCCACGAGTTCACCGTACAACAATGAGTATATGCCTCTCTGCGAGATGATTACATATGAATTTCCCGCCCGCGGAAACATGCCGGCAGTAAAGGTAACCTGGTGCGATGGGGGTCTGAGACCGCCTCGTCCCAGTGAACTTGAACCAGGCCGGGCAATGAGAGATGCGACTTACTATGGCGAAAAAGGGATTATAACCCATGCAAGTCATGGCGCAATGCCTGAACTGATACCTGCAAATCCTGACTTCAAGGGACCTGATCCGTCTCTGCCGCGGACCGGTAATATATTCGAGGACTGGATTGATGCAATCAAGAACGGCAGGAAATCCTGCAACGACTTCGCAATATCGTCCAAACTGACAGAGATAATGCTCCTTACAAACATTGCAGTGAAGCATCAACGTGATAATATCACACTGGAATATGATGCTGCAAACATGAAGATCACCAATCTTCCTGCAGCCAATTCGTTGTTCCATTATGAATACCGTTCAGGCTGGACTTTGTAGAATGTTTAATCATTATATATATTATTATATAAATTATTATACATATTATTATATATATTAAAGTATCTTATAAATCATTAACTTAAAAGAAATAAACTTATGAGCAATTTTTCAAGACGTAAATTTCTGGGAAGCACAGCAGCCGCTGCTGCCTTATCTGCCGTTCCGTTTAATTTCACAATCGGACGGGATCTTATGGCGGAAAGTTCAAAGAAAGCCACTGGTTCCAATTTTGGAGGCGTGAAGTTCGGAGCCATAACCTACAGCTGGCGCAACATGACGCCAGGTCTGGAGAACATCGTTAAATATTGCAAAGAATCCGGAGTCACCAACATTGAACTTATGAGCGGTGATCTGGAAGATTTCCTTGGCGCTCCAAAGAATCCCATGCAGAGCATGTTCCAGCGTCCTGCTGCTCCCGCAGCTGGTGCCCCCGGCGCTCCCGGTGCTCCAACTGCCCCAGGTGCTCCAGGTGCTCCTGCCGGACAGGGTGCTCCAGGTGCTCCAGGCGCTCCTGCTGCTGCTCCCGGTGCTCCCGGCGCTCCCGGCGCTCCCGGAGGTGGCGGCCAGCGCAGGCAAATGACACCCGAACAGCAGGCTGCCGTAACCAAATACAATGAAGATCTTAAAAAATGGCGCCTTTCCGTTCCGATGGCAAAAGTTGCAGAAGCAAAAAAACTTTTCAGTGATGCAGGAATAGATATCCATATCGTGAAATTCTCTCCGGGCCGGTGGTCGGATGAAGAAATCGACTATTCTTTCAAAGTCGCAAAAGCTATGGGTGCCAAGGGTGTCTGCGATGAGATCGGTGAAGAAGCCGTTAATAAAATGGCTCCGATTGCCGCTAAAAACGGGATGTATGCAATATTCCACCAGCACATGCAGTTTGCAACGGAAGGTTTCAGTTATGATAAGTTCCTTGCAGTTTCCCCTGCAGTAATGATGAACTTCGATGCCGGACATTTCTTCGGATCAACAGGGATTCATCCGAACACAATAATTGAGAAATACCACGACCGGATCTTCAGTATTCACATCAAGGATAAAACCGGACCAAAAACCAATCCGGCAAACATGAACCAGGTGTGGGGACAGGGTGAAATGCCTATTGCAGATGTTCTGCTCCTTCTGAAGGAAAAGAAATGGCCGATCTATGTTGATATCGAGCTTGAGTATGATATCAAGCCATGGTCGAACCAGGTAAAAGAGACCAGGACATGTGTTGATTATGCAAGACAGATTCTGATGTAAAGATCTGTCTTAGGGTCTGATAGTCTTGCGGTCTTGCAGTCATGCGGTCTTTGAATTATAAAGTAATTGCTGACTGCAAGACTTTTTTTTATACCTTCATATGATAAATATTCTCATATGAAGCTGAAATACTTCTTCCCTGCATTCATTATTGTGTGCATTCTGATTTGCACAACCGGATATCCCCAGGAGCCTTCAGTAAAAAGCCTGCCGCCCGGTTTTGAAAAATATCATGTCCCTCTCCTGGGTGATAATGTATTTGTGTTTGATCCGGGAATGGATATGAAAGAGATCCAGGTTGTTCTTGATACGGTTTTTGCCAGACAAACCGCCCGGAGAAGCGAATTCAGCTTAAACCGCTATGCCCTGCTGTTCAAACCGGGTAAATATAATCTCGATATTAAGGTGGATTATTACAT
>Ga0172363_10002646_pt1 | contig 14459 bp, 11 predicted proteins | sample LakKivs2_kivu2a2_FD_114541 | JGI IMG/M metagenome (GOLD analysis project Ga0172363, IMG submission 114541) | Sediment microbial communities from Lake Kivu, Rwanda - Sediment s2_kivu2a2 | ecosystem: Environmental > Aquatic > Freshwater > Lake > Sediment | place: Rwanda: Western Province, Lake... | reverse complement strand
TGGTAAGTTCTCTCTTTTTGGAGGGAGACTAAGAGATGAAGAGGAAAAAACAGTTGAAGAAGTGCAGGAAGAAGTAAGAGAAGAAGTTAGAGAAGAAGTGCAGGAAGAAATCCAAAAAGATGATATATTATCAGATGTAAAAAGTTTATTGAAAGATAGTGATGATGAAGAAGAGAAAAAAGAAGAAGTTGTTGAAGAAGTTAAACCAAAAATTGTCAAACTTAAACAAGAAACAATCACTGGTGAAACGAATTTAGATTTAACAATCAAAAAATTCTGGGAATCATCCAATGGCGTCCTAGGAAAACTAAAAATTCTCAGAAACTATATCACCGATAACTTCGAAAAATTATTTGTTATCAATTCCAAACAATATGAAGGAGCAGTTATCCTATTACCAGTTGATTATTCACAACAAATTTCCAAATATTTTCGACTATCGTATGAATTCATACGATATGTCCTTAAAGTAAAAAATGCCGATAAAGACACCAAAAAACTTTTTCTTGAAGGTAAAGATATGATCGAATGGTTCACCCAAAAAGACCTTGATGATTGCAAAAAATATTTCGATAATTCTAACGAAGAAATCATCGACTTCCTCTCTAAAAGAGAATCTCTATGAAGAAACAAACTCGTCCTTATTATCCATATGAGGCTTATATTGTGTCAAACTAGGATGCAAATTCTCAATTCTCTCAGTCAATTGGCCTATATCATTCTTATCTGAATATCTATTCAATATTTTGATAATCACATTATTTATCTTCGGACTATAACTAATACCATTTATATTATACATATCATCCGAATTTTTTGTTAAACACTCCCCAATACAAGCTGCTGCTAAATCAAACCAAGCTTTTTCAGCAATATTTTTACCAATTTTATATGACCAATAACCACCATTAATATTATTTTCATCTTCCCATTGAGGGAAAATATCTTTTCTCATTAAAAAAAACATTCCTTTACCAAATGAATCAAAATTATTAAATGCACCTAAAAAATCTTCTACTGTTGTCATCTCCACCACCTTTGTATAAGTATCTTTCGTATAACTCTGTTCCTCAGGAGAATGATACCATAACACCCATGAAGTATTTAAAGGATTTCTTGAAGTCACTGTTGCCATATAATTTAAAATAAATGAAGATTTTTTTAAATTAAAATTTTTTATATTTGTGTATATTCTTCGGTGGTGGTTATTTCAAGAATTTTGCTTATAATTTCTTTAATCTTTCTATCTCCAGTACTCGTCTCACCATCAGAAACTCCCGACTTAACCCCAACACTCCCACCTGATTTAGAAGAAGAAACACTCCTATTATCAAGATCAGTCAACCTATCCGTTATTGATTGTTTAATTGAATTATAAAAATGATCTTTAAATATTTCGTTATCAAACAATCTATTTGAATAAGGTTCAGCTGGACCAAATGGTTCTGAGGGTCCGAATGGTTCTGAGGGACCGAATGGTTCATAATGTCCGTGGTGATCTCCATGGTGGGAATGACTATCTTCATCAGCTGGAGGTTCAGGTTTAACATTTGAATCAAGATCAAGAATATTATTTATCATTTCAGTACGATTCACAAATAAACTTAAATTATTTTTGGTGAAATATTGACCAGTTTTAAAATAATTTCCTAAATTTTTTATTTTATTGATTAGAGATTCGTTTGGAAGGGGAGATAGAAAAACTTGGAGAATTTTGAAAATGGAACTTTCATATATTTTTGTAATGTCATTTTCCAAATCTCTTATTAATGATGCAGTATCATTGGTTTTAGAAGATCTTTCATAACACGCAAATACGACTTTTAAAGTTTTGTTAGCGAAACTTATGAAAACATCGTGCAAATGCGGATCATCATATTTTTCCAAAAAAGTTAATAAAAATTCCCTAATAAATTCCTGTTCTTCTTTTACAATTGATATGTGTTGATTTGTGAAATATTCAAAAGTAATAAAACTGACTGTTATTAAACGACGGTTGGCAAAAAAATCTGTATGAAATTTCATTTGACTTTTTAAAGCGGCAGTTTCATTATTTGTTTTTAAATTACATACTGCTTGTGATAATGAATTAATTGTTATGCATAAATCTGAACTAGCCATATTATATTATAATATTATTTTATTATTATAATAATTTTTACTTAATTCTCTGAATATGAATCAGTTTCAGTTAATTCTAATAATCGCTTAATCATACTTTCCATTCCTTCACCAGAATCTCCACCAGACTGAGTATCTAAATCAATGTAATTCTCCATATTAAATTCAAAATCTCTTACTCCATCATTAAATACTAACAATTCATAAGGAGCAGCTGGCTCCGCTGGTGCAAACGGTTCAGCTGGTCCATCATTACCATATTGTATAACATCTCCGTTTCCAGTAATCTTAAGGTGGTTATCTTCCAAAAATAAATCCAAAGCTGCTACATAAATTTGATGTATTGTTGGCTTTGGTAAATATGGATCATTTACTGACCTCAACTTATAATCTTCCAGTGCAGCTTCATAACCTTTCTTAATATAAACTTTAACAGTATCAATAACAGTTGTAACATTTAATTCCAAATTGCTGTATTTATTAACTAATCTTCTTAAATCATTGAATTGTCTGGCATTTGATTCTTGTAAATTTTCGTATGCTTGACAGATATTCTTTCCTTTGATTTCTAAACTATACTCCTTATTATATGCCAAAATCGGCATGGCCACCAAATAATATAAAACAGCGATTACTAAGGAATATACATCTTTCTTACCAAATTTCAAATTCATCCAAGAAACAACTGGTTGAAATTCGATGAATGTGTTTGTTTTAATTGAATCGAAAATTTCTATTATATCGTTTTTATTTGGTTGAACAAGTCCGATTTCAAGGACACATGGAATTGAAATATCACATTTTTTCCAGGGTGAGGGAATATCATTCTCACATCGAACCAAAATATAATAATTCTCCTTGACATTGGCATTCAAATAATTTATTACACTATATAACAAATATTCTAATAAATAATTTGATGCAAATGCATTTGAAATATCATATTGATACACAAATGTATCTATTTCTACCTTACATCCTAGCATCGATAATAATAAATTTTTGTTAAAATTACAATATTTAAATAAAAATTCAATATCTTCAACATTATTTTTAACTACTTCATCGAGACGACAAACATTTGAAACAGTTTTATTTAATACATTTACACAATTTGCATTCATAACTATTAAAATATCATAGATTTATTTTTTGATCTAAATTACGATTTAGTATCAGTCTCCTCTAAAATTACTTTTAATCTATTTTCAATGGAGTTTAAATCTAAATTACTTCCACCCATACCTGTATAATGTTTAATAATGTTCTTTGTAATAGTCTTTAAATCCTCTTCATTCTCATTTTTCTTCTCAACTTGTTCTGGCTTTTGCTCTTCAGTTATCTCTTTACTCTCTTCTATTGTATCCAATTTTGAAAATTTTTTATTTGTTGTTATTGTGTTTTTATTTACAGTATGTGTTGCTGTTAAATCCTCAGTAGCAAGATCTAATATACTGTCAATTACCGAATTTGATTTACTAAAGTTAACAAGCTTTTGAACGTATTTTGGAACTGATGAATAAATTAGTGAAAGAATTAATATGAAGACAATTGTATGAAGCCAAATATTTTTATTGCTCTTTATTTCAGGAGAATCAAGTGAATGCCAAAAGAGTTGTTTAATATTATCATTAAAGTATTCCATTTGATTGAACAGACTTGACTGAGTTAATGGTTTTTTCTCAACACGTTCAATTGCATTTTCAGTAAATTCTAAATTACGTTTTTTACTAGATTTTGTGGTTTCTTCATAGGAATAATTTTCGTTATTTGAAAATTGTGTCAAAAATGCAACTGGGTCCTCCTCTGACTTTAAAGTCGTCATTTTTGAACCAGCATCTCTAGAAATATTAAAATCATTCATAAACAATAATTTAATCATACCATCAATAATAGGTTCAACTTTGTTTAATAATTTTTTCTCATTGAGAACATTGCAGCATACATCAATAAGGAGGGGGTATTCGCGGTAGAGTTGTTTTACTTTTATTTTGAGTGGAGTGCCTGAAATGTCAATGAATTTATTTCTTATTTTTGTGGAAATTTGATTAATTTTGGTAACAATTATGTTTATAAAATTTTCGCTAATCCATTCTAAATAATTTAAATTTGAATGAAACATGTTGAGACGAAGGTTTCCTTGATGGAAATTGAAACTATATTGAAAGTAGGTCATTTCGTTATTCTGGATCTCATTTTCTAATATAAAATTTATTATAATCTGTAAAGCGGTTAAATTTATATTATTCCTTAATTCTTGTTCTAATTCGAACGTATATCTTAATTTATATCCAATTGAATTATCATTATACTTCGGAAATAAATTTAATAAAGCCTTCTGTTTTTTAAACTCTTCGCTTAAATGGGACGTATCCTCAATCGCTTTATCTGTTTTTGTATTTAATTTATTTATAAAATTAGAGTAACTCATCTAATTATATAAGATAAAATTGAATTTATATTAATACTAAATAATTAATTAATGAGAACTAGTTGTCTCATTTAACAAAGCAATAATCTTGCTTTCAATCTGACCAACCTTGTTCTCCTTGACATCAGAATCCTCTAAAGTCTTCAACAAAGATGAAAGACGATTGTTGTTAGTGCTGTTGGTAGTACGATCCAACGCTAAAGTGAAAGCAATAGGATCAGATGGTGCAGCAGGCTCAGCTGGAGCAGCGGGTTCAGGAGAGAATGGTTCAGCAGGGCCAGCTGGTTCATTTGGTTCAGCGGGACCATAGTTATTGGCATCATCAACAGCCTCTTCTGGAGTAGTTACTTCTTCCTGGGTAACTTCGAAGGTATCCTGAACACCCTTATTTCCACTATAGCTCTTGTATAAGAATTGGATTAACCAGACAAGTGCAGCAATAAGAGCAAGTGGGACGGCAACCTTCTTACCTTTATCAGCAACAGATGCAGTAAATTCAGAAAGAAGTGAGAGCCAACTGTTGTCACCGCCGCCAAAGCCTAATTTGCTAAGCTGACCTTGGATATCGGCAATAGATCTCTCTGAAATTTGTACTTCGCAAGAAGTGTTGGCTTCCTCGTTAAGAGAAAGAGCAAACTGGTTCTGAGTATTGATCTTATAACTATCATAAATAGTCATCAAGTAAGAAACACTTGAAAATTCCTCAGAAACAAAGCGAGGAGTCTTTGAAAGATTCAAGATATCATTAACCATAACAACATATTCGTTACGAAGAGACTTGGTAATCTGCAAATTCTCCAAAAGATTCTTGATCTTGTCCTTGTTTTCAGTGGTAGTTACCAACATAAATCCAACGCCACCGTTGTTGTAATTAGTGGTAATAATATCAATACCAAACTCCCAAAGCTCCTCGTTGAGGGAATTGATAATAAGGTTGGTTAACTTTTTCGATTCCTCGTTGGTGATGTTAGATGGATTAAATTTCAAAGAAGTGCAGATTCCACCAAAACGATAAACATGAGCCAAATTGTTCCTTATAGATACTAAACTTGGTGAAGGTTTCTGTGAGGCTAAACTCATTATATATTTTAATACAAGAAAAAAAAAAATTTTTTTGTATTTAATCTCTAAATTATTTAATAAAAAATATTTTTTTATTAAAAAATTAAAAATTGTCTGAAGTCTCTTCAGTATGCTCCAAAAGAGCCCTTAATTTCATTTCAATTGCCTCAGTATTACTTCCCGATGATTCAGAAACAGTTGAATCAGCATTAGTACGTCCAACAAAAATATCATTATCAGCAACATTTACTACAAAATCCTGCAACTCATATGGAGCAGCTGGTTCATTTGGTTCAGCAGGTCCAACTTCCTCATGGTGACTTTCATTATCGCAGCTATCTCCGTCAAGAACCTTCTTAAAATATCTATAAATGCAAGCAGCCTGGGTATAATCTAAAGAAGAAATGCCAAATGAACGCAAAAATGAAAGTAAAGCATTATAAGCGGAGCAAGTAAGTGTTCTATCACAAGAATTAGTAGAACAGAATTTTAAGGCATCGTAAACCATTTGAGTAGTTACTTTCTTAAGAATATCGGTGTCAACACACTCAACATGGACTGAAATGCAGTCAGTAAATTTGAAGAAACCAGTATTTGAACGTTTGCCATCCTTATGCAAATCCCTGGTAGAATAAACAATGCAATCCTTTGCCTCAACTAAACTTACAAGACCGTCATAAGTATGGGTTTTTCCATCCTCAGTTCGCTTGATTTTAGCAGGGACTGCGCAGTAAGTTTCAGTTGAAGAATCAGCTGGGATTAGGTAAACTGTCAAATCCGTACGCTCGAAGATTGCTTGGTTAATCTCTAAAACGTTCAACATAGAATTGACACTCTTTACTCTATCTTTCAAAAGGCAAATCTCACGTGTTAAAAGGTTAATAATATTAGCACAATTGCTCATCTTATATAATATATAAATGAAAAAAAAAATTATTAAAATTAACTCTAAATCTATTTAAAGATAAATACTTAAAAAAGAATATGATACAGAGCATCCTAAATATTCTTCAAAATATTCCATATTTTTTATTTAACCTTTTTCTAAAAGTCAAGTATAAATTTTTTAACCAAAATATCAAAAATGATGAGATAAATATAAATGAAATTTTTAGTATTAATTCCATAAATCAAAAAATCAATTTTCTCCAAAATGAAATAATCAACCACCTAAATGATAAATTGAAATATTCAAAACATATAAATCTAAACAAAGTTTTCGAATTCTGTGAAAACCAAAATGATATTATTGTATTTGACTATTCCAAAAATAAAAAAAATTATTTATTTAATATAGTGCCCTCCAATGAAAAAGGCATAATATTTTTTCCATTATATTCTCAAAATGAAATACTTAAAAAAAATATGAACAAAATAACAGAAATTTATTCTGAAGAGGCAGTTGATGAAAAGGAATTATTATATTTATTGGAAAAATATGGAGGACCTCTAAATGATTTTTATTTTTCTAAAAAGATGAGTATTCCTTTAAGTCGAATATATAGTAAAAAGCTAAAAACCTTTCCATTTAGAGAGGGAAGATATACTTTTTGTGATACATTTTTAAATGAATATAGTATTGATTCAAATAATTGTGATGAGATTTTATTTATAAAAAATACTTTAGATGATAAGAAAATTGTGGCGGTAAATATGATGGAGACGTCATATATAATGAATCATTATAATACTTTCAAAATGGGATGGGGGAGTATATTTTTGGGGACAATTAAATGGATATTTGGAAAACAAAAAGATGCATAATATTTTCTCATATAAGAATATAAATATGCAAAATCCTATTTACGGAGATTATTATAAAGGTCCTGTTAAAAATACTCCCACAAATCCATTTAGAAATTTCGATAAAATAAACAAAAAGAAAAATCAAATGGCATCCTATCTTGGCAACAATTCGGAGTTACTCTCAATTAACACACCCGCACCTGTTGCTTATGAAATGGGAAATGGAGTATATGGAAGTTATGATGGCATCAAGTTAGTCGCAAATAATTACAACCGTTGGAAAGCCGAACCTGCTAACACTCCTCTTATTGACAGTGATTTTCTCTTTGTTCCTCAGGGTACACCCATACCTCTAAAGAATGAAATGATTTATTCTCAAATTCCCAAAGATAGCATGTTTGTCTTCGCCAAAAATAAAGCCAGTCCAAATTGCAAATCCACCTACTCAACTTCTACTGGACAAGTCTGCACTACTGCTCAACAGCAATCTTACATCGGCGCAATGCGCGGAAATAACAAGAATTTCCCCGATGATTCATTCTAATCTTATTTTTTACAATGTAAAAAATATTCAAAATATAATTGAAAATTCCTCCCAACTATTCACTCATTTTTTCTTTCAGAAAATATAATTATTTTACACATTTTGTCTAAAAAATCATTACAATCTAGTAGCCACTTTTTACAAAATAATGCTAAAATATGCAAAATAATTCCATGAGAATTTGCATATTTTACATTTATTTTTATAAATTTATTAAAAAATTTTATACGGGTTATTTGTTAATTTTCTTCTTAAAAAAATTAGGAAAAAAATATGTTTAAAAAAATGTAAATGTTATTTTTTTGTATTTTTGGAAGATATTTTGGGAATAATCATGAAAACCAAAATACTAAAAATTAAACAAAAATTTCATTTTCCCAGCATATTTTTCATTTTTTTCCTAAATTTTATTCGTATTTTTTATACAAATGAATATGGTAAATTTTTTTAATAATAAAAATATTTTTATTGTTAAATATGCAATTTTTAGGAAAATATTGGTTATAATTTTATATTTTAGTCAGATATAGAGCATATGGGTTTTATGGAATTCTTCTTCGTTTTTTTGTTTTATTAATTTTTCAGCTAAATCAAATGAAATGTTTATGGGGAAGTTGATGGTGGGAAGATTATCTCCGAGTTTAAGGTTGAGTTGGTTGGAAAAGTTGGTATATTTTGCCATATTAAGTTTGAGGAGGATTGTTTCAAGACATCTTCTTAAATCTCTAACACCTTCCTCCTTCGTAAATTTTTGGATAATTTCCTTTATCACTTCATCACTAAATTTAAATTCCATATCTCCAATTCCAATATTTGATGATAACTCTTTCAATAAATAATTTTTAGCAATTTGCACCTTATCATCCACCGAAAATCCATTTAAATGAATTTTTACCAAACGATCCCTTAAAATAGGATTAATTAAACTTTCATCATTATAAGAAAATACAAACAAACATCTTGATAAATCTAAATCAATTCCAGAAAAATATTTATCATTAAATGCTGCATTTTGTGTTTGATCGGTGAGATGTGTGAGAACGCCGATGATTTCTTCTCCTTGTTTGGTGGAGCTGACTTTATCGAGTTCATCGAAAAATATGACTGGATTCATTATTTTTGAGTCCATAAGGATGCTGGCGATGCGTCCCCAGTTAGATCCTTCGTAGGTGTATCCATGACCTTCGAGAAAAGTGCTGTCGGTGGCGCCACCAAGTGCGATCATTTGGAAGGGACGTCCGAGTGCTTTGGCGATGCCATTGCGGACGAGGGATGTTTTGCCGATTCCTGGGGGACCTTGAAGGGCGATGATATTTCCGCTGGATTTTGGGTTGGAGATCCATTGGCAGACGACCTGCATAATTTTATTTTTGGCTTCGTAGTGGCCGAAGGTGCTGTTTTCCATAATTTGGGAGACTTGGCAGATATATTCGTATATTTTATTTTTGTTATCGTCTTTTTTGACGGGGAGATCGAGATATTTTCCGAAAGGAAGTTTCATTACACCTTCAATCCATTTGTTAAGTTTAAAGTATTCAGGATCAGTCGGTTCCATCATTTCGATTTGGCTAAATTTGTTCATTATATTTCTTTTGGTGGGGATGTCTACTGGGAATTGGAGAATACGGAATCTTTCGGGGATTTCGTGGGAATCGAATTGGTTGAGTTCTTTTTCCATTTTTTTTAGGAAAATGCGTTGATCTTTGGTAATTTTTTTCCAGTAATCCATTTCTTCTTCGTTCATCATTTCGTATTCTTCGGTGGTGAGGTCGAGTTCTTTGAGATTTTTGGCGGTCATTTTTCCGGTGGATGATTTTTTGGGTTTTTTAGGAGCTTCAATTTCTTCTTCTTCTTCACTGACCCAATCATCAGAGGAATAATCTAAATTATTAGAATTTTTGGTTTTATTTTTCCAGTCAATTCTTTCTTTTTTTCCGATGGATTCTTCATCTCCGACAATGAATTCATCATTTTCGTCGAAATATCCTCCATACTGCTTTATCATCTTTTTTATTTCAGATTTATTTGGTTTTTTCTTTTTTTCTTTTGATTCATCGGGTTTGTTGGTGTCGGCTTTTGGAGTACTCTCCGCCTTAGGTGTACTTTCCTCCGTCTTCGGACGCTTATCGTTTTTCTTGGAATTAATCAAACGTTTTTTAGTAACTGAACTTGATGGTTTATTGATGAAAATTTGGTTAAGTTCATTTAAATCGAGTTCAATTACATTATCTTTTTGATTATTTGATGGTATTTTGCCCATATTGATTAGATCATAGGAGTTAATTTCATTTTTCGGAAATTTTATTTTTTTAGAATTGTCTAAATTATTCTCTAAATTTCTTGAAATTTCAGAGGTTTTCCTTTTTTTACCTCTTGTAACAATTTTATTGTCATCTTCCATATTTTAGAAATTTTTTTTTAATTAATATTGTTACCCTAATTGTCCATAAATAACTAAAAATTAAGCCTGAAAAAAAACGACAAAAAATGATTTTGAAAAAAACCAATTTAAAAGAATAAATCGTAATATATTAATCTTCGTTAAATTATGTCTAAATTATACCAAGAGCTCGCAGATGTTTCCGACGTGTTTAATATTTCAGAGGTCAAATTTGGTTTTTTAAACCCGGAGGCGATGAAAAAGGCATCAGTTTGTCACGTCGTTGTGCCGGACACATATGAAGGTTCTGAACCAAAGGAAAATGGATTATTTGACCCGAGAATGGGTGTAATTGAAAGAGGGCGAATTTGTCCGACAGATGATTATGACCACACTATTTGTCCAGGATATTTTGGACATATTGAATTACCGTTCCCAGTTTTTTGGGTTCAGCATATTGAGACGATTATAAAATTATTGAGGTGTGTGTGTATAAGATGTTCGAATATATTGATTGATAAGTCGAACACGGCTTTTATGAATGAGTTAAAGAATAAGAAGGGAGCAAGTGCCTTTAAGTATATATCAGATTATTGTTCTAAACAGACTAATAAGAAGTGTGTATATAATGGAGGTTGTAATGCGATTCAACCGAATACGTATCGAAAGATTATGGGAGATAAGCAGAAAAAGGAGGAGGAGAACCCTTTGAGGATTGATGCTGAGTATTCGGGGGATGTTTTTAAGGATGTGACTGAGAAGAAGATGAAGTTTGCATTGCCGGTTGAGACTATTTTAAATATTTTTAGGAAGATTACACAACAGGATTGTGAGTTGTTGGGATTTGACAATAATGAGTCAAGACCAGAATGGATGATTTGTACGGTTGTTCCTGTGGCACCACCAGCGGTTAGGCCGTCGGTGAGGCAGGATAATAATCAGAGGGCTGAGGATGATTTGACTTCAAAGTATATTGATATTATTAAGGCTGTTAGTGATTTAAAGACGGCAATGCAGAAGTCTTTGAGGAGGGAGACTGAGGCTGATGTTGAGAAAAGTGCGAAGGAGATAAGAGAGTATGTGGGTTTAATTCAGTATCATGTGGCGACATTGGTGGATAATGAGATCAAGAGTATTCCGCCTTCTAGTAGGAGAAGTGGACAGCCATTGAAGATGATTCGTCAGAGGTTGAAGGGAAAGGAGGGAAGGATTAGGTCGAATATTATGGGAAAGCGTGTTGATTTTTCGGGAAGAACTGTGGTGGATGTTGATCCTAATATTAGTATTGATCAGTATGGTGTACCTGAGAAGATTGCGATGAATTTGACGATACCTGAGACGGTGACGAAATATAATCGTTTGAAATTGTTGAAGTTGGTGCGAAATGGTCCGAATATTCATCCTGGTGCCAGACAAATTACGAAGATGAATTATGATGAGAATGGTACTGCACATCCTGAACATATTTATTTGAAACATATTGATCGGGATAGTGTGGAATTGGAGGAGGGAGATGTGGTGGAGAGACACTTGATGGATGGCGATTGGGGACAATTTAATCGTCAACCTTCTCTTCATAGAATGAGTATGATGGCGCACAGAGTGAAGGTAATGCCTGGAAAAACCTTCAGATTAAATGTGTACGTGTGCCGCCCGTATAATGCCGATAGATCATTGTTGGCAAAAGGAGGACTGAAAAGGGTTTAACCTCCTAGTACATTGTATAAAAATAAAAATCTGGTTTCCTGAAAAAATGTAAGTAACCGAAAATTTATCGGTTAAAAACGAATTTAAAAAAAAGGTGATTATTATATATATAAAAATGCCAAAGTTGTGTATTAAGTGTCAAAATGAGTTTGATGAGAATATTTTTCTCAAAGGACGCTCAATTTGCAAAGATTGTCGCAGTGTTATTGGCAAAGAAAAATACACTGAACGTGTTGAAAGTAAGAAGAATGATTCTGGCTTAAAAACTTGTACTATTTGTGAACAAACAAAAGATGTGCAGTTATTTAGGGCTGGAATACATTATTGTATTGATTGTCTAAATGAAAAGAGACGTAATAATGATGCTTTAAATAGAGCTCCTCCCCCACCTTTCAAGCAAGTTGTTTGTCCAGAAGGATATAAGATTTGCAAGGAATGTTTTGTTGTTAAATTGGAAAATGAATTCCGAGACAAACGACTTAAATGTAAGAAATGTGAAAATAAGGAGCGTGTAGCTTACAAAAGAGGTGAGATACAAAAGCAGCCACAAGTCAGTATTGAAGTTGAAGAAGACAAGTTTGCTAAACAATTGAAAGCATCTTGCCGTATCAGAATTAGAGAAACTATACCCAGGGATTATGCTCAACAGATTACCCAGGAAAATCGCTTTGGTTATCTTTATGAGTTTCTTGGATGTGATATGGAATTTCTAAAACGCTGGCTTCGATTCAATTATACGTCTGAAATGGTCGATGATAATTATGGTACATATTGGATTATGGATCATGTTATCCCGATTAGATTATTTGACATTCAAAACAATTTTGAGCAAAACAAGAAATCTTGTTATAGTTGGTTCAATATTTCTTCTCTTTATTCTACAGAAAACATGCGGAAATCTATTTCAATTGACAAAAAACAACTTTTAACTCACAAAAATCGCCTTTTACAATTTTGTGCCGAAAATGGCATTCAACCAGATGAAAATTATTTATTACTATGTGCGAAACACCTTGATGCGGGAAACCCCTTAGAGCCTTTACTACCATTCGATATAGGAAACTATATTGAGGAACTCGGTCAATAGCCGAACCCAATGGTAATAATGTAAAGGATTGGGCAATCCGCAGTGTTACTATCTAAGGCCGATTGGCAGGCTATGATAGGCATTCAGAGACTGAACGGGTGTTGGTAAACTATGAAGGATTAGCCATCCTGAGTTTGCTTAAGATACAGTCCGCCCACTTTGGAAACTTAGTGGATCAAGCGTTTGATGGAGACGAGATGAATACACATATTCCACAGCACGTGGAAACAGCATACGAATTAGTGGAGTTGACAGCAGTGCCAACTCAAATTATTGATCCGGCGACTTCGGATCCGATCATTCAAGTGGTGAATGATACGTTGGTGGCGGCATATTTGATTACTCATCCGGATGTAAAGATTCCGAAGAAACAGGCTTTTAACTTGTTGATGACGAATTCGAAGTTTAATGGAGAGATGATGCCGTCGAAGGATGGTAATTATTCTGGTCAGGATATGTTTTCCTTTATTCTTCCGGATATTTCTATTACTGCAAAGAATAAGAGTTATGAGGCAGACCCCGAAAATCCCAACAATACTGTTATAATTGAGAATGGAAGATTTAAACAGGGAATTTTGGATATAACTGTTATTGGTAAGAGAATGATTCACATGATTTATGATTCTTTTGGTTCAATAGCGGTCAAGGATTTTCTTGACAACAACCAGCGTATGTTGAATAGATGGTTGGAGAGTTACAGTTTTACGATGGGAATTGGAGATTGTGTCCCTTCAAATGAGGATAATGAGAAGATTGAAGAAATAGTTTTGAAGAAGATTGCTGAGGTGAACACGGTTATCAAGGAATCAAATGTTGGAATTTATCAGCAGAATTTGGACAATAAGTTTATTAAGATCAGTTTGGAGAGTGATATTTTGGACAAGTTGCGAGGTGCGAAGATGGATTATGAGAAGTATATTAGAAAGACGATTGATAAACATAATGCGATGTACACTACGATGAGTTCAGGGGCGAAAGGAGATCTTGGAAATATTTGTCAGGTGAGTGGATTGGTTGGACAACAGGAGATAAATGGAGAACGAGTTGCGTTTGGTTATGATAGGAGAACATTGCCACATTTTTCGAAGGATGATTATGGGGCAAAGAGTCGTGGATTTGTCATAAACAATTTCTTTAATGGTCTGGAACCAATTGAAATGTTCTTTCACCAGATGGGTGGTAGAACTGGTGCAATAGATACTGCTATTAAATCAGTTTCAGGAGATACTGCTATTATTATCATTGAAGATGGAAAACCGAAATATGTGAAGATTGGTGAATGGATTGATGCTCAATTGAATAAGAATTCAGAGGAAATTGAGCGTTTGCCGGAGAAGGATCAAGAGTTATTAAAGACTCGTGTTTTAACTTTTATTCCGAC
>Ga0172363_10002644_pt1 | contig 14462 bp, 7 predicted proteins | sample LakKivs2_kivu2a2_FD_114541 | JGI IMG/M metagenome (GOLD analysis project Ga0172363, IMG submission 114541) | Sediment microbial communities from Lake Kivu, Rwanda - Sediment s2_kivu2a2 | ecosystem: Environmental > Aquatic > Freshwater > Lake > Sediment | place: Rwanda: Western Province, Lake... | reverse complement strand
CTCGGCGACCGGCACCACGCACCGCCCGGCGGGCAGGCGCACACCGGGCCAACGTTTCTCGGCCAGCAGCTCGCCCGTCGGCGTTCTGATATGCGCGGTCACACACACCGTTCGCGCCTCGCCAAGATGGAACACTCGCACAGGGATGCGGTCGCCCGGGCCGTAGGATACGTCCACGTTGCCGCTGCCGGCAAACGTGTCCTGAAAGACCATCCGCAAGGCGTGATAGGCCATCTTGGCATGGCCCAGGTGGTCGGTGACCGGTTTCATGTAGGTGCCGGTATTGCCGCCGCCATCGAGCGTGCACCAGAACAGGCCGTCGTAGTCGAGCAGGCGTTTCTTGCGGTAGGCTTCCATGGCGCTGAGCGCCTGCCACGCCTGGCTCAGTTCCCATTCGTTGAAGTCCAGCAGCCGGCCGACCGACCTGGTGTCGTACTTGTGCTCGTAGCTCCAGAGGTGCCAGATGGGCGAGCCACGCAGGAGGTCCCAGTTGGGCTGGCCAATGGTTTCCTCACTTTCGAAGTCGAAAAACGCGTGGGTCTTACTGGCCAGGTACTCCTTCTTGAATGCGCCGCGCGTCCACCCGAACTGGCCGTCATCCCAGTCGGGCGGCGATGGCCAGGTGCGCAAGTAGTACCACGGGCCGGGCTCCTTGCCGTAGCCCGTCGGGCAGTCAAAGTCGCCGCGTGCGGCCAGGGGATGCAACCACGTAGGCTCCGGTGTGATGTCCTTGCCCTCGCGCGACTTCTTCCCGTCGTCCGATGGCGGACTCGCCATGCTCGAACCGCCCAGCGGGCAGATCAGCCGGCTGTCATCAACGGCCAACAGAGCACCGAACACCTGCCGCCACCAGGCCATGCCGTCCTCGCCGTTGAAGAAGCGAGGGTGATTGCCCGGTTGCCACATCACGATCGAGGGATGGTTGCGCACCAACTTCGCGTCGGCCGCGAGCAGGCCAAGGTCGATCAGCCACGGGCTGCCCGTGCGCACCCACGCGGTGGTGGACCAGAGAAAGCAGATGCCGAGCTGGTCGCCGATCTCGGCAAGCCGCGGATCATTGCAGCCCAGGTACGTTCCCTCGTGTACGGTCATGCGGATGCAGTTGCCGCCGGCGGCCTTGGCCAGCAGCACCTCGCGCACCAGGTGCGGCATGGGCGCGCAGCGGAGCATCCGCGCCTGGTCCTCCAGCGGCGGGCGCATGCCAAAGAGCAATCCGCCATTGAGCATCGCGGGCTTGCCGTTGAGGCGGAAGATGCCGCCGTCCTGGCTGATGGTGCGCAGGCCGGTCGTGACAACACTGTCGTCGAGGGCCTTGCCGTCCGCGGATTCGAGCCTCGCATCGATGCGGTAGAGGAAAGGGCGATCGGGCGACCAAAGCTGGCCGCCGGGGATGGGCAGTTCGGCGTCAATGACGACGGCCCGGCCGTGATAGACCAGCGGCGCATCGAGGACCGACTCGGCCACGACCTCGCCATCCTGCGGGAACCACGGGCGCACGCGAATGCGCAGCTTGCGGAGATGCCCGCGATTGAGCGGGGTCTTGCTGTCAGTGGGCGCCCAGACCGACGTATTGCAGGTGACGCGGATGCGGAACGTGGGCTGGGGCCCGAGCTTCGCGGTGGTGACAAAGAGGTCGTCGATCCACGCCTCGGGCGTGAAGTCGATCCAGCAGCGCCCGGCAAACCAGCCGGAATGCTTGTCGTGGGAGCCATGGGCGATGTGGCGCTGCAGCGCGAATGGGAACACGCGAACGGCCAGAAGGTTGGATCTGCCGGGGGTCACAAAGCAAGTGATGTCCAGTCGCAGCGGCCTCGGATCGTGCTGGACATGCACCACCCGCCCGTTCACCCACACCTCGCCGCCGGGGAACAGCGTCTCGCAGTTCAGCCACACGCGGCCGGTCTTCGGGACCTCAAACCGTTGGCGCAGATACAAATCCTCGCCCTGCCGTCGCTCGCCGCCATGGGCGAACGGCGCGGCCGCTTCCTGCCACCCCGAGTCGTCGCAGCCAGCGTCGGCCCAGCCCGCCGGCGCGGGTCGAACGCGGAACGTCTCGTCCACCACCGTGGCGATTGAGATCGGAAGTTGCGGGTTGCCCTTCAGCGGCGCGTAGCTCTGCACCCAGCAGTCGCCAATCTCCCAGCCGGTGGCCCCGTGGAAGATCACGGCACTGACCTTCTGACCTTTCTCGATCGGAGCGCCCAGGAGGCAGCGTCGCCCATCGACGTCAACCGCAAAACAGGCCGCGGCATCATCCAGCGACAGTTCGATGCGCACGTCCGTCCACGCGCCCGTACCCAGCCGCGCCAGTTCGCGGTCGCCGTGCATCAACTTCCCCTTGGGATCTACTGTGAATGAGACGGCGCTCCCGATCTCGATCTTCGCGGGCGGCGCATCGTCGGCGGTGCGACGGACCCGCATCCGCACCAGCATCCGCCAGTCCTGCGCGGGCAGCGCGAAGGTCGCCGTGCCCGGTGCGGTAAAGCCCAGCACGCCATCGCCCCTGGCGACCAGGCCCTCCTGTTTCTGCCATGCCGCGAGCTTTTGGCGATCCCTGGCGTCGGCGCCGTCGCGGAATCCCAGCCAGCGCCACGTGTCGATGCTGACGCGGCCGCGAACCTGGGGCTGCGGCTGGGGCTTGAGCTTGCCCACGGCCGCCGTCACCTGCTCGGGCTCAACGGCGAGCTTATCCCACTTCTCATTGCCGTAAAAGCGGCGCGCGGTGGTCGCCAGCGCCCGCAGAAACTCCAGCCGCTGCTCGGTAGTCATCACCGTCGTGGGCCCCAGAAAGTCGCTCTCGCCATCGGCGGCCGGGGCCGTCGTAAAATGACGTATCTCGAAGGTTCGGCTCATGGCAGAATCGGTGGTTTGTGCCGCCGCTGCGAAGCAGCAGCAGGCGACCAGCAGGCACGGAAGGATCAACGGTGACATGCTCATGGATCGCCCTCATCGCCCAAGCTGGAGCACGCCCCACGCCACGGCGATCAGCGCCGCGACCGAGAGCGATCCCCAGAAGAAGCCCGTTACGTCCTCGCGATAGCGTCGCCAGAAGCCGGCCCAGCGACCCGCGCCGAACCAGCCCGGCAGGTCCAGCAGCAGTATCTCCCGGCCCTCCTCGCCCGGGCGCGGTTTCATTCTGTCGAAGAACGCTGCCAGCCGCTTCGGGTCTTCGGGGCGCGTCACGAGGCTGACCACCACCAGCGCGGCGCACCCGGCCAGCAGGGCCCACGCGAACGGCGAGGGCGTCCACTTGTACACCAGCTTCACCTGGCCCGTGGCCAGCCAGTTCAGCGCGTAGTAGGTGAGGAACGCGACGAACGTGGCGGCCATGGCGCCGTGGCGATTGGCGCGCTTCCACAGGAACCCGCCCACGAACATGATGCCCATCAGGGCGGCGATCGTCTCGGTGAAGAGAAACGCCTGCAGCACGTGGCGCACCGTCAGGGCGAAGATCACGCCCAGCAATGTCAGCCCCAGCCCGGACAGCCGCCCCATCCGCAGCAGTTGGGCGTCGCTGGCGCCCGGCTTCATGTATCGCTTGTAGACGTCGCGGGTGAACAGCGCCCCCGTGTTCACCATGAAGTTCGAGCACGTGGACATGTTGGCCGCCAGCACGCACGCGACCATCAGCCCCACCCAGCCCGGCCCCAGCAGGTGCAGGCAGGCATGGCCGAAGGCGTGTTCCGGGTCGGCCAGCGTGTCGCCGGAGCGCAGAAGCATCGCCGCCACGACGAGACCGGTGAGGGTCCAGCCAATGGTGCAGAATCGCTTGACGATCGCGCCGTAGGTCTGGCCGATGCGCCCTGCGCGTTCGGTGGCCCCTGTGGCGCACATGGTCAGCATGTGCGGCATGGCGGTGATGCCGATCAGGCCATTGAGCGTGAGCATCAGGATCGTGAAGCCGTCCACCCCGCTGATCGCGCTGTAGAGATCGAAGAAGCCCGCGGGAAGCGACTGGTGCAGTCCGCGGAAACCGCCGACGGAGACCAAGCCTGTCGGGATCAGCATGAACGACAGCACGATGATCAGGAACCCCTGGACAAAGTCGGTGTAGGCCGACGCCAGAAGCCCGCCGACGAGGCTGTAGAGGATGAACGCGCCTGTCATGCCCGCGACCACGCCTTGAGGCGAAATCATCCCTCCCGTCGCCACCGAGATGATCTTCGCCGCCCCCAGCAGCATCGCCCCCTGGTTGAACACCAGGAACGCGATGCCGAACACGGCGTAAACCGCCGCCATGGGCCGGCCATAGCGCTGCTCGATGATCTCCCCGACGGTGGTGCATCCGCTGCGCCGGTACCAGGGGCTGATCAGCCAGTAGAACGGCGTGATCAGCATGTTCTTCCACTGGTACCAGATTGTCGCGAAGCCCAGGTGATAGCTGGCGCCGGTCTGGGCCACGGGATTCTCCGCGTTGGTGCCGGTGCCGAACGACTGCCCGACCATCACCCACCACGGCAGCTTGCGGTCGCCCAGGAAATACCCCTGGCTGCTGCGCAAGCGGCGTGCGATCCAGATGCCAAAGGCGGTGATGCCGATGAAGTAGCCAACGAGCACAACCCAGTCCGCGGGATGAAAGCCGGCCGCGGCGATCATTGTTGGCCTCCTTCTCCGCCGCCCGCGCGGGCCTCGATGATCTCCCACACCCGCCTCACGTAGTAGCGGTAGTTCTCCAGCAGTGCGCCGTTGGGGATGCGATGGTCCATGGCGATCACGTAGCCGCCCGAGCGAATCATCGGTGGCAGCTTGTACTCCAGCTCGCGGTCGATGTCGGCCTTGCCCTTGCACAAAACGAACTTGTCGATCCCGCCGTACATGGCCAGCCGCTTGTCATACTTCGCCCGCACCTTCACCACATCCATGCCCGCGGCCGGCTCCAGCGGATGCATCATGTTGATCCCGGCGTCGAGAAACACATCGATCACGGGATTCATGTTGCCGTCGCTGTCCTGGTCGAACAGCCGCGCGCCGCGCTCTCTGACCAGGTCCCAGATGCGGCGGTAGTAGGGCAGGATGAACTGGCGGATCTGCGATGGCCCTGCCAAGGGACCGGACTTTCCGGCCATGTCCTCGTGAACGCTGAGGATGTCGATCTTCACGCCGTGGGTGGCGCGCTCGAGGACGGCGAAGGCCGTGTCACTGAGGGTCTGAAGGATATCGTGGATGAGCTGCGGGTCGTCGTAGTACGCCTCGCAGAGGCGCTCCTCGCCGAGCAGCTCGCGAGTCTCATTGTAGCCGCCGGGAATGCTCGCGCAAATGCAGCGATCCTCGGCCAGCGCCTGCCGCGCCCGGGCCTCCCATCCAGGCTCAAAGCGATCCTCGGAGAACTGATACCACGGCTTGATTTTCAGCCAGTCATCCATCGTGCGAACCGGGAAATCCATGGGCAGCGCCAGCGTCGCGTAGCCCTTGGGCAGCTTCATGGTGCGCCCCAGGCCGTCGCGCCAGATCCGGTGCTCTTCGGTCTCCTCGATCGCCTGCTCCGGGTACCCACCGACCCGGCCGGTGCGAACCGCCAGCCCCGCGCGCGGCTTCTCGCAGCGATAGGAAAAGGCCGAAAAGTCGAGTTCCGCGGGCGTCGCGCCCTGCTCCTCCCATTCTTCCTTCAGGCCGACAATCGGGCCCCAAATCTCCGTGAACAGCGGCCGGTCATTCCGCCGGAAGGTCATGTAGTCCAGATACTCCTCGCGGCCGACGCTCGGAGTCTTGCTGATCGCCAGGTCCGCATGATTGAGCCATTTGAGCTTTCGCATTTGCCTCATCCCGCACAACTTACCGATCGTTGTAGCGCAGGCCCGGGCTGAGTTTGCCGGTGTTCGTGGCCAGATGCAGTTGCAGCAGCGACATCATGAGCGTGTCGGCGCGAGTGATGGACTCGTAATGCGCGCCTTTCGAGGTCACCTTCGGCAGAGGGTTGCCCGCGCCGAAGAACAAGGCTCGCGCCGCCTCGGCGCCCGCCTTGGCGCGCTCCAGATACTTCGCATCGCCGGTGTCGGCATGGGCATAAAGCAAGGCCAGGATTGCCGCTCCAACTCCGCCCGGCTCCCACACCTTCCCATCTTTGGCCGACGGCAGCTCGGCCGTCAGCAGTTCGTCGGCGACCGAGAGAAACGCCTTGCGATACGCCTCATCCTTCGTCTGGCCATGGCGCTCGCGGCACATCAGCGCAAGCTGCGCCAGGCTGTTGTCCCCGTATCCGCTGCCGCCCCAGTGGCCGGTGGTTGCCACCTTCACCGAAAGGTCCTTCGCGTCCATCCGCTCGGCCCGGAAGCTCTTGTCGCTCAAAGCCAGCATGGCATCGAGTTCCTTCGCGAAAGCGATCATGTCCTTGGCCAGCGGCTCTGGCACGTGCCGCGCGCCATCATACACGTCGATCGCCATCGACAGCAACGAGGGCGGCCAATACTCGGTGTAGCCCTTGCCGCTGGCGCAGGGAATGATCCCTTTGTCTACCTTGGAGCCGCGGTGGAACTTGAGTTGCACCTCGATGGCCTTGGCGAAGAACTCATCCTTCGTATGCGCGTACGCTCGCGCCCAGGTCCCGATGTAGTAGCCGCCGTGGCGGGGGTAGTTGGAGTTCCTGCCCGGACCATGCGCGGAATAGCGGGCATGACGGCTGTAGTTGCCGTCCGGCTGCACCTGGTGCTCGTGCAGGCCGCGGGCAAAGCGCACGCATGCCTCGGGCGAAAGGCGATAGCAGGCATCCCACAGCATCCATGGCCGGAAGAACTCGTGGTTTTCAATGCCGTCGTACTTCTCGGTGCGGAAGTTCCAACCGACGTGCTCGCCCCAGGCCATCAAGCCCGTCGCGGGGCTCTGGCAGTGGTCGAAGAACCACTTGAGCGTCTTGTCGGCTTCCTGCGCGTACGACTTTTCGCCGGTCAGCTCCGCCAGCGCGTAGAGAACCTGGTAGAGATTCTGGTCGTGCATGGGGTTCGCGCCCCACGGCATGCGGTCATGCGAGCGCACGCGAATCCCGTCAACGGCGAACTCCTTGTCCTTCCAACGCGCTGCCCAGTTCTCGTCGGCCACCAGCGGCCGCAGCGTCTTACGGTCCATGGCCGCGGCGATCAGCGGCGATTGCTCCTGCCCGTAGACGTCTCGCCCGTTCTTAAGCAGGCAGTCGGCGTACTCGCGGACCATCCGCAGGTACCGCGATGCGGGCGGATCGCCTCCCGGTTCCGCGCCGGCAACGCCGCGGGTGAACCCCGCGCACAGGACAAACGCGAGCGCCGCCGGAATGATGGTCGGTTTCAGGGTCATGGTCTTCTCCTTTCGCTGGTTCGCATGGTTTACGATCCGATATCCGTCCAGACCGGAAGGTGGAAGGTGTTTCATGGGCTCCTCACTTTCCTTTCGGGGTCTGTGACACGATCAGTTTCGGGTTCTTCCGTACCGCGTCGCCCACCAGGTCGGTCCCTGCCAGGTCCGACACATCGAGCAGGAAGATCTGCGTGCCCGCGGAACATGGTCAAGTTCCTTTTCGTCTCCCTCAGAAATAACTTTTCCGGTTGTACACAACTGGTTTGTGCCGGTATGGCTTCAACTTCCCCGCTTTGTCGGACGCGCCCACGATGTAGACCATCGGTCGGCCGCCCACGGGTTGGTACAGCACCAGGTCGTCGCGATCATCGTCGTAGAGACTGACAGCGATCGCTTGCACGGCCATCTGGTTCTTGTGGGCACCAGCGCCCAGGGCCTGGGCCACTTCGGCGTCGCGCGCCCCCAGGTCGGCCAGTACCGTTCCTCGTCCATCCACCACGGCGCGGTCCACCGGCACCCACAGCGCATCACGGCCATGCCCCCAGCGGACCGGGACCGGCATATCGGGGTAACGTCGGCCCCCCGTGGCATCCTTGATGCCGCCGCGATGCTCGAACCCGCCCAGTTTATCGCCCGTCTCGGCGTCGTAGGTGCCGAACACACCGTAGTGGCCGCTCTTGAGGATGATCGTCTCCAGGCCGTCCCGCTCCGGGAGGAAGTTCCCAACCCAGATGCCTTGGCCATGGGACACCTCCGTGGTGGGCAGATTCCAGACGGTCTGGCCCTTGGCATCCAGGCAACAGGCGGATTTCGCGTCGATACTGACAAGAATCCGGGTCTGGCCCTTGCGATCCCTGAACACCGCGGTGCAGTCCGAGTGCGCGCCCAGGTCCACGTCGTAAAGCAGTTCCCCGCGGTGGTTGACCGCGCATTCGCCGAAGATGATGTCGTCCTTGCCGTCGCCATCGACATCGAAGACGGTGGCGTGGTGGCCGATGGCATTCGGGCGCAGTTCCAGCCACCAACGGACGTTCAGCTTCGCATCCAGCGCCACAGCGCGCGCTGGGCAGCGACCGGAGGCCTCATACTTCACGACCAGCGAAGGCGGCGCATCCGGTCCGTCAAGTCGAGCCACCACCAGGGCTGGCGCGGGCCGACTGCCGCCGTCCTTCTCGCCAAGGGGCCACGGGACACCGCGCTTGACCGTGCCGGTGGCTCCATCGAGTATGCAAACCTCGGACTTCCCCTGGCGCGTAATCTCGACCACCACCTCGTTCTTCCCGTCCCCGTCGATGTCGTACACCAGGCAGTAACCCCGGCATGGCGGTTCGCCGCCGCCGCCGCCGCGCGCGTTGGGATTGCCCATTTGCCAGAGAATCCGGCCCTCAAGATTGAGCGCCGTAAGGCCCAGGTGGGTGGACTTGTTGCCCACGCGCGAGACAAGCAGATCCACCTTGCCATCGTTGTCCAGGTCGCCCAGGGTAATGAACCCACCGGACAGTTTCTGTGCGCCCAGGTCGATCTTCGCGAATACTTGCAGGGACGGGGTCGGTTGGGTTGATGGCATCGCAGGAAGTCCTCTCGCCACAGGTGTCGTCGCCGGCTCGGCCGACCAGGCCGCCTGGCTGGCGAACAGGCAGACCACGATGAAGGTTAGAGTTAGAAAGTGTTTCATGGGATCCTCACTTTCGTTTCTGGGTTTCGGACCCGATCAACTTCGGGTTCTTCCGTACGGCGTCGCCGACGAGGTCAGTCCCCGTCAGGTCCGAGACATCGAGCAGGAAGAGCTGCGTGCCCGCGGGCTTCGGGCCGGCGTCCACCTCATCCGCCGCGAACAGCATCCATTTGCGGTCGGGCGTGAGCAGCGGGTGGAAGTGGCCGCGCTGGCCGATGGCGCTGTTGCGCCATTCGCCCGTCAGGTCGGCGAATTCGTGTCGGCCCTTGCCGGTCTCGTCGTAGCGCTTGAGGTAAACGAGCCGGTGCGGACCGCGGATTTCCCAGAACCAGAACCGCCCTTCCATATCCCACCCAGTGTGACCTGCCCCCTTAGGCCAGCCGACACTCACGCGCTTGCCGGTGAGCGGGTGATACAGGCTGCTGCCGTCGCAGGTAATACCGCGGGCCGTCACCATCGAGTGGCAACCCACAGGCACGGGAGCGGCCGGCTGGCCGTCGAAACCGACCAGGCTCCAAGGATGGCAGAAGAACGCCCGGTTGTTCCCGTAGGGCGTGATGTGGTGAAATGACCCGTTGCTTCCCTTGTGCAACACCCTCTGCTCGGCGGTATCGAAGTTGTAGGCCATGACCAAGGCCTCGGCTTCGCCCTTGAGGAATTTGTCATTCACACTGGCTGGCCCATGAACATAGAGGAACCACTTGCCGTCCGGCGTGCAGGCGTTCTGCGCGATGGCCTTGCGGCCTTCGGGCAACTCGAACAAGAGCGTGTCCTTCAACGTCTTCAGGTCCACCTGCCGGGCCTGCCGGCCGTCGGGGCCGGCAAAGTAGATCACCTGATCGCGCGCCACGTTCAATACAGACCGATGGTCGAGCACGCCGACTCCGCCCGGACTCTTCCACCAGCCCAACTGCTTCGTGTCGCCTTTGGTCAACTGCACCGACTCGCCGGTGGTCAGGTCGAGCCTGTGCATCTGTATGGTTCCGCTTTCGGTCGAGTGATAGATCAGGTACCGGAGGTCCTTGGTGAGGCTGGGGATGAAGTAGTACAGCGGGTACTTGTGCCCCTTGCCGGTGGTCAGTTGCACGGCCTTGCGCCCGGTGCCAGGCGCGGCCACGCGCTTGAACGTGTCGGCGAGTTTGATGTCGCCCTTGTCGTAGGGGTAGCCTTCCGGCGCCGGGCCGAGAGAGAATCCCTCGTCGGACGGGTTCGTCGTCTGCGCCACGGCAAGATGGGGAACGATCGCCAGCACCGCGACGGCAAGGAAGAGACTCGTGTGCGTTTTCATGGTCTAGTTGGCTCCTTTCTTAACTGGGTTTGCTTCGGGGGCCGTCGCCGGGTTGGCAGGCGGCTTGCGTTTGGCGGACACGGCCTTGACGGGCTCGACAGTCACCTCGATTCGGGCCAACTCGTCGGCGAGTTTCAGCACTTGCTCGCCGGAGAGCAGGAACAGGCCGTCGGAGTACGGCGCGGAACTGTCTGGATTGCCGGCCCCTTTTCCGGGGCCACTGCTCACGCCCTTGGCGAACCCCAACCGGCCGTCGGGTTTGATGCAGTTGAGCAGTCCGCGCCAGGCCTTGGCGATCACGGGCAGGTAGGTCTGCTTGTCGAGGTGCCCTTCGCGGACGCCCCAGGCCATGGCGTAGCAGAAGAAGGCAGTGCCGCTGCTGTCGGGACTCGAGAAGTGATCGGGATCGGCCAGGTTGGTCCGCCACAGGCCGTTGGGCTGCTGGACCTTGGCCACCGCGGCCGCCATGGTCTTGAGCAACTCGATGTAGCGGTTCCGCGTGGGCCAATCGGCCGGCAGGTGCTCCACGATCCGCGGGATTCCTCCCATCGCCCAGCCGTTGCCGCGGCACCAGAGAATCTTCTTCCCCTGCGGGGTCTTCTGGCCGATGTAGCGGCCGTCTCGATAGAAAAGGCCTTCCTCCTTATCGAAGAGAGCATCGGCCGTGCCCCAATAGACCTTGTCCAGATACTCGTAGTATTTCTTGTCGCCGGTGATCTCGCCGACCATGGCGATGGCGGGCGGGCTGACGTAAAGGGAGTCCACGTACCCCCAACGTGTGGGTTGGGGATTCTTGCGGGCGGCGACCACCTGATTGTCCACGCACTCCCGCGTCTTGGCCATCCGCGCGTCATCCTTCTGAATCGCGTAGAGTTCCAGGTAGGTCTGGCAACAGGTCAGGCTGTTCGGTCCTCCTAATATTGAGGTGGGAGCCCATTTGCCCCGCTCGGCCCAGGCGACGGCCTGGTCGAGAACGGCCTTGTCCCCCGTGGCGCGGTACAACGCCATCACACCCGTGTAGTAGGTGCCGCCGATCCAGTCGTCGCCCTGCGCCTTGGGGTTGGCGTCCCACTTGCGGGCCGGCTCCTGGGTCAACCGGTAGTCGTTGACCTTGCGCATCGCCGCGAGGATCGCGTCGCGGGTGAAGACCGGGGACGGGGCTTCGGCGGCCAATGCACCCAGCGCCAAGCCCAGTGCGAAGAGCACGGCCACTGACGTTGCCTTGGTGATTGCGTTCATCTGCTTCTCCTTGCGCCTTCCGCAGCGGTTGGGGGTGCTGTTCATGGTGCTTACGGCCATCTGGGCTGTGTCGTTGACTGCGATGCCGGTCTGCATGTTCCTGTCTCCTCAATAGGTGGCCGTCACGGCCACTGTGCCGGTTAAACCCCGCCGGAGGGTGATGGTTTCCTTGTCCTTGTTAAACTCCGTCCACGGCTTGCCGTTGACCGTAACGGACTTGATCGGCGCGGACTTGGGATGGCGGAAGCGGAGGACCACTTCCCTCGGCGCGTTACGGGCAGGTAATTCGACGGTCGCGTTGATCTTGCCGTTGTCCACGTCGGAAACGATCTCGTAACCCGTTGGGCCAAAGAAGGTCGGGGCGTTCTTGACGCTGATCCTCTTGCCCTGCTCGAACCATTCCCGGAGCGCGAACCGGGCCAACCACAGGGATTCGCCTTCTTCCTGCACCAACAGCATGCGGACCCGCCCCAGGAAGCCGGCTTCCTCGAAGGTCTTGTCCTTACACCTGCTGAGTGGATGTTCGGCAAAATGATACTCCAGGTCTGGATGAATGTTGCACGCATACTGGACGTACAAGGCGCGAATGGCCAGCGGCACGTCGCCGCCCAGCAAATGCACGAACGCAGTCGGATCGTGCGCGCATTGGTAGGCGAAGCCAGACAGATAGAACCACGGTTCGGCCACCTTGCTCTTGTCTTTCTCGATGGATTGGCACATGACGCACCGCCGCGGGTGCAAACCTGGGTGGAACCACGGTTCGGCTATCCTGCTCTTGCCGGCATGTTGCAGAAAAAGGTCTTCGACGATGTCGAGCGTCTCCTGGACGACCGTCTCGTCGGGAGCATAGACCCTGCGCCAGCAGACCGACAAGCCGTTGTGGAGAACATCGTAATACATATTCCTATGTCCGGAGGTAGAACACAGATACTGCGGCCACGTTCCTCGCGTGTACGGGCCGTACGGCATGTAACGCCGATACGTGCCGTCCTGGACTTTTGTGACGGGTGTCAGCGCCACGGCGCGATCCATTGACCGGCGGATCGCCTGCCGGTAGTCCTCGGCTTCCTTGCGCATTCTTCCGCCTCGTTCGGGATCGTCAATCGCGACCAGGTTTGCGACTTCGAGCATTCCTTCATAGAAACCGGCGTCATTGCGGTAACTCATGCGGCAGCCGCCGATATCGCCCGACCAGGTAAACGGCGGAAGCAGGCCGGCGGCCCAGCAGGTCGGGGGAAGACTGCCGCTGTTCTTTGACTGTGTTGGTCTCCAGTTCCGTTGTAAAACTGCGTTCCCGCTTTCGCTCGTATTCGCGCGGAGTTCGCGGCTGTGTTCGTAACTGGCCTCCAATTCGGGCAGGACCTTCTTCCGCCATTCGTCGTTGCGTGTCATGAGATAGTGGAAACCGGCCGTCGCCTGGATGCGGGCATGGCCTTCTTTGTGCGGTGTTTTATAATTGTCGCGCTGGAAAAGGTTACCTTTGGGCGAAACCGGCTTCGCTGACAGCAGCCAGAAGTTCAATCCGCCCTCGGCGAACTGGGGCAGGCCGATCAGGTCGTAGGCGCGCAGAATCTGGTACGATTCAAGGGCCAGCGCCGTCGGGTACGGCCATATCTTGACCATGTAGGTGCCGTCTTTGAGGAGTTCCGTGTTCTTCTGGAGGTGCGCCGCGCTCAGGCGCCATTGCTGGTTAAGTTCCTTCTCCGGCACGTCGATCGTCATGCCGGGTGGCAGGTGGTTGGTCGGGGCCGGCGGCAGCGGTATTTTGGCGTTAGAGTCTGATGGCGGAAGTTGTGCGCACGGTGCGCGGAAGTTGCACGATGTCTAGGCGGCACGGCGCACAGCAGGACGTGGAACATGACGCTCGTAAGCTTCCACGGCGGCGGTGAGTTGCTGGCGTCCATAGATGGTGACGCGCCAGCGGCGGCTGCGAGGCACCTTGGCGAGGATGCGATGCACGTGGAGCCGTTTGAGAAGTCGACCGACGGCGTTCGCACGCCGGCGGCGTTGAACGGGATCGTCCGGGTCCGGTCCGAACAGGCGGACACGGACATCGACGTTTCGCAGGCCGCGAAGAACAAGGTCGCCATCGAGAACGGCTTGGAAGACGGCCAGGTCCCGTTGTCGTGCCGGGTTGAACCCGGCGAAGCTTCGGCCGCGAAGGCGTTGGGGTTCCGCGAGCCGGTGAAGAGGGGCCTGGACCGGACCGCCGGGCTGCACGACGCTGAGGGCGTCGAGGTAGCGGTTGTTGGCCGCGAGGGCGACCTGGCGGTAGCGATAGAGGTTGACCACGCCTTTGCTCATGGGACACCAGACCATCTTGGTTTCCCCTTGGCGTTGTCGTCTGCGTCGGACCCGGAAGTCGCGCGGGTCGTTGATGACCGTCTCGACGCGCAGGACGAGGCCGAGCTTGTCGTACATCTTCAGCCAGTTCCTGCCGGCACGGTGCTTGATGCGGGCGCCGGGCACGCGGTCCTTACGGCACTCGGTGAGGACCTCGCCGTCAAAGCGGGGATGGAGTCGTCTTCCAAGGAAGGTGAGCACGTCTTTGGCGGCGAAGTGCAGCACGGCGTAATCCAGCAGATGGGGATACAGGGCCGCCAGTGCGGCCCGGCCGGTGAAGATCAGGTCCGTGGCGTACTCGACCTGATCGGCGACCCAATAGTGGGTGTAGGATTTCAGCACGTCGCCCATCAGCGGCAGGACACGCCGGGCGAGTCGGCGGAGGCGATGCGGCCAGTTCTCGCGTTCGAAGTGATCGGCCAGGCGCTGGGCAACGTGGGGGTCTTGCAGTTGCGTGAAGACGTTGTCCTCCTGGACAAAGCGCAGGCCGGCGCGGCGCATCTGTCGGGCCAGGTAGTTGTGGCCGTTCACGGCGACCTGGATGGCGAAGGGGAACAGCGTGGGCAGGCGGACATGGATAAGGCCAAGGTCGGGATCGAGGTAGTAGAAGTAGAAGACCAGGCATTTCGGCTGGGCCGGTGCGAAGCGGGGCCG
>Ga0172363_10002642_pt1 | contig 14478 bp, 13 predicted proteins | sample LakKivs2_kivu2a2_FD_114541 | JGI IMG/M metagenome (GOLD analysis project Ga0172363, IMG submission 114541) | Sediment microbial communities from Lake Kivu, Rwanda - Sediment s2_kivu2a2 | ecosystem: Environmental > Aquatic > Freshwater > Lake > Sediment | place: Rwanda: Western Province, Lake... | reverse complement strand
GAGTATTGAATTATTTTATCGTTTATTTTCATAAATTTAGTTATTACTAAAAAAATTAGTAATAACTAAATTTGAGATTCAAACGATAAAATAAATTAAATCTAAAGATTTAATTTATTTTATCGTTTATTTTCATAAAATTTGAAATAATATTATTATAAAATAATATTTCATAATAAAATATAGTATAAATGGATTTGAATGTAATAATATTAGCTGCGGGACAGGGTAAGAGAATGAAATCGTCATTACCTAAAGTTTTACATGAAATTAAAGGAATTCCTATGATTGTAAAAATATTAAATGAAGTAGAGAAGATAAATCCAAAAAAAATTATATTAGTAGTAAGTGATAATTATTTACAAATTTATAATGAACTTAAAAAATATAGTATATCAGAAAAAATTACATTTGTAAAACAGGAAATTCCTTTAGGAACTGGAGATGCAATTAAAGCAACTTTATCTAAATTAGATAATGATGGTAATTCTTTAATTCTTAATGGCGATTGTCCAATGATTAAATATGAAACTATATTAAATATTTATAATAACTTTATTAATAATAATTATTTATTACAAATTACTTGTATTGAATTAAATAATCCTTTTGGTAATGGTAGAATTATTAAACATAATAATGAATTTCTTAAAATTGTTGAACAAAAAGATTGTAATCCTGATGAAAATAATGTTAAATTGTGTAATTGTGGAATATATTTAGTATCTAATCATATTATTAAAAAATATATACCTAAAATTAATAATAATAATTCTCAAAAAGAATATTATTTAACTGATATTGTTGAATTATTTAGAAATGGAGAAAATAAAGTAGTTGGTTTATTTGAATTATCTTCTGATAAAGAAATTGAAATTTATAATGTAAATACTAAAGAACAACTTGATTATCTTAATAATTTATAATTTATTATTATTATTTAATAATAATAATTTATTATTATTAAATAGCATACTATGATTTAATATTATAATTGATATTATATTAATTAATATTATAAATATTAATTAATATAATATCAATTATAATATTTCATCATAGTATGCTCTTTGTTAATAAAATTACATTTTTCATAAAATTTTATATTATCAGTTGAACATGATAAAATTATTTTATAACAATTATTATTTTTTGCATATTCTGATAAATAATTTATTATTTGTAGTCCAATCCCTTTTCCTCTATATTCTTTTGAAACAATAATATCTTCTATATGTCCTACTGATTTTAGATTGTGTATAAATTTATGTTCAATAAATATAGATCCTGAACATATTATTTTACCATTATTTTCTATAACAAATATTTTACTATTAATTTTGTTAATATGTTCTTTAAATTGATTATAATTTATATTATCTATAGTTGGTGATAATTCATTTATTAAATCTATATATCCTTTAAAAAAATCATCTTCTTTCAATTCTCTTATTTCCATTTATATTTTTAATATTTATTTTTTTATCTAAAATTTTACTTTATTATAAAAAATTGATTTTTTTAATATTTGAAAAGTCTTTATTATTTCATTAATTATAAAGTCTTATATACAATGGATCAACAGAAAATCCTTCTCGAAGAGGGAGAGATACCATTGGAACAAATGCAACAAAAGACTACATCTACTTCATCACAAGACCAATCTGATAAGATATCATTTGATATACTTATTTTATCACAATATTTTAAGATGAACCCTAATTTTTGGCATGGTTGTATGTGTGATGATTGTTGTGATAAGTCAATTGATGATAAGTTTAAAACATCAAACATTTGTACATGTGATAAGTGTAGGAGATCAAGATCAGTTCATGATAAAATTAAGAATCAATCCAATTATACTATGTATTGGCATTTTTGTCAATGCAATACATGTAGTTTGAGACATTCTAAAGTTCATTGTAGTAGGATGAATTTTATTTGTGTTTATAGTAAAGTATATCATGAATACAAGTTTAAGAAAATGCATACTGATATTACTGATCAACTTAATCAATATTTGAATTACAATTATTGTGAAAGTTACCGTGTTCGTGACCGCGATCATGACCATGATCGTGATCGCTACAGTGAAAGTGATCGTTACCATGATCGTGAGCGTGATCGTTACCATGATCGTGAGCGTGATCGTTACCATGATCGTGAGCGTAATCGTGATCATGATCGTGAGCGTAATCGTGATCGTTACCATGATCATGATCGTGAGCGTAATCGTGATCATGATCGTGAGCGTGAGCGTAATCGTGATCATGATCACGACCGATATCGTGAAAGTGATCGTTACCATGATCGTGACCACGACCGTGAGCGTGATAGTGAAATTGACCGTGATCGTGAGCGTTACCATGAGCGTGATTCAGTTAATACAGAAATTCTGCAAACATTACAGAAACAAGTATCATGTTTATTGTCATCTATGTATCCACTTGCTTCACAATCATATTACATACAACCATCACAAGGTTATCAGCAACTACCTCCACCTCCAATTTATCAGCAACTACCACCTCCAGTTTATCAACCACCACCGCCAGTTTATCAGCAACTACCGCCACCGTCAGTTTATCAACAACCATCAGAACAACCACCACAGAGACAAGGATTGTCAGAACTTATTAGACAATTACAATTGCGGTTGGAACAGAAACAACAATCGTAGATGAAATTACAACTATAGATTCAAAATAGTTGGAAATATTTTATAAAAATAATATTATTATTTTTATAAAAAAATAAATACAAATAATTACAGTTAGAATAGATATAACATATAATTATTTTTAAGAGAAAAATTTAGAACAAAATCTAAAGAAATTATTTTATCAAAACCTTCAGAATCTGAAGGTTTAATATATGATTTATTCATTTTATAATAAACAAGTTTAGGAATAAGTGTTCCAGAATAATAGAGATATCTAAAATAATTGTTATGAAAACAATGTTCAAGAGGAACATTAAAAATAATACAAACAATATTATAATTATACTTTTTTGCTAAATCAATATAATTTTTTCTGGTAGCAACAGTTAAATTAGTATTATCAATAATAATATTCTTATTTAATTTAAGATTAGATTCACAATTAAATTTACATTTTTCAATGGTTTTTAGAGTATCTTGATTAATTGATACATAATTAAAAGTATCAACAATATATTTAGAGAAAAAAGATTTACCAGAAGCAGGAAAACCACATAATAATATAATTTCATTCTTAAAATAAGGATTATAATTATAATTACCAATATTTAATTTATTAAAATCAATAGGATAACTTAAACCAGATAATTTATAATCATTAGAATAATTTACATTAAAAATGAATTCATCACGATGAATAAATTTTAAACCAATATTTAAAGCAAATTTTAAATCAGTATCTTTAAAATCTTTCATAATTTTAATATCATTAATATTTCTTTTTGGTAATCCACCTGCATCACCACAGTAAAATGAGTTTTTAATATCACCTTTACAAAAATCATACCATAATTTAGTATTTGGTTTTCTATATATATTATCTTTAATACTTATTAAAATTTTAAATGATAATTTTAATTTATTAGCAAATAATTCTATTTTTTTCTTAAAAATATTTATTTTTTCATCAGAATTTAACATTTTTTGATTAGTTATAATTATTAAACTATAATTTTGTTTAATATAGTTATTTAATTTTTCATAAATATATGGACAATAAAAATCCCAATCATCAAATGATATTGACATTTTTTGTTTTTCATTTAATGGTTTTATTAAAGTTCCATCTAAATCAAAACATGCTATTTTATTATTTTCTATTTCATTAAAATTATTTTTTCCAATTATATAATCAGAAGTAATTATCCAATCCATTTATATTTAATATAAATTCCTAAATAATTAAATATAATATCAATTTTTCGTTTCAAATCTAATTAAAAATTAACAATAATATATAATGAATATATTACCCTTTAATAGAGATTTATCAAATGATATAAAAATGTATCAAGATAATCCTGATAAAAAAAAAGGAACATTTGACCCTGAAGCACATAAACTTAATATTGAACGAACTTTTATGGAACGAGGTATATTTAATACTGATACACGAATTTCTAAATTTAAAAAAATAAATAAACAAGCAAATTATAATAATTCAAAAAATATAGGAGAAATTACAGGAGAATTATTAGATGCGGAAAATATAGATCAAGGAATGCCTACAAGATTTTTTTTAAATTCAATAGATATGCAAGATAATGAAAAACATACATTAAGTAATCCAAATAATATTTATGATATATATAATCCAAAATTAGATTTTTTTTTATATGATACTGAACCAAATATTAATGTATCATATTATGATCCTATACAAACAAAAAGTAATATACAAACTCAATTTTCAGAATTAGATAGTTTAAATGAATTATTACCACCATTAGAAAATATAAATATAACTACAAAAAACTTAAGTTATATAAATAAATTTAGTATTGAGATGTTTAAAGAATTTCAAAGATATTTTACAGATAAATATAATATATTATTTTCTCCATATTCAATTTGTTTATTATTTAGTGGAATATATAAAGGATCTAAAAATTTAACAGAAAAAGAATTAAAAAAAATGTTTTTCTTCCCAGAGAAAAAAGACATTTATGATTCATTATTTAAATTAATAGAAGAGATAAATAAAAATTCAAATTTAATAATGTATAATTCAACAATATTCCCAAATAATTTATTAATAAATAAATCATATGTAGATTATATTAATAATCTATGTATAATTGATGTAATAAATTTAAGTAATATAGATAATGAAATAACAAGATTAAATAATAATATTAGATACAAAACAAATGGAATAATAAATAATATGATAACAAATTCAATTAAATATAATCAAATAAATATAATAATGTTAAGTGCAATAGTATATAAACTTAATTTTCAAGTTCCATTTAATGAAATTAAAACAGATATATTTTATGGAGAAAAAAATAGAAAAATAGAAATGTTATATCAATATAATACATTACATAAATATTATGAGGATAATATTAATCAAATTTTAGAAATTGATTTAGATAATAATAATTTTAAATTTGGTATAATTTTACCAAAAAATAATTCACAATTAAGTATAGGTTATGAACAATTAGAATATTATATATCAAAATTATCAGAAAAATCAATAAATTGTATAATACCAAAATTTAAACAACATACAAAATATAAATTAAATAATATGTTTAAAAATAAAGGTTATAATTTATTTACAAATTCAAATACAGATTTAAGTGATATTACACCATTATCAAATGATATATATATAACTAATGTATTACATAATTCATATGTAATTATGGATAATATAAATATAATTCCAAAAAAAAATAATATAAATACAACAAATTTCATAGCAAATCATCCATTTATATATTATATAAGATATAAATCGAATAATATAATAATATTAATAGGAACATTTGTTTAATTTAGATAATTAAAAAATATAGAATAAGATTTATTTTTAAATTTAAAAATAGCATATATATTAGATAATTCATTATTATTAGAAATAAAATTACCATTTAAAAGGAAATGATAATTTTTAATTAAATTTTTAATATTAAAAAATAAATATTCATGACTTTTATTATTAATAAGAATTCTACAATAATAATTAGAAATATCTGAATTAATATTAACTTTAATATCAAAACCAATAGAATTAAACCATGGAATTAAATTATAAATATAATTTTCATTAAAATCATCTAAATTAAAATTATTTAAACCATTACTGAGAATATTTAATCCTTCTAAAAGAATAGTTAATAATATTTCAAATATTAAAGTTTGGTCAGTTCCTTGAGAACCAACTAATATTTGATATTTAAATGGTTCTTTTGGAGGTTGATTAAATAAAGCCTCAGCAATTTCTTCTGGTGTATATTCTGATTCCATTATTTATTATTTATATTAATAATTTTATTATTAAACTTAATCAAAAACATTATGTTTATATTTTTTAATTAAAAATTATAAACATTATATATAGTAAAATTATGACTTATCCAAATCATAAATTTAGTAATTTTATTGATTCTGAATTTTCTTTTAATAATAAAGTAAATTATCCAAATAAAATAGATTTAATAGATTCTTTAAAATATGAAAGATGTGATGGAACTATTATGTTAGAACCTAGATTACAAGAATATATTAAAAAAAAGAAATATTACAAAGAAAATAATATTATTGATTGTATTTCTTTAGAAAAAGAATTTCAAATAACTGATAGAGATAAAAAAATAATTAAGGCTTTTATTCAAGGAGATAAAAATATTTATTCACCAAATGGAATAGCATTTAGACATTTAAAAAGAGATCCAGTTAAAAAACAACAAAATTTTCCATCAAAAGAATATAGAGATAATGATACACGAGTATTAAAACCAAAAAAATCAGATTATGAAAAACCAGTAAATATGGGAATGTTTGTTCCTGATGGACCAAATGAACCAGTATATGAAGTAGAAAGAGATAATAATATTAATATAATTGATTCTCGAGATTTTATTGAAGATTCAAAAATGTCAAATATATTATATGGACCTAATTATAAATTAGAAAAAGTAAAACAAAACTCAGGATGGAAATTAGATGAATCTAAATTTAACCCATCAGTAGATCCATATATATTAAACCAAACAAAACCAGATAGAGATAAATATCAATCTCAATATAGAGTTCATTCATTCCCTGTCTTAAAACATCCTGATCATATTAAAAATGTTGAACAGTCTAATATTAGTAGTTCTAATATTAGTAGTAAAGATAGTTATAATGGACATTATGAAAAAGCATTTAATTTAGGACAACGAATATTAGATCAAAATAATATAAATACAAATAAATATGGACAAACAGAATCAAATTCATATAGTGGATGGTCAGATATGGATACTGATTTAAAAATAGTAATCCCTAATATATCTAATGATACAAAACGAGGATTAAGCACATTTAATTATAAATTAGGACCATTTATAGGACAAAATATGCCAATAAGAGATTCTGAATTTGAATCAAGTTTAATTAGAGGTATGCCTTCTATAACAAAAAAATCATATGGATATCGAAATCCTGATGAACATTATTTTCAATATATAGATGACGATTTTCAAAATCCAGATAATACTGTATTACCATTCCCAAGAGGTGGTGAAAGTACAAGAATTAGTAATAAAAAATTAGCAAGACAAAAATTTATTAAATAAATATATAAATTTTATTAAATACTAAAATTTATATCTTTAATTATATATATAATGAACATTGGAGGTAGTAATAGATTATTATATGATAATTGTGATTACCAAAAAAACTTATATGAATCAACCGCTCCTTTATCATATAAATTATATCAAGGTGCGTATGAAAACTGTTCAAAATGCCGTTATGACTTATTTTGGACACCATATCAATTAGTAGATATAGAAACTGAATTAAAAAATATTTCAAGACCATTATCAAATTGTGATCAATTTAAATATTCCCCATCATGCAAAAAATCTGGTTTATGTTTAAGTACTTTCGATAGATCCGTTCCAGTTGTCCCCGCTCCTGAAGTATGTCCTATTGTTTATAACAATATCCCAAGATATACTTCATCTGGTTATCGCTTACCAAATCCTAATTTCTGTTAAACATTTTTACCATTTTTTAAATAATCTTAATAATTTATTAAGATTATTTAAAAAATTGAAAAAATATTTAAAATAAAGAGAATATATAATAATAAATACTAAATGAATACATATGAAAAAAGATTACAAAGTGAATTATTAGAAATGCAAAAAAATCCCCCAGAAAATTGTAGTGCGGGATTAAAGGATGATAATATATTAGAATGGAAAGGAACAATATTAGGACCAACAGATTCACCATTTCAAGGTGGAATATATGAGATTGATATAAAATTCAATCAACAATATCCATTTAAACCACCAACAATTAAATTTAAAACACTAATTTATCACCCAAATATAGATAGAAAAGGAAATATATGTTTAGATATATTAAAAGATCAATGGAGTCCAGCATTACGATTATCACAAATATTATTATCAATTTGTTCTTTATTAACTGATCCAAATCCAAATGACCCATTAGATCCAGATATTGCATCAGTATATAAAAAAAATATTGCATTATATGAGATAACAGCAAGAGAATGGACATTAAAATATGCAATGGATAAAAATAAAGAAAGTGTATTAAAAAAAAATATTGAGTTAAATGATGATGATTCAGATGATTCGGATGATTCTGAATAGAATAATAATTAATTTATAATACTATAAAAATAAATAAAATAATTTATCTATAATAATATTATAATAATGCCTTTATTAAATCAAGGTGTAAATATAGGTCATAGTTCTAATTCATTATACGATAGATGTGCATATGATGATTATCTAAGTGAAAGCGTTGGACCATTATTATATAGATTAAATCCAAATCAAATAAATAGTTGCAATGCTTGTTTATCAGTATTTGGACCAAGATCTCGTTCAGGACCTCCATCATATGGAGTTAGTACAACTGTAGGACATACTACATCACCATCACAAGATTTAGTTGATGTAGAATCAATATTATCTAATCGTAACGTTATTGCATCCAGATGTAAAGATGGAAAAGTTAATGATATTGATGTAACTAAATTTCAATTACAACATGCAAGAGTATGTAATGATTTCTTAGATCCTATTGCTACTCATTTAGCAGACCCACCTCAAAATTATCGTGGTATGTCTATTAATAGATTCTTTAATTTACCTAAAAATGCTCAAGCAAATATATTTTATCCTTTTGCAATTAATACAAAATTAGAATCTAAGGATAATTATAAACCCAGAATACCAAGATTAATTAATTATGATCCTACATTACCTGAAGAATTAAAAGGAACTCAAAAACCTTGTGTTTATAAATGTCCTGCTTCATGTTAATTATTTATTTTACTTCTTTTTTAAATAAAATGCAATTAATTGCATTTTATTTAAAAAATTGAAAAAGCAAACTTATTTAAGTTTGCTTTTACTTCTTTTTTAAATAAATAAAATTTACAAAGTAAATTTTATTTATTTAAAAAATTGAAAAACAAAAAACTATTAATTAACAACATTTACAATATAAAAATATTATTATAGAATAAATGATATTATACAAAGATATATTTATTGAATTATTCAAGTATTTTAATATTGATGAAATAAAAAAAATAAGACTACTTAATAAAAAAATAAAGGAATTGGTAGATGATTTATATTTTAGTAAATATTATTTTGATATTAAAAAAGTAAAATGGAATAAAAATAAAATATTAAAATTAAAAGGAATAACTAGAAAATCTGAATTAAATGAATTATATAAATATAATAATATAAAAGAGATAATATTCGATGCAAAATTTAATTCTAAAATTAAAAATTTACCTCCATCAATAACTCATTTAACACTTGGATATGATTTTAATCAATCAGTAGATAAATTTCCCCAATCAATAACTCATTTAACATTTGGTTTTAATTTTAATCAACCAGTAGATAATTTACCCCAATCAATAACTCATTTAACATTTTCAGAATATTCTGAGTTTAATCAACCAGTAGATAATTTACCTCAATCAATTACTCATTTAACATTTGATTTTAATTTTAATCAAACAATAGATAATTTACCCCAATCAATAACTCATTTAACATTTGGTTTTAATTTTAATCAACCAGTAGATAATTTACCCCAATCAATAACTCATTTAACATTTGGTTTTAATTTTAATCAACCAGTAGATAATTTACCCCAATCAATAACTCATTTAACATTTAAACAATATTTTAATAAACCAGTAGATAATTTACCAAAATCAATAATTCATTTAACATTTGGTAATTATTTTAATCAACCAATAGATAATTTACCAAAATCAATTACTCAATTAGTATTTGATGGAGATTTTAATCAACCAATAGATAATTTACCAAAATCAATAACTCATTTAACATTTGGGAGGAAATTTAATCAACCAATAGATAATTTACCTAAATCAATAACTCATTTAACATTTAGTAATAGTTTATTTGGAGATCATTTTAATCAACCAATAGATAATTTACCAGAATCAATAACTCATTTAACATTTGGACATAGTTTTAATAAACCAGTAAATAATTTACCAAAATCAATAACTCATTTAACATTTGGGGATAATTTTAATCAATCAGTAGATAATTTACCTCAATCAATTACACATTTAACATTTGGAAAACAATTTAATCAATCTGTAGATAAATTACCCAAATCAATTACTCATTTAACATTTGGTAATAGTTTTAATAAATCAGTAGATAACTTACCACAATCATTAACTCATTTAATATTTGGATTATTTTTTAATAAATCAGTAGATAAATTACCAGAAACACTAACTCATTTAATCTTTTTAGGAGAATATTTTAATAAGCAAGTAAATAATTTACCAAAATCAATAATTTATTTAAGATTTAGTATTGCTTTTAATCAATCAGTAGATAATTTACCAAACTCAATAACTCATCTAAAATTTGGAAAATATTTTAATCAACCAGTTGATAAATTACCACAATCAATAAATTATTTAAAATTTGGAGATGAATTTAATCAACCAGTTAATAATTTACCACAATCATTAACTCATTTAAAATTTGGTTTAAAATTCGATCAATCTATTGATAATTTACCAGATTCAATAACTCATTTACAAATTGGAAAGAACTTCAATAAATTAATTAATAAGTTTCCAAAATATTTAAGTTGTCTAACAATTATTAATAATAAGAAAATAATTAATAATCTACCAAAATCTAATAATATTAAAATAATTAAAAAAAAATAAAATCTTATGAAAAATTTATTAAAGTTTATAAAATATGATATTATTAAAAAATTAATTAATTTATATATTTAATTTGTAAATAATATAAACAAATATAGGTATAATATATTTATATTATGCCTATATTTGGAGATCAGGGGTGTTATTCATGTGATATATGTGATTATACACATTATGATGATAGTTTTATATATTATGAATGTATTGAATGTAATAATATATTTGGAATATGTTTAAAGTGTTGTGATGATGTAGATAAAACTGATTATATTGATTATAAACATATTTATAGTAATATAAAAAAATATATTGAAGAAAACTATTCTTTTTTAGATGATATGATTAATGATATTAAAGTACTAAAAAATATTGGGTTATCATCTAATTATTTTAGTTCAAAAAATATATCCTATAAAACTAATTCAATTGTATGTTTTAAATGTTTAAATACTTAAAAAAACAAAAAACTAACATTTTATATTTTACTTCTTTTTTAAATAAAATGCAATTAATTGCATTTTATTTAAAAAATTGAAAAACAAAAATAAAATAAATTTTTATTAAAAATTTATTTTATTTTTATTTTACTTCTTTTTTAAATAAAAAATTGAAAAACAAAAATTATTAATTAACAATATTTACAATATAAAAAGTATATATTATAGAATAAATGATATTATACAAAGATATATTTATTGAATTATTCAAATATTTTAATATAAATGAAATAAAAAAAATAAGACTACTTAATAAAAAAATAAAGGTATTGATAGATGATTTATATTTTAGTAAATATTATTTTGATATTAAAAAAGTAAAATGGAATAAAAATAAAATATTAAAATTAAAAGGAATAAGTAGACAATCTGAATTAAATGAATTATATAAATATAATAATATAAAAGAGATAATATTTAATGCAAGATTTAATTCTGAAATTAAAAATTTACCAAGAACAATAACTCATATAGGATTCGAATATGATTCTTCATATAATCATACAGTAGATAATTTACCAGAATCATTAACTCATTTAAAATTTGGAAAAATTTTTAATAATAAAGTTGATAACTTACCAAAATCATTAACTCATCTAATATTTGGTTGGTATTTTAATCAATCTGTTGATAATTTACCGCAATCATTAACTTATCTGGAATTAAGATGTTCATTTAATCAATCATTAGATAATCTACCTATATCATTAACTCATTTATTAATTGGACAATGTTTTAATAAACCAATAGATAATTTACCACAATCATTAACTCATTTATTATTTCATCAACATTCTCAGTTTAATCAATCAGTTGATAAATTTCCCTCCAAAATAACTAATTTAGAATTTGGAAATTATTTTAATAATCCAGTAGATAATTTACCACAATCATTAACTTACTTAGCATTTCATAGAAATTTTAATCAATCAATAGATAAATTACCAGAATCTATTACTCATTTATCAATTAATGGATATTTTGATCAACCAATAAATAAATTACCTAAATCAATAACTTATTTATCTTTAAAAACAACAAAAATAATAATAAACAATATTCCACAATCATTAACTCATTTAATATTAGGAAATTATAATGATATTAATCAATTAATAATAGATAATTTGCCAAATTCAATAAATCAGTTAATACTTTGTAATTGTTTTAATCAATCAATAGATAATTTACCAAATTTAATAACTCATTTAACTATTGGAAATTATTTCAAAAAATATATAAATAATTTTCCACAATCACTAACTCATTTAAGAATTGGAGATTCATTTAAATATCAAGTAAATAATTTACCACAATTATTAACTTATTTAAAATTTGGATATAATTTTAATGAACTAGTAAATAATTTACCAAAATCATTAAAATATTTAGAATTTGGACATATGTTTAATAAACCAGTAGATAATTTACCACAATCATTAACTCATTTAACATTAAATACTGATTTTAATCAACCAATTAATAATTTACCAAAATCATTAACTCATTTAAGATTTATTTCTGATTGTATATTTAATAATCCAATTAATAATTTACCAGAAACATTAACTTATTTAGAAATTAATGGAGAGTTTAATAAATCAATAGATAATTTACCAGATTCTATAACTCATTTAATATTAAAAACACCATTTAATAAACCTATAAATAAATTACCAAAATCAATTACTTATTTAGAAATTGGTGATTATTTTAACCAATCAATAAATAATTTACCTAAATCTATTACTCATTTAATACTTGGAACAAAATTCAATCAACCAGTTGATAATTTACCAAATTCTATTACTCGTTTAATACTTGGAACTAAATTCAATCAACCAGTTGATAATTTACCAAATTCTATTACTCATTTAGTATTTGGAAAAAATTTTAATAAATCTATAGATAATTTACCTGATTCTATCACTTTTTTAGTATTTGGATACGATTTTAATCAACCAATTAATAAATTACCTAAATCATTATCACATTTAAAAATTAATAATCGATATATTAAAAATATATCAAAATCTATTAATATAATTAAAGGTAACATATATAATTACATTAATTTACCTTCTTATAAATCTAAATTTTATGAAAAAATATCAGATGAAACCATTCATTTTTTGACTAATAATAATTTTTCTATAAAATTATAATTATGATAATTAAAATAATTCTTAATATTTATTTAATTTTTAATTAAAAAATTGAAATAAATATAGTTTTATAATAGAAATTATATATTAATAAATGATATTAGATGATAATGTATTATTATATATATTGACCTATTTAAATTTAGAAACTATTAAAAATTTAAGATTTTTAAATAAAAAATTTAAAAGAATAGTAGATAAGATATATTATAGTTATTATGATTTTAATATTATAAAAATTAAATATAATAAAGATAAAATAAAAAAATTAATCAATATATATACTTATTATCATTTAGAAAATTTACATGACTATACCAATTTAACTGAAATAAAATTTAATCAACATTTTAATTTACCAATAACCAACTTACCAAATACAATTACTCATATAACTTTTAATGATTGTTTTGATAATAAAATATATAATTTACCAAACACATTAAAATATTTAAAATTTGGAAGTGATTTTAATCAACCAGTAGATAAATTACCTCAATCACTAAATCAATTAACATGTGGGGATAATTTTAATCAACCAGTAGATAAATTACCTCAATCAATAACTAATTTAACATTTGGATATTTTTTTAATCAAATAGTAGATAAATTACCTCAATCAATAACTCATTTAACATTTGGAGAATGCTTTAATCAATCAATAGATAAATTACCTCAATCATTAACTCATTTAACATTTGGTAGAAATTTTAATAAATCAGTAGATAAATTACCTCAATCAATAACTCATTTAACATTTGGTAATGAATTTAATAAATTAGTAGATAAATTACCCCAATCAATAACCCATTTAACATTTGGAAGATATTTTAATCAATCAGTAAATAATTT
>Ga0172363_10002633_pt1 | contig 14515 bp, 12 predicted proteins | sample LakKivs2_kivu2a2_FD_114541 | JGI IMG/M metagenome (GOLD analysis project Ga0172363, IMG submission 114541) | Sediment microbial communities from Lake Kivu, Rwanda - Sediment s2_kivu2a2 | ecosystem: Environmental > Aquatic > Freshwater > Lake > Sediment | place: Rwanda: Western Province, Lake... | reverse complement strand
TAATAGACAAAATGAAATGTACGAACACCTTATTTTTCTATTTTATGGGTGAACCGTTTTTGAACAAAGATGCCTATGAAATGATTAGGTATGCAGAGGATAAAAACATATTTGTATCTGCCTGCACTAATGGACAGAATGTAGATGCGAAGTCGCTTATTAAATCTGGAATAGGGGAGATAAATTTTCAGATAGGTGGTGTGACACAGGAGATGCATGAGAAGTACAGGGTGCGTGGCAACCTAAAAAGAACAATGGACAATCTTGTGGATACCTTAGAGAGAAATGAGATAAGTGGGAACAAGATAAAAGTAGTTGTCGGGTTTATCGTTATGAAGCATAATGCACATGAGGTTGACTATTTCATAGAACTTGCCAAGAAACTTGGTTTTGAGGCACAGCTAATTAATCCATGTGTTAGAACTTTAGAGCAGGGCAAAGAATTGTTGCCACGTGATTTGAAATATTGGATATATGACCATGAGGCTTTTAATCGGGGCATATTGCGACCAAAGACAGTACCTCGCAACCACTGCGAATGGATATACTATTCGACAGTGGTTTTGTGGAACGGTGATGTTGTGCCGTGCTGTCGGGATGCACAGGGTGAATATGTAATGGGAAATGTATTAAAGCAAGACTTTGAGGAAATATGGAACGGTGAGAAATATAGGAATTTTAGAAAGAGCATAAGGGAAAACCAATCGGATATGAAATTATGCAGACTTTGTTCTGGGTACGGAATGCCAATGCTGAAGTGAAATGGAAAGACATAGTAATTTAAGCATTATGAACCTATCGGATTTTACCAGCCTTTCTAGTTTGGAGAGGAAAGGGAATCTAGGTTATGCTAACCAGCTTTACAATCCGTTAAACTATTTCAAGTTTGTATACCATATTTCGTTTGATGAGAATGATGGGAATATAAAACTGGAAAATCCCACGATAAAAGTTCATACGATAAAAATAATATGGAAGCGGATTCCTGTAATAAGATGGATAGCCAACATGGTCTATGCTTTCGCTAAGATTTACTGGATAGCTAGAAAGAACAAGGTCTGTTTGGTTCGTGGGCGTGGATTGTATCATGGAAGTCTGCTTGGGTTGATGGTGGCTAGGGTCTTAGGTATACCGTTTATAGTTTCGATAGGCGGAAACCAAAGGCTGTCGAATGAACTTAGTGGACAATATCCTCTTTATAACTCGTTTTTTAGCGACAGGGAAGAGGAAATGGTGATAAGGTCGGCGGATATGGTTATTTGCCCAAATGAGTATTCAAGGAAATATGCAGTGAGTTTAGGTGTGCTAACAAAGAGGACATGTGTGATTCCACTGAGGCTTAGGGATGACATCTATAATTTCAGATGTGACAGTACAGATATATTAAAAAAGAGTGGCATTGATGAGACAAGGCCGATTGTCTTGTCGGTGTCGAGGCTTGAAGGCGACAAGCAAGTGGATATGCTTTTGGCTGCGATTCCGTTGGTGGTTAGGAAGCATCCAGATGTGCAGTTTGTGTTTATTGGCGATGGTTCTATGAGAGAAGAGATGGAGTGCAAAGTAAAAATGTTGGGGCTGGATAGGAATGTTTATTTCTTGGGTTTCCAGCCGACTGAGGCTGTGAAGTATTGCTTAGGCAAAGCCTCAATGGTATGTGTTTTGATGTCGGGCTTTGTGACTTATGAGGCTGCTGCTGCTGGCAAAGCGATAGTTGCTTTTGATGTGGAATGGCACTCGGAGTTTATAAGAAGTGGGGAGACGGGGTTGTTGGTAAAAAATAGGGATTGGATGGGTTTGGCTGAGGCTATATCTTGGCTTTTGGATGATACCAAGGTAGCTGAACAATTAGGGAAAAATGCGAGGGAGTTAGTAAAAAGTAGGTACAATCCGAATATATTAGCAGAAAAAGAAATAGCAAAACTTTTAGGGTTTATTAAGCATAATAAAGGGGGAATGAGGAATTGAATAGGGTGCAGTTTTGGGTAGCCACGGGGTTCTTAATCTGCGGGCTATTGGTGCTTATTGGCGGAGTTTATAGTTGTGTGGCGATAAGGCATTATGAGGGGTCGTTGCTGTTGGATGACCCACGAGTAGAGTTCTTATTGTCTACTTATCCTGTCTATCCGCCTGATGCCGAACCGAATGGATTAGACACTCACGGGATAGTGGTTAAAGGAAAAACATCGTTGTCATACAATATATTCGATTCTAGGATTATGGAACTTCCGTACACAACGTATAGCGGATATTCTTGGATACCATTTATTATGGGTTTAGGATATATTGCGTTGGGGATTCAGATGTACAGGAAGAAAGAGATTGTGCTGAGGGATTGATGGATGCCTAAAAAAGTAGCAACGATTGTTGGTGTACGCCCACAGTTTATCAAGGCAGTGTTGGTGTCTAAAAAGATAAGGGCTATGGGTATGTCCGAAATCTTGATACATACAGGACAGCATTATGACTTTAATATGTCGGCTAGTTTTTTCAAAGAGTTGGATATTCCAGAGCTGAACTATAATTTGGGTGTGGGTTCAGGTGGACATGGTGAGCAGACGGGACTTATGCTTAAAAAAATAGAAGAGGCACTTATTAAAGAGAAGCCCAATATGGTTTTGGTTTATGGTGACACAAACTCGACACTTGCAGGTGCTTTGGCTGCTAGTAAATTGAACATAAGGCTAGCACATATAGAGGCTGGTCTAAGGAATTACGATAAAACTGTGCCAGAGGAAATTAATAGAATAGTGGCAGACCATGTATCGGATTTGCTATTTTGCCCAACAAAGATGGCTATGAGAGACTTGGCGATTGAAGGATTGGCAGGTAGGGCATACCTTGTCGGTGATGTCATGTATGATACGGCACTTCAATATGGGAAGTTAGCAGAGCAAAACTCTAGTATTCTAAATGATGTAGGTGTCAAGCCGAAGCAGTATTTTTTGGTTACTGTGCATAGACCACACAATGTAGATGTTGTGGAGAATTTAGATAAAGTGGTTGGGATATTGAATCATTTGCCGATGGATGCGGTTTTACCGTTGCATCCGAGAACGCATAGGATGATGTCGGAGAATAATATAAAAATAGAATCGGGCAGATGCAAGGTGGTACACCCTGTGCCTTATTTGGATATGTTGATGCTAGAAAAGAACGCCAAAATGATTTTGACCGACTCTGGCGGTGTCCAAAAGGAAGCCTATTTTTTCAAAGTGCCGTGTGTTACGTTGCTAAAGATTACTGAATGGGTTGAGACGGTTGAAAGTGGGTGGAATGTATTGACGGGGTTAGATGAGGATAAAGTGATGTCGGCAATAAAAAACATGGATGTAAAAAACCTGAAACATGAAAATTATTATGGTGATGGAGATGCTGTCGGAAAGATTGCGGAAATCATTGCTAGATAGGATGGACACCAACCTCGGTGTTCGGTTGGAGAAACAGCAGGGTAAGTTCTGTTGCTTGCTGAGCCATGATTTGGATGACGTGAAAAGTGGGGAGATAATTGACGATGTAGTCGAACTTGAAGATGATATGGGAATAAGGTCTACATTGTTCGTGATGCCAAGCCAGACGAAGTTTAGGGATGCTATTATGGAAGCGAGAGAACGAGGGTTTGACATAGCGTTGCATAATATAAAGAGACCACTTGTGACAATAAATCCGCCGTTTAGTGTTAGCAGATTGGTCGAGAAATCGTACATAGGGGTACTTAGAAGTGAGATTGTGTATTTTAATAGAAAGGTTGGCAGAATAAGTGGTTTTGCACCACATGGCATCGGGTGCTATCTGCAATCAGACATAAATACAAGTTGGGACATAATAGAAAATACTGCATTGTCCTGTGATGATATTTTATGGGTCAGGGGGTATAGGGGGATATTAAAAACAGACAATGGACATTATTTTGGAAAGCCTGTTCCGATGTATTGGCGCATTAGGGGTGAACAAAGGAAATTGGTGATACCAGTTTCATGGGATGATAGGTTTTTGTTCTCGTCATGGGAAGAGAGGAACTTTTATGGTGGGAAAGCCAGTAATAGTGTAGAAGATGCGATGCATGACATCTACTCAAGTTTAGATTTTTGCGGTGAGAATAATATCCCATTTGTAATTAATCTGCATCCGATACATTGGGTCAATGGGGTTATAGAAACAATGAAGTTATTGGAGAAACTGGTGTCTTATTGCAGGATGATAAAGTGCCCGATGTACACGTTTACCGAATTGTATAAGATGGTAGCCAGATGAGTATTTTAAATTATCCTGTGATGGCGTACAAGGTTATGGTAGAAAAATGCTACTACTGGCGTTGTTTGAAATCAAAAAGTTATGCATTGAGTTTTTTTAGAAAATATTTGCCACTAGATTTTATAGATGGCATTGGGAACAAAACACTGTTTGATTTTGGTTGTGGAAATGGGCGTGTGATGATGATGGGTTCTAATCTTGGAATGAAATGTGTAGGGTTCGACATAAAGGGTAGCCAATATCTAAAAAGGTTGGTGGGTAAGTATTCCGATTCAGTTAGGATTCGCATAGGCGATTTCGGTAGGTTTTTCCGATTGGGGCTAAGGGATATTGACCTGTTTACCTTTGTGCAGGTCTATGAATTTATGGAGAATGCAAATAGGGATGGCGTGTTTTACAAAGCGTGTGAAATGTTGAAACCTAATGGCTATATATTATTTCAGACTGTTAATCCGTCAAATATGTATACATCAAAAACGGGTTGCAAGTTGAGCCAGACGCATACATTTTTCCCTTATCCCACAAGAGAATATTTTATGAAGATATTCGAGAGGTGTGGGCTGGAAGTTGTCTCGGAGTTCTATGAGGGGTTCAGGTATCCGTTCTGGGACTCGTTTTTGTTAAAATTTATGCCTTATGCGAACACACTTTGTTTTGACCCACCAATGTTATGGAAAATCTTGAAACCACAAAAGCGGGGTTTCATATCGTTCTTATTGAGGAAGCGGAATGGATAGTAGCATAGAGGAAAGAGACACTGCGTTTTTTGACGATATTGAGAGACTGTATAAAAAAATCAGCAAGTTCAAAGGTGTTAGGAAAATCGTGGGTGATTGGTCGCTGAATAAAATAGATGAGGTCAATATGGAGTTGGTGTCACCATACTTGAATGGTAAAAAAGTGTTGGAGATTGGCTGTGGTCGTGGATGTATGACATCTGAAATGTCGAAGATGGCAGACGTGGTAGCGTTCGATATATCGAGGGGGAGCTTGAAATATGCAGAGAGCCTTGGAAATTTTAGGGACTCGCAGATATTTCAGGGTAATGTGTGTGATATGCCGTTGAAACGTGGTATTTTTAATGTGGTGGTAGTAGCTGAGGTATTGGAACACTTGCCGAAATTGGATAGGGCGATGGTAGAGATACATAATGTGATAAAGCGTGGTGGTATTGTTGTGGCTTCTGTGCCGAACTCTCTCATATATTTCTATCCGTTGACCTTGTTGATGCATATTAGCAGGATTGGCAAAATAGCATCAAGACAGATAGATGACAACAAAGATATTTACCACAGGCCGTTTTTGCCTCATCAGTTTAGGAGACTGTTTGAAGAGCAGGGCTTCGAGATTGTGAAACACAGGACTTCGATGGTTTATTTTTGGCGATTCCCTTATGAGAGAATTATCTTTGGTATTGAGAAAGTATATCCCAAGATTGCCGAGTGGGTGATTAAAAAGGTTATAGAGTGGACTGATTCAATACTTGAAAGAAACATACCCTTAATTAAGTGGATTGGGGCAAGACAGCATATAGTGGCGAGAAAGATATGATTAACGATACCAAGTATTTTTTCTATAACTATCTGCATCTGATAATTGGAAATGTCGGGTATAGTATCGTCAGCATCATCAGTGTTTTTTTGCTGGTCAAATTGCTGTCGCCTGAAGGATATGGAATATATGTACTCTTTATGTCGGTGGCCTCGATAATATCGGTGCTAACCATGTGGTCATCAAGTTCTATTGTGAGGTATGGTAGGGAAGAGTTTACCAGCGACAGTTCTATAAAAAAGACGTTTTGGGCTAACTATACGCTTTTGATTCCTGCCTTTGTAATTTGTTTTATCTTGGTATATATATTTAGAGGAAAGTTAAGTGGTTATATCGGGGTGTCGGAGAGCACGTGCGTTTTACTGTTTGTGTATATTCTAGTAAGCAACCTAGCCACAAATATACCCGTGTCTTTTCAGGCTATGGGCAAGATGAAGTTGTTTGCCTATTTACCTTTGATTACGGGTGTCTCGTTTATGATATTTTTGTCTGTTATGTACTTGTGGCATATTTCAGCCCCTGTGGATTTGCTGATTTATGCTGCCATATCTGTCTATTCGCTTGCTGCCATTGTAGGGCTTGCTCTTTTGTGGAAACACATAACTCCTATTAGATTCTCATGGGATTGGGCTAAGAAATGTTTTTCTTTCTCGTGGCCTTATATTTTTGGTGGGATAGGACAGTCGGTGTCGCAGAGTTTTGGGCAGGTAGCGATAGGGTTATTTATGGCGGCATCTTTTGCTGGAATATACAATATCGCTTTTATATTGCAGAACTACCTTATTATGATACCTATGCTTTCGATAGGATTGATGTTCCCGCTAATGACCTCGTTGGTGGTTAGTGGCGACAGAAATAAAATAGAGCAGTATGTCAAAACATATGTTCCGCAGATTGAGTTTCTATGGGTGGTTTTGGTTTCGACGGTTATACTTTTGGCACGTGAGATTTTTTCAATTTTTGGGGTGGATTATATGGTAGGGGTTATGCCATTTACTATTTTGCTTGTCGGGGTGGCGTTCAGAATTATCGTGATAATTGAGTCGCCGATAATAGTGTCATATGGATTGAACAAGCAGGCGGTAGCAGTAAGTTTAATAATGGGAATGATGATCCTAGGTTTGTATTATCTGTTGATTCCAAGGCTGGGGATAAACGGGGCAGCGATTGCCAATGCTTCGGCCTTTATCTTTGGTGCTATTGCTTATAGTTTTATATCTTTGAGGTGGCTGGGGCTGAAAGGTTATAAAAACTTCGTATGGTTTCTGCCAGTGATTGTGAGTTTTGTTGGTTGTGCAATGGTAGAAAGTTTGATTTGGCGGTTAGTATACCTTGTTGTTGTTGTTGCGGTTTCGTTATTAGTGGCAAAAAAGGCATTGGTATTTAATATGGAATCCAAGTCGGTCTGGGAAACAGTCAGTATGCCAATGCAAATGAGGCGGGCTGTGAACGGGCTTTATAAGGTGATGTCGTGACCACTTTGTATTTATGGCCTTTGCTGGCGGGTGTAGCATTGACCATGTTTGTGTTTTTTGTTGGTGCTATGAATGTTATGTGGTTTGTTGTGGCTGGTATTTTATTGATTTTATTTGCGCTTGCTGTGCGGATTGTACCAATATGGAAAAGCCGATATGCTGGATGTGATGCCTATTATTACTTGTTGTGTATGGAAGAGTTTAAAGAGAGAAAGAAATTGCCTATCGTACTGCCAAAATATTTCTTGTTGGATATTCAAGAGCAATGGTATCCGCCAGTTTTTATAGTGTTTCTGTCATTGTTCAATAAAGACTTTATTAAAAAGTATTATTGGGCAATATCGCCGATGATTGATATGTTTATTTTGGTCGGATTGTATGCAATAACCTACGCTTTGACGGGTAATATTTTGGCCTCAACAATTGCTGGACTTGTATACGCCTTGACCCCAGCAGTTATTTCCGAGTGCTCTAATCTTAATTCACGATTGTTGGGCAGTTTGTTCTTAACAGCTACTATGGTAAGTGTACTGTTGTTTGTAAACACTTGCAATTATTATCTTCTATTATTGAGTATATTGTTCGGCGTAATACTGTTGATGACACATAAGATGAGTGCACAGCTTTTATATTTTGTATTGCCGTTGATGTCGCTGGTATTTTGGGATTACAGATATATGGTTGTGGTACTGCTAATATTTATATTTACGCTGCTAGTTTTTGGTGAAATGTTTATTAAAGTTCTGAAAGGGCAATATGACATACTGAGATTTTGGAACAGGAATTGGAAAAATTTAGGTGCACATCAAGTGAATAGTTCACCGATATATGGAGATGAAAAAAGAATAGATGAGAATAGAGTTTTTAAAAGAGGGTTAAAAGGTCTTTATAGACATGCGAGGTCTATGGGCGTAAGTCCTTTTGCAGTGATGCTCGTATTCCCGTTGATGAATTATAGTTTACTGTCAATGTTTGACAAACAGGTATTTTGGTGGGTGGTGATTTCTTATGCATTGGTAGCGTTGACCTTGATTATTCCGAATTTTAGATTTTATGGTGAGGGCTATAAATATCTTAGGATGACTGTGTTTCCAGTGGCATATCTAGCTGGATTGCCGATATATTATAAGTGGGATGTCATGCCGTACTTTTATATAGTTTTGGGCTTTGTAGTGTTGCTGGATATTGTTGCCTTGGTGTTGATGCATAGATGGCGGGTTGATTGGAGCAATCCGCCGCTAGATGACAACTTATCTAAGATATTGGAGTTTATAAAAGGGAATGAAAAGGTAAAAGTTATTTTATCTGTGCCGACACATTTGATGGATACGATTGCGTATCATTGCCGAAAGCAGGTAATTTGGGGAACGCATAGCGATAATTTTGATGAGGTAGAGCCGTTGTTTCCAGTGTACAGAAAGCCGTTGGAATATTTTGTAAAAAAGTATGGGATTTCTCATATAGTAGTCGATGATAAATATGTGAAACCAGAGGCAATAGGACTAGCTGGAGAGATATATAGGTCAGGGCGATATAGGATTTACGAAACATGAAGAAATATGAATGGGCTGTGGTATTGGGCATGTTGCTGATAGGTATAGGCTTGCTTGTCATAAACTTTATTGGGTTTGTCGTGCCGTTGAGGAAAGTGGAAGTTGCGGAAAGAGTGATTACAAAAGAGAAGTTCTATGAGGCAATAACTTGGAATGGCGAACCGATAAATGAATATACCATAAAAGTGAATGATGCTATCAAAAAAGGGGTTTTTCAGTACAGGGATGATAAAGAAAAAGCTAGATATTTTATGCGTGTGCCAGTTGAGGAAAACTATGTGCTATATTTGATGTATCCCGACAGGTATGAGTTCTTTGATTATAAGCGTGCTGTTGAAAGGGGTGTGGGACTGTGTTCACAACAGTCGATAATTCTAGCGGGGATTATGTATGAACATGGCATAGAATCACGTGTAGTGGTAATGGAAAGGCATGTTGTGGTGACGGTTCAGGTAGATAAATTGAGCAATGAATGGTGGATATGTGACCCAAGCTACGGCGTGGTAGTTAGAGAAAATATAAATGATGTAGCAAGGCAACCCGAACTAATTAAAAAGTATTATTTAGAAAAAGGATTTAGGAATGACGTTGTGGACAATCTAGTATCCATTTACAGGCAAGATGAGCATAAATTGGTTGATGTAGGTTGGCTAAAGTATATTGACGGGTTGTTTTATGTGGCGAAGTGGATTATCCCTTTGGTTTTAATAGGTCTGCCGTCATTTATTTTGTATAAAAAGGCGAGAAATGTCTAGTAAAGTTTTATGGGCTACGAATAATTTAGACGTGATATGCTCGATAGTCGGGGCAGTAGTGAGTTTAATTTTGGGTATCGTGTTCTTATTTAAGTCTGAGTATGTGTTTGTTGTGATGATGGCGTTATCCCTAATGGCTTTTGTATCTTATATGGTTTTGTGGAATAGGGGAAAGCTATTTAGGAAACTCGATGGAGTAGTGGAAGATAAACATTTGCCAGTGGTGCTGGATGTTTTGTTTGGCTGTCTTATTTTAGCGTGTATGCTGGCCTATTGGATGAGACCTATGCCGATGGAGAGGCCAGTGGCATTTTATGTGATGATTACGATGGCAGTAAGTGTAGTTGCTGTCAAAATATTGGTTTCAAACGAAGGATGGAGAAATAAGCTAAGTACATTGACAGAAATTATAATTATTGGTTTTATGTTAAGGTTGTCCGTACTTGGATTGTATCCCAATATTGTGGGGCAAGACCCGTGGGTACACTATTTGTATGCAACGAAATTGATGGGAACTTGGGATATGATTGGAACTAATGCAGGTTGGTTTGTTTTGCATACTATTGGTGCTTTGGGAATGTCTATGGGGTTGTCATATTTAGAAGTCACCATGTTGATATTCGTGCCGATTCAAGTGGTGGGCGATGCCGTTTTGATATATCTTATCGGGAAAGAATTGTTTAGTGAGAGAATCGGGTTGCTGGCTTCGTTATTAGTGATGACGGCGGGTTGGCATATATTTTTTGGCTACGTGGTGATTCCGAGCACTTTGGCAACGACCTTCGTATTGGTTGCGGTATTTTTGTTGATAAGGGCACATAAAAATAAAAACTGGTGGTATTTCATCAGTGCTTTGTGTTTTGTAACTGTGGCAACGTATACACATCCCATACCAGTGCTATGGCTGTGTGCCTTGTTAGGAATTTTTGTTTTTGGAATGCTAGTGTATAGATATTTATATAAACAAGATGTGGGTAGCATAAAAAAGGTTATTGGTAGTAGTGTGTTGGTGGTGGCAATACCAGTGGTATCTTGGCTTTTTGTTACTGGTGGGTATGCATCGGTCTTAGCAGGAATCAGGGCGGTTGGTTTTATGTACTATATAAATGGTCTTTCGGTGAGCAATCCCGTGGAGTCAGTGGCACATGCTGTTGTTCCGCCTGTAATACCAACTCAACCTGTTGTAGTGAGCAATGTGCCTTTAATGCAGAATATGTTAGGTGGAGCACATACACCTGAGTATCTACTTAATATTATGGGCGTGCTGGTGTTTTTCGCAGTAGCTTTAGTGGGTGTTTTGTATATGGTCTCCAAAAGGCGTGGGAATCTGTACTCGTTTGTCTTAGGTGTGTTTGGGGTTTGCACAACGGCCATTGCCATATTTCCAGATATGGTGGTAAAAGGGGTATTTTTCTCAGACAGATGGTGTTATCTTGGGCAGATTATAATGGCAATACCTCTGGCAATTTCGCTTATTCTTATTGTAAGAGCAATACCGAAAAGCATTTATAAAATGGTAGTTATGGGAGTGATAGTCTTTATTATATGCTTTTTATCTATCGGTGGTAAGCCAGCAAATTCAGATTCCGATTTTATGTCTAAAAACCAGATAGTAAGGTTGGGTTTTAATCAGGAGGAACTGGATGCTGCGAAATGGGCTTGGGAAAATTCAAGTGGCGAGTTGATATGCCTTGACTCTTATTATGCGTGTGTCATGGCATCACCAAATTTGGTGGCAAGAAGAGAGGGTGAATATGTAAAGCCGTTGACACCATATTTGTCAAAGGGAGATTTTAGTAAGTGTGATTGCAAGTTAGTTCTTATCAGGAAAGAGATAGTGGATAATCCGTTCGGTTGGGGTGATGGCAAGATATACAGGCTGTTTTATGACCCAAATGATGTTTTGATAAAACAGGGTTGGAACAAGGTGTTTGACAATGGAGAAGTATGTGGGTATGAGCGGTAAGAGGATTGCCATATTGGTAGCGGGCTTGCCTCCAGTCTACAATGGTGGAACGGAGATAGCCACGGTGGACATAGCCAAGTTTGCAGTCAGGGCTGGACACGATGTCCATCTAATAGCTGCCGATGGCACGAGACGGGGTGCACTATTGTATAATGTCGGACAGAATGGCTACAAGGTGCATAGAGTGCCGACAGTATCAATCCCATACATCTACGGGCTTTACTATATGCCGTATGCAATTAAAGAGGTGGTCAAACTGAAACCAGATTTAGTACATGCGCAGGGTATGTACATGGGTGTGTCGGCTTTTTGGGCGAATACGTTGTTTAAATTCCCATACCTTATATACAGCCGTGGCGAAATGTACATGAACTGGCCTTTTAAGAGATTAGCAGCAAAAATAATAATGAGCAGGGCTGATAGGGTGGTTGCACAGACTGAGGACATGAGAGTATGTCTGCAAAGTATATTAAATAGAGATGTGGAAGTGATACCAAACGGTATAGATATAAGCAGATTCAAGACAATATCGAAGTCAGAGGCTAGAACTAAGCTAAGGCTATTGCCGAATATGAGGTTTGTGTTGTTTGTCGGTAGGGCACGGCCTGAGAAAAATCTGATGGGGTTTGTTAGAGTAATGGACATGCTCAGAAGTAGGGGTGATTGTTGTGGTCTGGTTCTGGGTGACGGGCAACAGCTTAATTCAGCGAAGAGGTTGGCGGAGTCATTGGGATTAAACAATATAATTTTTAGAGGAAATGTGAACAATGAGGATGTGCCTTTATATATGTATGCTTCTGATGTTTTGTTGAATACGAGTATTTCGGAAGGATTTCCAGTAGTGTTTCTTGAGGCGATGGCGTGTGGATTACCGATAGTCGCACCGAGAATAGGCGGTATTTCCGAGATAGTTGTGGATGGAAAGAATGGGATACTTGTTTCTCCAAAGGATGTAGAAGCATCGGCATTGGCTGTCAATACATTGTTGAATAGTAATGGTATGGTAAAATTTATGACACGGAATAATCTTAAAAGGTCTAGGGGTTACAGTTGGGAAAGTGTGGTTGAGAAACTTTATGGCTAAGAGGATGCCTAAGAAATGGATTGTCCTGATATTGGTAGAAGTTATCGTTACTATTATGGGGATTTATTTTGCAATGCCTTTGGTTACACTTATGAACAATGACCTATCAGAATATGTTTTGAGGGAATTTGTGTATGATAGAATATCAGATTTAATTACTGAGGATTGTGTTTCAGAGTTGGATAATGTAAGGGCACTAAATTCATGGATATATGTCAATGAGGAGCAGTCAATTAGGTGGTTAAACATAAAGGACAACTCGATAGACTATTATCCGTTGTATGATTTTGTTAGGGGTATAGGGTGGTGTGACCAGAAATCATGGGCGTTGTTTGTTCTATTGGTGCATAAAGACATAAGAGCTAGAAGTGTTTATTCGCAGTGTCATACAATAACAGAGGTTTACTTAGATGATGAAATAAGGTATTTTGACCCGACATTCAATTGCGAACCAAGGTTAGATGATGGGCAGTTTGTAATGGCAAATGCTGATGAGATGTATGGTGGAAGTTGCATAAATAGTTATGGTTATCGTTATGGGGCATACAATGATGAATTAGACATTAGAAATCTTGTTTGCCGTATACTAGATTGTTACCCTGATACTTATACCGATTGGTGGGTGGATATTTACTTTATGGATGGTGGGGAAAACGCACAAACAGACCTTATAAGGTTTGTTAAATTGGGTCATGTACCACCTGATTGGGAAATGGAATATATGTCACCAAGGTTTGCTGAATTATATGAAGCTAGAGTATACCATCTGCTTGGGAGATATGATGATGCCATGAATATATATTCACAACTACTTTCAGACAGTCAGTTTAGGGATGAGGCAATATTTTTTAGTATGGTGGTTGGTTTGCAGTCGGGAAATGAAGAAATAGCGGATAAATTTTATGAGATGGCGAAAAGTGAAATAGGTATGTCTGACAAGAGTTACCTATCGTTTGCTGAGCCTTATATGAAAAGGTTTGAGCAGGTATATAATAAATAGTAAAGGAGAATTAAGATGTGTGGGATTTGTGGAATATACGGTCAGGGTGACAAGGCCGAAGTAATTAAAATGATGCCGATGCTTCAGCATCGGGGACAGGACAGCGAGGGTGTGTACATAGATGAGAATGTCGGGCTAGGGCATTGCAGGCTGTCTATCATAGACCTAACACCCTTGGGCAACCAGCCTATGACGAATGAGGACGGCACGGTGTTTTTGGTAATCAATGGGGAGATATACAACTACAAAGAGATTCGTGAGAACCTTTCAAAGAAGGGGCATGTGTTTAGGTCTAGGTCGGATAGTGAAACCGGGATACATGCCTATGAGGAATATGGGGAAAGGTTTGTCAACGTTTTGAGAGGGATGTTCGCACTGGCGGTCTATGACACTAGAGAGAAGAAACTGATTCTGGCACGTGACCCGATTGGCAAAAAGCCCTTGTATTACAGTACGACCAAAGGGAAGTTGGCCTTTGCCTCTGAAATAAAAGCGTTGTTTGAGGTGGGAATATTAAAAGAGGTCAACCTTGATGCTATTCCAAGCTATCTGATGTATCAATATGTTGCTGGTATGGATACGATGTTCAAGAATGTGTTTAGGTTGCCAGCAGGTAGTATATTAGTGGTGTGCCCAGATAGAATAACGCTTGAGAAATATTGGGAACTGTCTGAGGGCATATGGAATGGAACAACAAACCATATATCGGTGTTGAGAGACTTGTTGGAAGAGTCCGTGCAGTTGAGGCTTCAGTCGGATGTGCCAGTGGGTGCTTTTCTATCGGGTGGGGTAGACTCATCGTCGGTGATTGCACTGTACAGGAAATTCTCAAATAAAGAGATACATACTTTTACGGCGACGTTTGAGACTAACTCGGAAG
>Ga0172363_10002631_pt1 | contig 14515 bp, 19 predicted proteins | sample LakKivs2_kivu2a2_FD_114541 | JGI IMG/M metagenome (GOLD analysis project Ga0172363, IMG submission 114541) | Sediment microbial communities from Lake Kivu, Rwanda - Sediment s2_kivu2a2 | ecosystem: Environmental > Aquatic > Freshwater > Lake > Sediment | place: Rwanda: Western Province, Lake... | reverse complement strand
CTCTACCTGCCGGATTTACCGCCGGGGCGGTAACGTTAGGCCATTCCACCACCAACGGGCGTCGCGGTTCGATTTATGCCGACGGCCCGATTCGCATGGCGTCGCTTACTAAGACCAAGTCGGGCGATACTGGTATCAACGAGTTCCACTTAGGGGTCAACACCGGGGCCTATGTGGAACTGTCCGGGACGATGGACGGGACCGGCACGGGAGGGACCCAGATTTGTGGCGAGGCTGGCGCAAACGCGGTTGTCGTCGGCGGGGTGATAAGTGGGTTCGACTTCTCAGGCGGTGATACTCTGTTGCATCTATACCGTTGGTCTGCCGGGGCGGCCGAAAATAATAATGTGACGGAAATATCTCCGGCGTCTGAGCCTGGGGTGTCGTTTAGCGCCGTGGCGGCGACGGGAACGAAGGCATATCGGGCGGTTTCCGCCTATTGAGGGAATGAACTATGGCAGGCATGACAGTGGTAACGCGGGAAGCGCCTTATGACTCGGCGCGGAAGAATAGCGGTATCGGGGTACTGACGGCGACGGGTACGGGTACGGACGCGACTGCGTTTGTGGCCGCCGCGACTTCGACCCAACATCACATTCGGGGCGGGTTCGTGACGATGGCCGGGCCGGGTACATTGACCATCCTAAGCGCGGACACGGTGATCGCCTCGATAGAGTTGCCGGCGGCCGGCACTGTGCCTTTGCCCCCGGTCTATTCCAAGGCGGGAGAAGCCTTGAATATGACCAACGCCGATGGGGCCACGATCTTCGTCTGTGTCGAGTATGCCTCGTTGGCCGCCAACGGCGCGTACATCGGGTATTGACATGGAATGGGGAACGATGTGCATATTAGTGCTGGGGTCGATGCTATTGATTGCCCGCGCCTATTGTCGGGGGAGATGGTGGCGGCGGGGACGGTAGATGACATGCCCGGCTCTGGGGTGATGCACCGGGAGATGCCGCCGGTGAATGGAAAGTCCGGGGTGGGTCCAGAGCGTAAGAGTGCCTGGGACCGTGCCCGGCTCATCGAGATGGCCTTAATGGCGCTCGATAAGGTTGGGGGCGTGAATTATCTGGTGGAGACTGCCCGGCTTAACCGGCCCGCGTTCATGGCGTTTCTCCGGGCCATGATCCCGCACAACATCCAAGTTGACGGGACTGTGACCGTGACCTGGGAACAGATGGTGGAGCGGTACATGGCCGCGCGGCGCATCGAGGCGGGCACGGGCGGACATTTACATACCGACCTGCCTGCCCTGCCGGTAGCACGGACCAGTCAGGCGCTCGATGAAGTGTTCATCGCCCTGCCCGGCGGGCAGGAGATTCCAGTCTCTTGGGGAGAAGCGGTACACCTTGACCATAGTTTGCCCACAGGCGAAGCAGCGCGAACCAAGACATCGTGAAGTGCTGATGCTGGGTGATTTCCCCGGCTTTGCCCGGTGCTTTTGGAAGATACTGGACAAGGAAGGTATCGAAGTTCCGTTCGTTGCCAATGCCGCCCAAGCCCTGATCTATCAGGCGGCGGAGCGGCAGCATCTAGCGGGCAAGCCGGTAAGGTTGCGCATCTTGAAGTATCGCCAGGCCGGAGTGAGTTTGTATTGCACGCTCTGGTATCTGTTCCTGACGATGACCACCTGGGGCTTGACCGCGTTATCACTGGCCGATAAGCACGACCTGCCCGCCCAGTGGCTAAGACGCTGCAAACGGACTTTAGACCAACTCGATATTAAGCCCCATATGGGCGCGACCAACGCCAACGAACTGTGGTTTGACAAGTTACAGAGTCGGTACTACATCGGGTCTGCCGAGGGCACGACACCTGGTATGGGCCATACCATTCGAGCGGTCCATTGCTCGGAGATAGCATCATGGTTGCACCCGGACGAAGTATTGTCGGACCTATTGCCCGCCCTTCCGCCCGGTCCTAATACCTATGTCGTGCAGGAGTCCACCGGGCGCAATCGCGGGGACTGGTGGTATCGCCAGTATTTCCGGGCCAAGCGCGGGGAGGACGATTATCAGGCATTATTCCTGCCCTGGTACATTCAGCCGGAGTATGTGGACGACGCCGACGAGATATTGGCCGTAGCCGAGGATGAGAAGGCGCTGGTGGCCTGTGGCGTGACCAAGGCGCAACTAGCCTGGCGGCGGAAACAGATACGGGACGATTTTCATGGCGAGCTCGCGGCGTTCTCGAACCAGTTCCCGGCGACGGAGGCGGAAGCCTTCCTTGCCGGCGGGCGCAACGTGTTCAATGCCGAACAGGTCGCGGCCGCGCGCAAGACCGTGCGTGAACCCATCTGGCGCGGGGACCTGCTCGTTGACCGCAACCCTGCCGAGATACGCCTGGCCGGTTCTGACGGCGGCCAACTGTTGAAGTGGGAACATCCGGTTGCCGGTATGCACTACGCCATCGGGGCCGATTGCCAGTGGGGGGCAAAGGACACCAATGATTATGACTCTGCCTATGTCGAGTGCGTGGAGACCGGCAAGGTTGCCGCCCGTTTCTGGGGACGTATGGACATGGGGGCCTGGGCTAAATCGCTGGCCGGATTGTCACACCACTATAATCTGGCCTGTCTCGCCCCCGAGCGCAACTCCGCTGCCGCACGGGGCGTGATCCTACCTCTGCTGGGGCTTGCCGGAAATGATTGGCGGTATCCAAACCTATTCGTCCGGGATCGGATAAGGCGCTTCGGCGCGCGGGGTTGGGAAGATTACGGTTTTCTCACTGACGAGCATAGCAAGCCGGAACTGGTGGTATTGACCAAGGAATTGCTAGGCACGGAGCGCGGCATGGACTGGGCCGACGCCGGGGCGGTGGAAGAGCTGGAAGCTTATATCGTGGACGACGCCAATAAGTTTACCGCCCCCGAAGGCCAGCATGACGACCGGCTCATGGCCCGGATGATCGCCGCCAAGGTGGCGCAGGTGACGCGCGGGGATTTGCATGTGGTTGGCCCCAAAGTTCCCTTGCGGCCGACGCGCTCGATGGATGAACGGGTGGCCGAGCAGTTGGGGTTGAACGAAGTTGACGGGGAGGCCGAGGATGTCGCGTAAGACTTCGCGGGGCAGCAAACCGAACGATTACCAAGGCCCGGACGATGGGCAGCGCGACGAGTCCGCCGGCGTCAAGTTCTGGCGTAACCGTATTAACGCCGCCCGTCGCGCCCTGGACCTGGACTATCGCATCAATCGGGCGGTGCAGGGCAATCAGTACCTTGACGGCACGCACAAAACCAAGAATGGGCGCGTGATTTACCTGCGTTATCTGTTGCCTCTGCTGGAAGAATTGCATCGGAGCACGGTGGCCGAAATGCCCCATGTCCAGGTCGAGGCCCGCAGCGAACAGGGCGACAAATACGCCGACAAGGCGCGGGAGCTGTTGGACCTGTGTTTCTCCCGCCCGGAGTGTAACGTGCGCCGGGTCTGCGAAGATGCGCAATGGGACGATGACCGTTCCGGGGTGGCGTTTGTCAAAACCGTTTGGACGACCCAGACTAAGCCGGTTGAATCATTCGCCCCCGGTTCCGATGAGGAAATGGGCATCCAGGTGGAGCGCGCGGAGGCCGAGAATCTCGATCCATTGAAATCTCAGGTGGGCGAGGGCGACATCCACGCCATTCACCTGCCCTTGCACGATGACGTGCTGGCCCAGACCCCGGTAACGGACTCACGCTGGTACGCCCTGTGGCAGCATATCCAAGACCATCGCGCGGGCCTGACCGAAGTGACGGTGGAGTATCCATCGGTCGTGCGGGTGCGATGGAACCGCTTTACCTATGACACCCAGGAACGGTGGGAAGAACGGAACTGGGAAGCGGAGGAACGGTCGGAACGGGTGCGAGACCTGTTGAACCAAGGCTATCGCAACGTCAATTCCGAGAACTGTCCGCCGGAAGTTCACAACGACGATCACGGCAACAGGCCATACGAAGATTGCACCGTCCGCATCTATGACATTCACGACCGGCGCAACGGTAAGCGCTATGTCGTTCCCGTGGACGGACCCCCTATCGGAAAGTTCTTGTTCCAGGGCGAATGGCCTTATGGCGGGATGGATATTTACCTGAAACTGGTGATGCGCCCGGATGACCCGGACTTTTCTTACGGCGTTTCGACCATTGACGGGGCGTTGCCGATTCTCGATGTGTTGGCCTCGGTGGATTACTACATCAAACGGCACGTCGAGGAACATGCCAATTACAAGTTGATCGGCCCCAAGGGAGCGGCGTCCAACGAGGTCAAGCAGGCGATTTCCGACCCGAACGTGCGTTTCGTCGATGCCCCGCCGGAGTGGATGGCGGGGATGAAAGAGTACAAGCCTCCCGCCGTTCCCGACGCCCTCTTACAGCAGCGGGCGGAACTGTTGAGCGAGTTGCGCCGCTGGATAGGCGCGGACGCCCAGGATACCGGGGCTGATTATGTGCATCAGATAACTGCTACCGAATCCGCCGCCCGGAGCAAGGCGGGCGGAGACAGGCGCAATGCCCGGCAGCAGACGATGGGCGGATTCCTGGAAAGTATCGGGCGTAATTTCCTCAAGCTCTACAAGAAGTTCGGGACGCTGCAGCTGCGCGTGCGCTTATTGGGACAAGGGCCGGCCCTGGCCGCAGGTCCGCAAGTCGCCGTTACCCCGGCCGGAGTTACTTACGACTTTATCAAGCCGGACGACCTGCCGGAAGATATCGAGGTCTATGTAAACCTATATTCCACCACGCCGGGGGCCAAGGCCGACAAGTTGGCGGGTTGGAACCAGTTTATCTCCCTGCGACGGAACATCGTCGCCGCCGGCGTGCCGACAGACTGGGACAAGCTCAGCGAGGATTACGGGCGCGAGTTAGACATCAAACATCCCGAAACCTATCGTGGGCAAGTTCCGCAAGTGCCGGGCGCGGTCGGTCCCATGCCCGGCGTGCCGGGGATAACGCAACAGCCGCAATCGCAGCCGCAAGCATCGGGCGGGTTCGTCCCGCCGCAACCACAGCAAATGGGAAGCATGGTCTGACCCTTTTAGGAGACACGAAGTATGTTACGCATGGCTGATCTGAAGCGGGGACAGGTGTACTTAGTGCTGAATCCCGTTCGTGTCGCCAAGGTCGTAGGCCCGACCGAGGCGAAGTTGTACGACCCGGTGCGCCGGGTGTCGTTGCCGGGGCCGGCGGTGAATATGTTGATCGGGATGCCGACCTTTGAGGTTCCCGGCCACATTGGACCCAAGCAGGCCAAGGCTAATCGGGAGATTGCCCAGGCGGTAGTCGCTTCCTGCGCCAGTTTCGAGAATGACGACAGCGAATGGAAAGAGATTTGGGCCGAGCGGTTAGTGGGCAAGGTGGTGAAGACGCGCGAAGGTTATACCCGCGTCTCCGATATTGCCGATACCCCGCAACTGTTCTGCCATCATCACGAAGGCCGGTTACGTCAACGGGCGAAGCAGTACATGACCGGCAACGGTCAGATCGAAGCGGTATTGCTCGACCCCAAGCAAGTTCCGAAGGGATACTGGAAGTCGGAACGAGTGAAGGAGACTGCCAATGCCCGCGCGGAGTGAGGCCCAGCGCAAATACTTGTACTCCAAGTTCGGCCCGGCTTGGGCCAAGCGCCATCACTTTGATAATGCCGGAGCCTTGCCCAAACACGTTGGTGGCCCGGCCCGCGAGGCGCAACGGCGACGGACAATGGCGCGGCAATTACGCAAGAAACGGAAGGCGCGCTGATGCTGGCCTACGTCTGTCCCAAGTGCGGAGGTCTGGCCTTGTCCGCGCAGCCGCCACAACCATTACCGCCGGGCGTATGCGGTTCATGCAGCGCCCCGTTTGTGGCCCGGCAATTACATTTCGCTCCGTTGGGCAATGGTGAATGTATGACGCCGCGCCGTGCTCCTGCCGTGGTCAGGGACAAGGTGAATAAGTACATGGATTACGGCCTGGGGCATGAAGTCACTTCGCGCAGTGAAATGCGGGCCGAGGCCAAGCGCCGGGGATTGCGCGAAAAGTCTTGGTCCGAGTTCCGTCAACAGTACCCGTCCAACGTGCCGCAGAAACCGGGCATGATCGTTAATTATCCGGGGATGAAAGATCGGCGTTCCAGTAGCGAACGCAATATCGGCGGATAGGAGACAGATAGAACATGGCAGAAGAAGCGAAAGACACCTTGACTGAGCCGGTCGGGACGGCCGCGCCGGTCGAGCAGGAGGCCGCGCCGGAAGCGCAGGCCGAAGTCGAGACGCAAACCGAGACGGAGACGGCGCAGACCGAAACCGAACCCGTCGCGGACAAGACCCGCGAACTGTTCAATCAGGTGATGCCGGAGTTCGCGGAGGAATACGAGAGTTTATCACCGGACGCCAAGGTACGACTTCTGGCCCAAAGGGCCATCGGGCTGACCGCCCACAAGCCGGACGGAGCGCCCGACCCGACCACCCCGCAAGGGCAAGTCGGTCGTGGTAGCCGCCGTGCGGACAGGCCGCCAGTCCCCGAAGTCAAACCTTTGGACGTAGCCGCGACCGCCAAGGGGATTACCGCCGCCTTTGCCGAGGGCAACTCGGAACTGGCCGAGGCCCGTTTGGTGGATGCGCTGACCTACAACAAGGGGATTGGCGAACTGGTGATTGATGCCCTGAACCGCTACGAGGAAAAGTTCGACGCGATGGAGGCGGAGTATATCCGTCCCGCCAAGTTTCAGGCGGCGTTGCCCAAAGTCAAGGGCGCGACCAATGGCGACATCGTGGCGGCGCGTAAGTTGTTTGAGACGGGCGAAGCGACCACGCCCGAAGCGGCCTTGAAGATGGCCGTGTACGAAAGGATGGCCGCAACCAATGAGAAACCACGCGGTACTCCCAATCCAGAGGCTATCCGCAAGGGCAAGGCGATTGCCGCTGCCGCTGCGGGCAAGGCGGGCAAGGTCGGCGGAGCGCGGGCGATACGTTATCCCGCGACCGAGCAAGACCTGCGCGAGCTTTTGGAGGCCGAGAGCCGCTAGTGTTTCGCATTCAGTCAAGGGGGATTCACAATGTCTATCGGTGACGGAACTACTTTGTCGGGGAACATCAGTTCTCTGCGCAGTAGCTATCAGACTCTAACCAGCAATGACGCATTCAGTAAGGCCGTACAGTGGGCGGCCTTCAACAAGTCGCCGTTCCTTCAGGCGTGTGGTATTGAAGCCTTCGGCGTCGATGCCGTGCAGGACTTGCAGAAGTTCGGCAATGCGCGGGCCACTGGCCGGATGGTTCGTTACGATTCCGGCGTGTACGGGATTCGCGGCAGTATCTTCGCCACGACCCCGACTTCGTTCCACGTCGGCCGCATGGGTTCGTGGAACGCCCAGTTGGTTGAAGGCGGGGACGAGTACGCTTGGTCTTGGTACCATCTGGCCCAGTCGGAATATATCCCGGTCGGTGATGTTCAGGACAACACCAAGGGCAATATCGACATCAAGGTGCAGAAGATGCAGGGCATGAAGCAGACCTTTGCCCGCGACCTGAATTACTGCATCCTGGGCAATTCCAGCGCCCCCGATACGGGCGTACTTGATCCGGCTGCCAACTATGGCGACCTGCCCAACATCATTTCCTACACCCAGACCCGGACGGTGGGCGGAATTGCCAAGAGTATCGGGACGTACTGGCAGAACCAGTACAAGTCCTGCGCCACCATCGGCGGCGGCGGGGAGATGGACCGGCCGCTGGCCCTGCGCCGGTCGATCATGGATGGGCTGAATGACGCCCTGAGCAATGCCGAGGCCAGCAATGATTACCTGATGCTGGGCACGCAGGGGGCATGGCAGTACTACGACCGCCTGATGTACGCTGACGGCAAGGGTTCGGGTGCGTTTCTGACCAAGGATTCCTATGATGCGGCGGGCGTGCCGAACTTCGCCATCAATGGCAACCCGTTCATTTGGGACCCGGCGGTGACGATTCCCTACAACTCCACCGCCTCGACCGAGTGTATCTACGGCATCCATATTCCCAGTTTTGCTATCGCCATTCGTTCCGAGGAGAACTTCAAGTTCTCCGGCTGGGAAGAGCCGCGGGTGCATGACCAGTACAAGACGATCAACGCGACCCTCTCGCTGCGTTATTGCCCGATGGTCACGGCGATGCGTCCGCATGTCGTGTTCTACAACATGCCCGCCTGCCCGGACTAGTCGTGTGACTGGTTGGGATGGTGGACATTTATACCCATAGATAAGGGGGAGTTGCAATGGCGATTTCTGATTACAGTGGTTTCAGCGCCCCGGTGCTGGTGGCGATTGAAACTTGGGCTGCAACCGCCGCGCACCAAGTTGGTACGCGCGTTACCGATGCCAAGACCGGCAAGACCTATCGTTTCGTTCAGGCCCAGATTGCCGGTACGGTCGTGGCCGGCGTCCCTGGCGGCTGCTATGCCGGTGAGGGCTCCGGTAACGGGGAGAGCGATCCCAACGTCGTCACCGATGACGCTTCTGTGGCTCTGGGCCGTCCCAGTTGCGTGTTCCGGGGCACGGTCACGGACGCATACTACGGCTGGGTCGAGGAGGTCCAAAAGGCAATGGCCACGACCGTCAATGTGGCCTCATCGGACGTGCCGGTACAGGCTACGTCCATGCGCTGGAGTACGGACGGCGTGCTGACCAGTTGCTCGGTTGACAGCACGACCGACAACACCAGCATCGTGGTTGCGGTCTGTTTGGATTCGGCAGCCAACAATAGTTATCTGAACGTGGCTTGGCTGTGATGTTCTGATTCGCTTGCCGGGGCGTCCTGTGGCGGGACGCTCCGGCAGGTACTTATTCCATTAGGAGACACCATGCCGGACATGAAGATTTCCACCGAGGTAGGTCATTTCGAGTATTTTTGTGCGGCCTGCGGAAGCAAGATCGAACCCAAGGAAAAATGCACGCGCGTTGAGGTAATGAACCTTTTCGGCAATGTGCATGATTATCTGGTACTGTGCGGAACGTGCAGTCGCAGGCAGTTTCCGGCCACGAAGGTATTGCCGTGAAGTCGGTGGCCCTGTGTGCCGCCTGCTACAAGGGTTCAGAGCCGGAAGTGGTTGAGGCATGGACCAAGATGGCCTTCGCCTTGGGGCGGCAGACCAACTATAAGTTCAAGCTGTTCATCGCCAAGCGCAAGCGGGGCGAGTTGGCAGCCAACTACGCCTTGCATCTGATGGAAGAAGATGAGCGGCAGAACGGACATCGCTTTACCCATGTCATGTGGCTGGATGACGATGTTGTTCCCGATGCCGCCGGCACACTTAAATTGCTTGATGCCGTGGATGTGCATCACCCGGTGGTATTCGCCCTGGCCTTCGAGCGCGACGGCCAGCATAAGCCCGCTATCTGGGAGGGCGTGTATTACGGCGAATACCGGGTAGGCATTAAGCAAATCTTCGAGTACCCGGAGAACGCCATGTTGCGGATTACGGCTGCCGGTTTGTGCCAGGCCGTCTTTGACCGCGACGTGTTCGACGTGCTGAAAAAGCCCTATTTTGACTGGGTTTTGCCGGGTTATGGCCGTTCCAGTGTCACCCCGGACGGGTATGTTTGCGGCAAGCTGGAAGATGTCAATATACCCGTCTATTGTCATACCGGCATCAAGGTCGGGCACATGCGTATGCCCTTCCCCATTGATGAAGATTACGCCAATCATTACAGGCATCTATGGGAACATACGGAGGTGGTGCGATGATGGCGGTGCACGCGTGCGAGGGACAATTTTTGCATGGGCTGGTATTGGCCTTGCGCCCTAAAGTGATTGTCGAGATCGGCACGGGCCAGGGAGTTTCGCTACGACATCTTTGTGATGCCGCCGAGTCAATCGAGTATGGTCCTGCGACGTGCTGCAGGAACGGATTGACTATGCCCACTGTTTTTGCCCGGAAGTCGTGCCAAATATGGTCCTGCGACGTGCTGCAGGAACGGATTGACTATGCCCACCGTTTTTGCCCGGAAGTCAATTTCGTCTGTGGCGATGCGGCAATCCTGTTTGCGCAGATGGGCGACCAGGCGGGTCTTGTCTTTATCGACGGTGATCATAAGTATGCAGCGGTCGCATCGGACTTTGACCTGTCCTTGGCCAGACTTGATAAACGCGGGGTAATTGTCTTGCATGACGCCGACACCGACTATCACCCGGACGTGCGCGATTTCTGCCGCACGCGCGGGATTATGGTGTTGCCAACCCCGATGGGGATGGGGGTGTATGTAAAATGAAGAAGTTTGGATGTATAACCCTAGATATGGAGGCCGAGGAAACCGGCCAACCCAACTTCGCCGATCAACTTCTGCGCGTGTTCGCCAAGATTCCCATGACTTGCTTTTCCTTCCCCGGTGGCCGTTGGAGTGATTCACCATGTCACGAACACGGGCTGCATCTGCATCCGTCACTAGGACACAAGTTGTCCAATCCCGACGGACTGAAATCGTTCCGGGCCGAAGGATTGAATCACGAATTGTTCAAGTGCGCGGACCTGGCGGCGGCGGGGATAAAGGTTAACGCCTCTTATAGTGCGCGACGATTTCCGGGCGAAAGTGCATTGGCGAGCGAATCCGGGGTAAGGCGCATCATCACCTGCGCCTCTGCCGATCTGGGCGGGGAACACGTTGCCAAGTGGCTGAATGACCTATCCAACTGGCCGCTGCTGGTAGTGATCGGGCATGATTACATGCCCCTGACGGCGCAGGGGTTCTGGACCGCCTACACGATATTCCGCGAGCAAGGCAGAGAATTGGTTCCGGTTGGCGCGCTTGCCGACCGGGGGGAGGAACAAGTCGGGCGGCGGGCTGCTGTCTCCTAAATGGCGGCTCGCCGTCCCGGCTTTAACTGCGGGGATTGAATCATGGCTAAAGTTGCATATGCCGCCGCTGGATTGACCATAGCCGAAGTCGAGGCGGCTATAGAGTCGGGTACGGGGTTTGGTTCCAGCGAACTGACCCGGATTGACCAGGCGATAACCCTGGCCGGGCAAGCGGCTGCGGCCTGGCAGGGCCGGGGCTGGTGGTGGTCACGGAAGAAACGGGCCTTCGTCACGTCCAAACTGACCGTTGCCACGGTAGCCAACTCCGGGGCAGCACGGTCCAGTAATGTCACCACGATCACGACGACCGCCGCGCACGGACTGGCGGTGGAACAGGACGTGTGCATCTCAGAGGTGTCCGATTCCACCTTTGACGGGGTGTATCGGATACTGACTGTGCCCACCACCACGACTTTTACCATCCTCAATCCCGGCTCCGATGTGGAGGCGGCCACGGCGGGTACGGGTTCGGTCTATGTGATTTCCTATCCGTTGCGGAGTGTCCAGTCCAATGCCCTGCAAGACCTGTACGCGCCATACAAGGTCAGCGTCGATGCCGATTATGACTTGGAGCAGATACCTGTCGAGCAATACGACCGTTACCTGATAACCAATACCAGCGTGTCCGAGCCGCAGCAGTATGCCCTGTACGGCGACTTGCACCTGGGGCTGCTGCCCTACCCGGATACGGCCTCCCGACTGATTACCGTGCATTACATCGTCCGCCATTCGGAGATTACCAATGCCGGGTCTGACGACGCGGCGTTGATTGTCCCGGCGGAGTACCAATGGGGAGTGTACGTCTCCGGGGCGGAGTGGATTATCAAGCACGAAACCGCCGACCCGGCTGCGCTGGAAAACTGTCCCGACTTTGTGGCGACGATGCAGCGCATGGCGGCGGCGGAAGCAACCCATTTCGACAATGACCGCAGCGCGAACCTGTTCCGTGATGCCAGGGACGGAAACTGGCCGAACGATAGGCCGATCTGGCGCGACGGATTGGGCTATCACGTCAGCGGGTGGGAAACTTAATCATGGCAATCACTACTGCCCCACGTTTACGCGCCGAAGACTCATCGGAGCGGGACACGCCCGATGGCGTGGTCTATACCCGCGTCTATGAGATTGCCTTTAACGATACCCTGGCGGACGTGAGCCTGGAACGGGGCGATGTCATGCCCAGCGTTACGGGTTCGGAAATCCTGTCGGCAGTCTATCTGCCCATCGACAAACCGGGCAATTCGCGGCGGGTGAAAGTGGAAGCGATTATCTGGCGGGCCTGGTCCGCCTGAAGCGCAGTTAGGGGGAGAATATGGCATCTTCATTAGCGGAAGTCTGGAACTCGCGGCGCATCATTCAGGGGGTGGACAAGGTAACGGTGGTCACGCTCTGGCGCGCGGCCAGGGCGGATTTTAAGCAGGGGGCTAACGGTTGGACGGTGGAGGGGATGCCAACTATCGGAGCCGCCCTTACCACTGATGCATCTCCGGCCGGGTCTAGTTTGAGTTGGACTAATTACAGCACTCCCACCTGTGTCGGGGTTGACCAGAACCCGCGCTTCACCACCGCCTCCGGTTACATCCGCGCTACCTACGTCGGACAACGGCTCTGGGAAGCATGAGTTACCAACTAATTCATTCCACTACTACCGAACGCTACGGACCTGACCAACTGGCCGGGGTCTATGTCTATCGTTGTCCTAACGGCGAAGCGGCGGCCCTGCGCGATTCCTTCCATGGGATGCTGATGCCCGGCGGGTCGGGTCTGTTCGAGGCCCGCGCGGTGCGCGTGCGCGTGGACCGGGACGGGTTCGGGGAGAAGGGCTTTTCCCGGATAACCGTTATCTTCCGTTCGGTGCGCCGCCCGGATACGGCGACGATCCGCAGCGGCTCGATAGTCGTAACCCCCACCCGGCCCAAGACTGATCTGGATGGCAAGCACCTTTGGGGCGACGACGGCGACGGCGTGCATACCTGGGAGACAATTCAGGGCCAGGCGGTGGGCGGGCTGGCCTCGGAAGTGATCGTAATCGAAACTGCCGAGACGAACCTGGACTTGGTGACGCCTCGCAACTGGCTTAATTGCATCAATAGCGGCTTCCTGTCCACGCTGGGGGCCGGGCCGGGTATTCTCTGGTTCTATCGTCTGGTCTATCGCAAGGATTCTTATGCCCGGCTCTGGTACAAGGACTATTACTTCCGCGTCTGCCCGGAACGCGACGCCAGCGGCAATATTCTGTCATGGAACGATTGCACGCGCGCGCAAATCGGGGCCTGGATAACCGCTGACCTGCCGCGTTATACCTATGACCCGGACGTGTCCCCGCCCACGATCACCGTTGCCGGCACCACTAAGCCGGTGCGGATTCGCATCCCCGGATACGCCATCAGCAATGATCAGCTGGCGTTGGTTGAGCCGGAGAAGCGGAGACTGTTCCACGTCGCCAATTTCTCCGGGTTGGATTCCAAGATTGTTCTATGATCGACGAACTGCCTGACAACGAACTGACGCCGGAGCAGCAGGCCGCAGTCAATGCCGCCGAGGATCAGCAGGCGGAACAGGAAATGCTGTCCGAGGCACAGGCTCAGGCTCCGAACCCGGAGAATGAGGTTCCCGCTTCCGACCCTACCCCGGAAGAACAGGCGGCGGTCAACGAACTGGACCCGCCGGAGACAGATGCAGATGCCGAGGCCGAGCGGGCGCTGGCGGCGATGGATAACTTCGAGCGCGAGGCCGAAGCCGAAGCACAATCACTGACTCAGACCCTTGCCGAACCGTTGGAAGAAGAATCGGACCTGCCTGCCGAGTATGGGTTCGATGCCCCGGCGGGCGCGGACGACGCCGACCCGCGCGTGGACGCACTGGAAGGAATCACGCTGGGCCACGAATGTCGCGTGTCTTATCTGGAAGAATTAGAGAAGCAAAGGCTCCTGGGTGGGGATGATAACGGGATATTGCTGGGCAAGCCCGCCAGCCCTTACAAGACCGGGGCCACTATCTCGCTGACGCCCTGCGACGCATCGGGAACGACTACCGGAGCGGCCAATATGACGGTGCAGGCGGGCTGGACGTTGCCGACGGGTTTGACGGGCACGGAGTTGGAAATCCCCACCAGCGCGATTATTCCCTTCCAGCAATCTGCCGATGGCAAGTACTACGTCCTGGGCCAGCCGGTACAGGCATGGGGGCAAGTGACGTACAGCACTACCACCCACAAGTTATATCAGCGGACGTGGTTCGACTGGGGTTGGTTCCGCACCACTATCAGCGACTTGCAGGAAATCACCACGGCGGTAGATTGCACGGCGTAATATGGCGGGCGAACTGGCATACGACACGACGACAGGCAAGCTGGTTTACTCCCCGGCGACGGGGCAATTAGCGCTCAACTGTGCAACGGGCGAGCCTTGCGAGGATTGCGCCGAAGCGACTCCAGGGGCCACAGTCACGGTCTCAGGTTGCTCAGAACCGGCGTGCCTTCAGTTTGCCGGCTCCTATACCTTTACGGACTTTGTCGTTTTCCCTGCGGGAGGTTGTGCATGGTTCGCCGAACAACCAGATATGCAACTGGGGATTTACTACAAAGGAGACTGGTGGGTGAATCTGGTACAGATCATGGGGGGGCATGTCTATTATCAAACTGGAACCTTGCCTGAAGATGCCATCAAATGCGCTGATGGGAAACTTTCAGGGACCATCGAAATTCCCGGCAACCCATATTGGGGTTGTTCGGGT
>Ga0172363_10002629_pt1 | contig 14522 bp, 9 predicted proteins | sample LakKivs2_kivu2a2_FD_114541 | JGI IMG/M metagenome (GOLD analysis project Ga0172363, IMG submission 114541) | Sediment microbial communities from Lake Kivu, Rwanda - Sediment s2_kivu2a2 | ecosystem: Environmental > Aquatic > Freshwater > Lake > Sediment | place: Rwanda: Western Province, Lake... | reverse complement strand
GGTGGAAGTTAAAGAGCATGACGATGGCGAAATAATCGGACACGACGATGCCGTCAAAGCCCAGGCGGTTTCTGAGGATTTCAGTCAGCAACTCCTTCGAGCTTCCACAGGGGATGCCGTCCAGTTCGTGGTATGCGTTCATGATGGAGGCCAGGTGAGCCTCTTTGATCGCTGCTTCGAAGGGGGTCAAGAATACCTCGTACAGTTCTCTCGACCCCAAGTGGACCGGCGCACAGTTCATGCCGCCTTCCGCCAGGCCGTGGGCCACAAAGTGCTTGCCAGTTGCCACGACGCCTCGTTTCCGGTCGGAGCCCTGGAGCCCTTTGACGTAGGAAACGCCCATGCGCGATACCAGGTAAGGGTCCTCGCCGAAGGTCTCCTCGACCCGGCCCCAGCGGGCGTCTCGAGTCACGTCCAGTACGGGTGACAATCCCTGGTGGGCGCCTGCCGCTCTCATCTGGGTGCTGATGACGGACGTCATCTGTTCGACGAGTTCCGGCTCCCACGTGCTGGCGACGCCGATGATCTGCGGGAAGCAGGTGGCTCCGCGCGCCATGTACCCGCTGCAACATTCCTCGTGCACGATGGCGGGGATGCCCAGCCGCGTCTTCTCGACCAGGAAGGTCTGGATCTGATTGGCGAGCGCTGCGCTGGCGGCTGGCCCCAGCGCGGTGCCGCCGGCGAGGCGCGTGATCTGCCCGATCCCGTTGCCGATCAGCGCCTGGGCTTTCTCCTCGGAAAAAGCCGCCTGTTCCAGCAACTCGAATACCCACGTTCCGCCGAGTTGGGCCAGTTTTTCATCCAGCGTCATGCGTGACAGCAGGTCCTCTACGCGTGCCTCTACAGGCAGGGTAGAGCCCAGGTAGGGGGCCTTGTATCTTGGGGTTTCGCTCTTCATGTCTCTATCCTCCGTGGTGTATGCCAGGTGTGGCAAAATAGATCAGGACGTGCATACTATAGCACAAATGGTGCTGAGGGCCAATTTGCCCTTGAGGTGGGGAATCCCCAACTCGTCGAGGCGATTCTTGTGTCCACGTGAAGAAACCCGAACAAGTTCGGGACTCCGATGTGTCTTAGCCGTGTGTTAACTCAGTGAGGTGCTGGAGCAGCGGCTGGAGCGTCGGGAACAGCGGGCGGTAGACTTTGCTGTAGAGCCGGTCGTACACTGCCTGTGTTGCCGGGTTGGGCACGAACTGCCCGGCCGTGCCGGCCATGTTGGCGGCGGCGCTGATTGCATCGGGATACCAGCCGGCGGCGGCGGCCGCCACGATCCCGGCGCCCAGGCAGGTGGCCTCGGCCGTGGCGGAGCGCACGACGGGCACACCCGTGACGTCCGCTATGATCTGGCACCACAAGTTGCTGCGGCTGCCGCCACCCATCGCCACGTATTGGCTGAACGGCTGGCCTGTGGCAGCCATCATCGCATCGCCCACCAGTCGTTGCTCGAACGCGATGCCCTCCAGGATGGCCCGGTACAAGTGTTCCCGGCCGTGTGCGCCCGTCCAGCCGATCGTGATGCCCGTCGCTGCCGGGTCCCAATAGGGCGTCATGGCGTGTTTCCAGTAGGGCACGAGCACGAGTCCCAGCGAGCCGGGGGGCACCTTGGCCGCGGCGGCTTCCAGCAGTTCCTCCGGGCTGAGGGGCAGCCGGGAATCGTGCAGGTCACTGGCGAATTTCTCCACAAACCAGTTCACGGTGAAGACGCCGCTCTGGATCACCGCTTCCAGAAAGTAGGCCCCGGCAATCGGCGCGTAGAGTGTGCGAAAGGCCCGATCCGTCAGGTATGCAGCGCTGACGATGCCGCTGACGACGGCGGTACCCATGTTGAGCGCGGCCCGGCCGCCACCGGTGGCGTGGGCACCCAGGCCGGCACATTGGCCGTCGCCCGCGCCGGCCACGACCGGGAGACCGTCTGGCAGGCCGGTGACAGCGGCGGCCACCTTGTTAACGTGGCCGATGACCGTTCCCGGTGACACTAGCTCGGGAAGCTGCTCAGTCCGCAGGCCAGGGGGGTGCGGAAGACACTCGATCAAAGCAGTTGCCCAGGTGTGTGCCTGCACGTCAAGCAGGCCCATCGGGTCGGCGCTGGCCAGGCTGGTACGGAAACCGCCGGTGAGCCGGTGGACGAGGAAGGCGTGCGCGTCCAGGAATTTGAAAGTCCGGGCCACAATCTCTGGCTCGTGTTGCATCAGCCAGACGATTTTGGGCAGCGAGGGGTTGGTGGTGAGTGGCTTGCCGGTGACCTGGTGAAAGCGATCCCGGCCAATGGCCTGCGCCAGGAAGGCCACCTGGGCGTGGCTGCGCTCGTCGAGCCAGAGGATCGCGTGGCGGAGCGGGCGGCCCTGGCGATCTACCGGCACGAAGCTCTCGCGTTGGTGGGTGATGCAAAGCGCTTCTACGTGGGCTGTATTGACCTGGTCGAGCAATTCCCTGAGCGCAGCGCAGGCACCGCTCCACCATTGCTCGGCATCTTGTTCGTACCAGTTGGGCCTGGGCTGCAGGAGCGGGAAAGAGGCTCGCCCCTCGGCCACTGCCCGCCCGTAGCGGTCCCAGGCAATCGCCTTGCACCCCGTCGTGCTGCTATCCACACCGATCACGAGCGCGCGCGTCATACTTCCCCTTCCCTCCCTTCCCTCCCTGCTACTCAAAGACAAACAGCGCCACGCTCTCAATATGATACGTCTGCGGGAACATGTCCACTGGCTGTACCTCGGCCAGCCGGTAGCCAGCGGCTGTCAGTCGCCCGGTGTCGCGGGCTAGCGTGGCCGGGTCGCAGGAGACGTAGACGAGGTGGGCAGGGTGGCGGGCGATGAGCGCGTCGAGCGCGAAACGGTCCACGCCAGCGCGGGGCGGGTCCACGACGGCGGCGTCGAGGGGGACGTCCAGGTCGGGGAGCACCGCCGCGACTGGGCCTTCGATGACCTCGACGTTGTCCACATCGGCGGTGTTCTCCAGCAGGTCGGTGACGGCGGCGGGGGCCAGCTCAACGCTGACGACCAGCCCGGCGCGCCCGGCCAGAGGGACGGTGAAAAGCCCCACGCCAGCGTAGGCGTCCAATATGGTCTCGTCCCCCTGCAAATCCAGGTACTCCAGCACCAGGCGCACCAGTTGGGCGGCCTGGGGGGTGTTGACCTGGAAGAAGGAGGGGGCGGAGATGCGGTAGACGTGGCCGGCGACGACCTCCGTGATGTGGTTGTGGCCGATGAGGTTGGCGTGTGTGCCATCGGAGAGGAGCAGGACGCAGGAGACGGGCACGTCAATCTCGAGCGACGGCGGCATGTCGTCGGCCATCTCGAAGATGAGCATGCGCTCGCCGGTAGCGGCGCCTGCACGGAGCGAGAGGCGGACGAGGTCCTCCAGGTCGAGGTCGAGCGTGGCGTACAGGTCGGACAGGAGCGGATGCAGGATCAGGCACTCGTCTACGGCGACGACCGCCTGACCCTCTGCTCCTGACTCCTGTTCCTCATCCTCTGCTCGTAGCCCTCGTCCCCGGGGGCGTCCCACGGAGGCTCCCTGAAAGCCCAAGCCTGCCCCTGGCGCAGGATGAAACTGGGCGTGGTTGCGATAGGCCCAGCCTGAACTATCGGGGAGAGTAGGGCGGACGGGAGGGCCGGCGATGGAGCCGATGCGCGTGAGTTGGTCGGCCACGATTTCAGCCTTGAAGCGCAGTTGCGCCGCGTAATCCGCGTGCTGCCACTGGCAGCCGCCGCAGCCGAGCGGGCCGAAGTAGGGGCAGGGGGGCACGACGCGGCCGGGCGAGGGCTCGATCACTTCGACCAGGCGGGCGAAGGCGTAGCCACGCCTGTCGTCGGCAATCTCGACACGCACTGTCTCGCCAGGCAGTGCGTAGGGGACGAAGATGACGCGCCCCTCGTGCCGGCCGAGCGCCGCGCCGCCGTGGGCGATGGAAGTCAGTTGAACGATAATGGTCTCCATGTCAGGCCTGGCGGAACTGGACAAGTCTTTATTCGGGCTTCAGGTTGGCCCTGGCCTTCAGCTCCTCGATCATCGCCGTCCAGTATTTGCCCAGAAATGGGGGATTCTTCATGCTGTCCAGCGCGTAGGAGCGGTCGGCGCGTGACAGATCCAGGACGGCGGTGATCATTTCTTCCTGATAGTAGCCCGCTTTGGCCAGCGGGAGGCCATTGGGCTGGCGAATGAAGGACCCGCCGCTGGACGTCTGCTTGCCGTCGGGCGATTGGCCGACTGTGTTGGCCACGCAATGGAAAATCCGGGTGTTCGGCCCGACTGGCTGCTGGGCGCGGCCGGCGATGCGTTTCCAGGCCACGGCCTCGACCTCGTCTGAACTGCACGACGGGTGGAACAGGATCTGGGCGCCGGCCATGGCGGGCAGGCGGTACAACTCCGGGTGCCGGCCGTCGCGGCAGATGACCAGGGTACACAAGAGGCCGTCTATCTCAAACAGCGACAGTTTGTCGCCGCCGCGACAATATTGCTTCTCGTCGCGCCCGGCCATGTGGACTTTGGCGTACTCGTAGGTGATGTTACCGGCCGGGTCAATCACGTGGGCCAGGTTGAGAAAGCGGTCGGGCGTCTTCTGGACGGTGCCGACGATGGTCCAGATATGGTGCTCTGCTGCGGCCTGGCACGTGCGGTCGAGCGCTTCTCGGACGGTCTGTGGGTCGAGTTCAACGACGTAGGGGAAGTAGTAGCCGGTCAGGTTGGCCTCGGGGAACAGGACGACGCGGCTGCCGTCTTGGGCGGCGGCGTGGACGTAGTGGAGCGTCCGGCCGAGGTTGAAGGCGATGGGTTTGGCCCAGTGCATCTGGACACAGGAGGCTTGAAGGGTGGCAGGATCCTTTGTAGGCATCGCGGGTTCCATGGGTGCGATGATAGCACATGTCGTGCAAAACACCAACTCCCAACTTCATTCAGTACAGTAAATCAGAAAGTACCGGTTTGCGACTTTGTCGCCTCCATAGGATGGTGTGATTGGTTGATTGTCGATTTGCGGTTGGCTGATTTGCTGACTTGCCGATTGGCTACATTCGGCTTGCTTCTTTCAGGTATGGTATAATAAAGTCAGGATTACGTCTCGAGGTGTGAGATGAACTATCGAGTATCTGTCATCGTCGAGCCGCTAGAAGAGGGCGGTTACTACGCCGAGTGCCCGACTCTGCCGGGTTGTCACGTCGAAGGAGCCACCTATCTGGAGGCCCTGGAAAACCTGGAGGATGCTATTCGGTTGCACATTGAGGGCCGATTGGAATTTGGCGATCCGTTGCCACCCGAGTTGACCCCTATTCGCCAGTTCGAGCGGTTCTCTCTGCAATTGCCGGTCACGATTGGCGCATGAGCCCCGGTGTTCCCGCTTCCGTTTGGTTCAATGCGCCGGGCGCGCGGCATCCCGCCGCGCGCCCGGCTCTGCGTCTAGCGATTGCGCACCACCAGCGGCAGGTAGACCTGTCGTACCGTTTCCCAGGCGCTGCCGTCCGAGCCGTAGATGGATGAGGTATTGGCGGCCCGGTCTTGGAACTGGGCGTAAACCACGTCGCCGGTCAACACCCATTCCAGTGTGTTGGTGTACGGCTGCCACGCGGCGATGCCGATTCCATCCAGGCCGCCGGCAACTCGCATCCTATCCACGCCGCTGTTATCGTCCCAGGCTTCCAGCCACAGCGTTACGGTGCTCGTCTCGCTACCCAGGATGCTCACCTGCCCCTCCGGTGGGATTGGGTCGTAGATGATGTCGTCGGAGTAAGGGCCGTAGACGCTGCTCTGCGCGTCGTGGAACCAGGCGTAGACGGTGCGCGGCGTAACGTAGCTCTCGTGGGTCGAGAGCACCCAGGTGGTGGTGACCTGATAGGCCCGCCAGTCCTCGTCGGCATAACCGCTATCGTTGCTCAACCGCACGTGAGTGACGTTGGGTGCCCACACGCGCACGGTGACGAGCGGGTCGTTGGTGTAGGGGGCGCCGTCCTGGATGCTGATACCAAAGCTACCGGGCTGTGGCGTGGGGGGTGGAGGAGGTGGTGGAGGGATGGTCGGGGTCAGGGTGGGCGGCACTGGCGGCAGTGTGGTGGTGGGCGGTACGGTGCCGGTGATCTGCGCCCAGAAACCGCTGGAGAGCACGTAGTTGGCGCTGGTGAAGGCGGTGGCGCCGGAGGCGGCGGGCTGGCCGGCTGTGTCGCTGAGGCGGTAACTGGCACTGCCGTGCAGGCTGCCGCCGGAAGCGACCACCCATTGCGTCACGGTAAAGTTGCTCGTGATAGTGTAACTGATGGGCAGGCAGCCGGTGATGTCGGCCAGGAAGCCGGCGCGCCCGGTGAAGCCGGCGCTGGCGTTGGCTGTGGCTCCCGTGGCCCAGGGCTGGCCGATGGCGGAGGTCAGGCGGTAGCCGGTCGAGATGAGTTCCACCGAGCCGCCCGCGTCCACCACGTCGGCGCAGATGCGATAGTTGGTGGAGTGTGGCGCAGGTGGGTAGAGGTCGAGCGTGATGGCGTCGCTGGCGACGACGGACTCGTTCCCGGCGCGGTCGCGCGCCTGGACGTAGACGGTGAGCGATTGGCGGTCGAGCGCAGGGAGTGTCCAGGCGATAGTGGCGGCGTAGGGTTGCCAGGGGGACCAGTCCAGGTTGTTGTTGGAAATGCGCACCTCGGTGAGGCCGCTGCCGGTATCATTGGCGGAGAGGTTGAGCAAGACGTTGGTCTGGTTGGTCGTGGCTGCGCCGCCGTTGATTTGGAGCGTGACGGTGGGTACACTGGCATCGTAACGCAAGACAAACAGCGATGATGGCAGTGACTCTTGGTTCAACATGTCGCGTGTGGCCATGCGCAGGTAGTACACAGCGATCGGACCTACGACAGGAGGTGGGTCAAAACCACTTGCTGAGGTGTAGATATCCAGTGCGCCGCTGGAACTTGGTCCCCAGTAGTAATGGTAATCCTTGATGCCAATGCCGTTGCCGTCGCTAGCCCCGCTCCAGGTAAAGTTGAGGTCATTGCAAGTGTTCTGCCAGGTGTTGTTCTGTGCACTGCATCCCGGCGAGACTGACGTGGGGTTTGAGGGAGGCAGCGTATCATAACCGAACCAACCTAGTTGTGCGGAGGCTTCGTTATGATTGGGCGAGTTGTCCCAGGCACGCACGCGAACGGTATGCTGTCCCTGCCCCAGACCGGCAAAATCAAGCCATCCGCTCGTCGCGCTGGGGAATTGTGGGGGCGGGCCACTTGGATGGTTGTCCCACGCCTGGCTGAAGCCCCACACGCCTGATGCGTCTGACACGCTCCAGTCAATGCGCTGGTTGGTGTTATACCACTGGTTGAGCGGTGGGTAGGAAGTGAAGTTGATGGTCGGTGGAGTAGTATCCGACTGAGGACAAGAAGCGGTCACGTAATTCGGCAACGCCCCCAGGTATTCGGAAGATTCCGGATTGGCAGGTGTTGCCGTCCCTGGGTTTGGGCATCCCGTCCCATCCAGTTCACGCCATAAATCTGCTGCTGCGCATGTGCCCCAGCTTGTGTATGCATCACGAAAAGGGGTAGTTTTCTCATTCAGGCTGAAGTGCAAATGGACACCTGTACAAGGAGGACGTGGATAGTCGCCTTGATAGCCGATGAGCTGCCCCTGTGTTACTTGATCCCCCACATTAACTACCACATAGCTGGTAGAACCATGCCCCATGTGATGGTAATGGGATAGGACATACTTTCCATTTACCAAGCCATGGTTGATTGCAACAGCAACATCCAGGGAATGGCCGATGTTCATAGTGCCTCTGTACACAACGCGTCCAGCATACGCAGCGTATACGGGAGTCACCCCAGGATTTGTTCCCGACGCAATGTCAATACCGAAATGGTTACTGTGATAACGTTGTGTAACCCAACCTGTTGTTGGAATGCAAAATGCTCCGGTGGGGCTACTGAGTTGTAAGGGGTCCGTATTGCTTGCCATTGCATCTACTATTCTCGGTGGCTCTCTCCCTTGCGCCCCCACACTCCCCTGCCCCAGCGGCAGCAGCACTGCCAGCAGTACCGCCAATATCATTGCACAAATCGCTGTGCGTTTCATTGAACACCTCCTGTTAATGGGCAACTGTCAACGGATTTCCGGAACGGATTGAACGGAAGTCGCCAAGTGCGGCGTCGCATCCGCTCAATCCGTTCCTTGAATCCGCTGACAGCCCTCCGCCCTACCGGCGCCAGCGCCAGCAGCAGAGCCAATGCCGCGATTGTGCGAGTGCATCTGCTTTTCATCGAACACCTCCTCCAGGCGTGAGGTTCTTGGTACGGTGGACTTACCGAGCGTACTATGGTGCCCATCCCAGGACAATGTACCCATAGGCAACTCGGCCCGCCGTACAGGTAGATCCGTTTGCGTAGAAGTTTCCGAACCGTGGGCGAATGGTGTGATCTCCAGAATTCATTGTCAAGATCGCCCCTGTTCCTGCAGTCTGCCAGGTAGTGTTTATAGTTTCGAGGTAGATACTTGCGTCGCCGAACTGGTCCACATGGTCTATAGCAACCGTCAGCATGCAATGCCCAGTTGGGTTTTGCAGAGCACCTCGGAGGTACACGTACACAAGCGCCCGATAGGGTAAGTTGAAGGTGAGACTCGTTGAGCCAAAGTTCACGAATGACGACGATGTCGTACCACGATCGACGAAATCTCGCGCTTCGCTCGCAAAAGCCATATAGTCTGCGGGACTCAGGGAACCATCCTGAACCATCGCGGAAGTAATCGCTCCATCGGGCACAGTAAGCGCCATCCCGGCGATGGGGACGGAGCGGATCAGTTCGCGCGGGCTGAGCATCTCGCCGCCCACGGTGACCTGCAGGTAACGGTCGCCGTTCCACACGCTGGTGGGGATGCCGCCGGTCGTCTGGCTGCCCAGACCGACGCTGAACAGCCCCTGGCTGACGGGGACGGCGGCGTGGCTCTCCGGCCCCCACACCAGGCTGCCGCCGGTGGCGGCGTCCCACAGCGAGAAGGCCATGCCGTAGGCGCCGTCCAGCGGATTGCCGCTGTGGTCGGCCAGGCGGCCCTGGTAGTTGACGGTGGTGGCGCTGGGGCCGGGGGCGCTGGCCGGGCTGAGAAGCGGCCGCGCCCACACCTGCTGGGTCAGGATGAGCGCTGCCACCAGCAGCAGCGTGCCACCGTTAGGGATGAACCAGCGCAGCAAGCCACGCAGGCGGCTGGCCTGCCGCGGGCGCGCGTCCTGCTCTGGCGCGCTCGCGCGCCGCTCGGCGCGTCAGTTGTACTTTTTGCACCCAAGTGCTATAATCTGAACAGAATCACCTATTTGCAGGAGATGGACCGATGTTGGCTGCTATGCTCACTCAAACCACACATCTGCTGACCGAACCGTTCGTGCGTACCGGGATCTACGCCAGCCCCGAGCAGGCGCTCAAACACATCGTCCTAGATTATCTCGACCGCCAGATCGCCTGGGCCGAGAAAAAGATTCGACGTTACGAGCGGAAATATCAGCGCACGTTTGCCGAGTGGACCAGGGCACTCTCAGGACAGGCTACCGTCACCGACGAAGACGTCTGGATGGAGTGGGAGGCCACCCTCGATATGTTGGACGGTTGGCGACAGATCAGAGCCGAAATCGCGCAGAGCGATGTATGATGCACTGTTACGGCTCCTGCAAGCGTCCCCTACTACGCGCGATCCTCAGATCACCGACCTGAAAGTCTACGGGCAGAACGCTTTCCGGGTCAAAATCCGAGCCACGGTTGCTCCAACGCTGAGTTTTCAGGTCTGGCTCAACCACAACCCGCGCCATACCCGTTACGCTTACCAGTTGTTTGGCCGCGGCGGCGCACTGCTCCGCTGGGACAATGCTCCACACCATCCGCACCTCCAACTCAATTTTCCCCATCACTTCCACGATGACCAGGGACGAGTCGCCCCCTCGGCCTTGCAAGGCGATCCGCTGCGCGACCTGCCGGTCGTGCTGGCCGAAGTTGAACGCTGCCTCCCGGCGCTGGCAGGGCGGTGACCTAAAAGGCCTCACCCTTGACTCGTTCTCCGTCCATCCGATTTCTCTCACCGCCATCGAAAGCCCCTACGCCGCATGTACCACTGCGTGATGTCCCGCCCCCTTTCATGTGCTCACCCTCCCCCGCGTTTTTTTGAGGAGATGTAGCGACTGACGAAGGGTTGAGCGTCCACATCCCCGACTCACTACCGCCACCTTTGATGTTATTGCTCTCCTAAGATCAGGTAGTTGATACAGGTTCTCAGGGAGCCAATACCGTGCACTGTCAACGTGCCCGGGTATTGCGCATTGCCTACCGCAGATATTGAATGTGACCCGCCACCGAGGTTGAGGATCCGCTGGCCCTTGACGCCAAACCACATATTATCGTCAGTCCAGTGCCAGGATGCTGTTTTCTCCTCACCATCCACAGATACCTGAACAGAAGCCTCCCCAATAGATGCCCCGTCGTCAAACACGGCCAATCCGTCCATCCAGATGAGTACCTGGCTGGGTTTCGCCAGAGAGAGAGTCAGACTTAATCCTGGCACATCTACGTTCTGATAGTTGCCGGGTAGGTTCATCCGAGCGTGGGTGGACAAACAGACCATTCCGTGATCGAGATCGAGGTTGCTAGACTTTACTGCTCCGTCGGGCACGGTGAGGGCCATGCCGGCGATGGGGACGGAACGGATCAGTTCGCGCGGGCTGAGGGTCTCGCCGCCCACGGCGATCTCCAGGTAGCGGTCGCCATTCCACACGCTGGTGGGGATGCCGCCGCTCGTCTGGCCGCCCAGTCCGACGCTGAACAGTCCCTGGCTGACCGGGACGGCGGCGTGGCTCTCCGGCCCCCACACCAGGTTGCCCCCCGTGGCGGCGTCCCACAGGGCGAAGGTCATGCCGTACGTACCGTCAAGCGGGTTGCCGCTGTGATCGGCCAGGCGGCCCTGGTAGTTGACGGTGGTGGCGCTGGGGCCGGGGGCGCTGGCCGGGCTGAGGAGCGGCCGCGCCCACACCTGCTGGGTCAGGATCAGGACGGCGACGAGCAGCAGTGTGCCGACGTTCGGCACCATCTGCCGCACCAGCCAGCGCATCCAGCCAGGACACCTGGTGGCTGCCGGCTGCGGGATCGCTGCTCGCCGCTGGCTGAAATGGCGGTCGAGCAAGACCCCTAATTGGGTGAAGAGCCCTTGTTGTTCGTTCATGGCAAAGCCTCCTGTAGAATGCTGTCACCGCAAAATCAGCGGCAAGAATACCTGGCGCAGGCGGTATGAATCGCCTGGCCGCATGTATCGTCCATCCTGAGGGTAGGCGGTCACGTTGCCCGCGCCGTCCACCACCTGCACGAAAAACTCGGCCGTGGCGTCACCCGGGCCTGCCCTGAGCCAGGTCGAAGGGAAGTCGCCGCTCCACACGCCGCCCGCGGAGACCAGGTCGGCGCTCGACCAGTTGTCGTCGCCGCCGGTGTAGGCCACCACCACGGCGTGGATGCCCGCAGCGTCTTCCACTGCGACGGTCACGACGACGGCGCTGCCCTGGAGTTCACTCTCGATGCTCCGCAAGCGCGGCGGTTCCCGGTCGTCGGAAGCGCTGGAGTAAACGTCCACGTCCATCGCGCCGTAGAGCCGCTGCGTCTCGGAGAGGCCGTGGAACTGTCCCAGCCCGATCGCCAGTGCGCTCTGTCCGCCGGCCCGGTTGAGCCGCAGCAGTGTGCCCGGATACCAGGCCGGGGCGTCGAAGGCTGGCTCGCTCCCGCCGCTTCCGACCTCCCAGATCGCCTCGTCCACCAGCGGGTCGAAGCCGGGGAGCGCCTGGCCCAGCGCGCCGCGCAGCACCGCCCCGTGCGGCCCTCTCACTGTTGCCGAGAGCGGGTCGCTGTAGCGCGGCTGGATCGGGGTAGAATTTCCCCGCTCCACCTGCCCGCCGCAACTGTAGAAGGCGCCCTGTGGCGTCGTCTCGGCGATCAGCGCCGGGAAGTCATAGTGCACGTGCTCCACCGTCACCGCGCCCTCCTGTTCCAGCGTCGAGGCGCGGGATACCCTGGCGGCAGCCAGCGCCATCCCGGCCTGGGGCGACGTCACCCGCGTCATCGGGAGGCCGTAGAAGGTGGCTTCGATGAGGACCTTCTCGTCGTAATAGTCAAACTCCAGTTCTTCCAGGTAGTACTGCTGCTTGGCAGCCACCAGCGCCTCTCCCGCCGTCGTCTGGCTGCCTGCCAGCAGGTGGCGGGTGTAGTTGAGCATCAACTGTTCGGAGAGGCCGACGTTGAAGGTGTAGCCCCAGCCGTAGCCGGTGTTGCCGACGACGAGCGCTTGCCGGTTCACCAGCGCCTGTACCGTGTCCAGGCTGATGGCCGTCTCCGGCGGGACGTTGAGCGCCCCGTGGCAGCCCGGCGTCCAGAACAGCGTGCCGCTGTGGTCGCCGGTGCTCCCCTGTACTTGCGCGCTGCTCACGGTGCCCGAGGGGGTGCTAATCGTATAGTGGTTGGCGTGCCCGCTGAAGGAGACCAGGTCGTGCCGCCGGTTGAGCACATAGTTGATGAACTGGGTGGCGGTCCAACCGTTGCCGATGAGGCTACAATCGGGGAACAGGCCGTCGGCGACGAGCGCGCTGCACGTCTCCTGCGCGCTGTCCGCCAGGAAGTCGTAACCGGTGACGATGGCCTCTCTCGCTGCGATTTCGCCATGGGCCAGGAACCAGTCAACCTGGGCGACGATCTCGGCCGGCGTCTCGACCAGCCGCCCCACGGCCATGTCCGGAATGTAGAGGGGGTGGCCGTCCCAGCCTGGGCTCTGTGGAACAGTCGGTACGCGATCGCCGTAAAAGTCGTCGGTGAGCGTGCGGTCGGCGGCCAGCGCAGCCCCGGTCGTCGTCGTGGCCGGCACTTCCTGGTAGTGGTGCTCGGGGTGGCTGGTCTGGTCGCGCACGCGGCGGAAGGGCACCACGCGGTCGTCGCCGGCGATGACGACGTAGGCCACGTCGGGGCTGGCCCCCAGGCGGGCGACGATCAGGCCGTGGATGGCGTCGGCGACGGCGTTGGCGTGGGTGAAACTGGCCGGGTTGGCCTGCCAGGCGGCGTAGGCGGCGGCGGCGGCGGGGTTCTGCTCGACCTGGAGCACCAGCCCGTTCGTCGCCGTCGCCAGTTGGTGCAGTTTCTGCATCGCCTGGTCGGCGAGGGCGACGCCGTACAGCGTCGCCAGCCGCTCGCGATTGGTGACGATGAGCACGTCCACGTCGAAGGGCTCGTTGGTCACCTCGAGCGTGCGCCACACTTCGGGCGACCAGTCCCCTTCGTCGTCCTGCACCTGGAAGTAGACGGTGTGCGCGCCGGCCGAAAGTTGTGCAGCGGTGCGCGTGAACTCGGCCTGGGTGCTCAAGGTCCCGTCGAGGCTCGAGCGCCAGCGGTAGGCGGTGATGGCGCCGCCGTTCTCGTCGGCTTCCTGGCCCGAACCGCGGAAGGTCACAGTGTCGCGTCCCCGCAACGCGGGGCTGGGGCTGATGGCGTGGATGGTCGCCACGGGTGGGTAGGTCGGGCGGACGGTGGGGCTGCGGTAGTAGGAGGCGCCGTCGCGGGTCAGGTTGACCTTGTCCGTGCCGTCGGCGTGGATCGAAAAGATGTCCGTCCCGCTTTCCTGGACGGCGTCGGGGCCGACGTACATCAAGCGCTCGTTCGAGAGCCAGTAAGGCCACCAGGGACGGAATTCGTCGGTGACCTGCCGCCGGTTGGAGCCGTCGGCGTCCATCACCCACACGTCCTCGCCGCTGGTGGTGTCCAGGTAGGCGATGCGGCGGCCGTCCGGCGACCAGACCGGGAACCAGCCGGCGTGCGCAGCGAGCAGGGTGAGGTTGCTGCCATCCGGGCGCATGCGGTAGATGCTGTCGTAGCTGCCGTCGTTGGAGGTGAAGGCGATCCACTGCCCGTCAGGCGACCAGTCAGGATACCAGTCGTCCACGCTGCCGGGCGGCGAGGGCAGCGCCGTTTTGTCGCTGCCGTCGGCGTTCATGCGGTACACCCGGTAGCGCCAGCCTTCGGTGGCCGAGGCGTAGGCGATTTGGCTGCAGTCGGGCGACCAGTCGGGGTTATAGTCCGCATAGCCGCCGGGGGAGAGGTTGGCCAGATAGTTGCCGCTGGCGTCCATCAGGTGGACGTCGCCGCTGTCCACGAAGAGCACGTGGCTGTTCAGGGGGCAGACGTCGGGGTCGAAACCGGGGCGGACGTAGGTACGGCCGGTGCCGTCGCCGTTCATGCGCCAGACCTGGCGGCTGGCGCTCGAGCCGGAGACGTAGTAGATGGGCGAGTCGGAGGTGGCGGTGGGGAGCACCAGGTCCACCTGCTGGCCGTCGGGGCCGACGCGGTAGGTGAGGGTGCGGCTGCGGCCGCCGTAACTGACCGAGAAGGTGACGGTGTCGCCGGCGGAGGCCCCGATGGGTGCGTCGCTGAGCGACGTGGTAAAGTACGGGTCGTCGCTGGCTTCGCCGCTGGCGGTGGTGATGGCGTGCGCGCCGCCCGGCCCCTGGACGGTGACCGTCGCGCCGCTGGCGGGTGCGCCGTCGTAGTAGACGTAGCCGTAGG
>Ga0172363_10002628_pt1 | contig 14522 bp, 12 predicted proteins | sample LakKivs2_kivu2a2_FD_114541 | JGI IMG/M metagenome (GOLD analysis project Ga0172363, IMG submission 114541) | Sediment microbial communities from Lake Kivu, Rwanda - Sediment s2_kivu2a2 | ecosystem: Environmental > Aquatic > Freshwater > Lake > Sediment | place: Rwanda: Western Province, Lake... | reverse complement strand
CTACAAGTCGGGTAGAGGGTGGGTTTGGGTAAAGGAAATCTACTGGAATTTTGAATAGTTTTTCATCATATGGTTTAATCTTCTACCGATTCTCATCGATGTTTCCTTCAGCATTATATAAGTTTCTTTATTAATATATTGGCATTCAAAACAAAACCGCAACCAGACTTGAGTTTCAGAATTTCCCATGTCTGCATCTGAAAGCTTACTTTGAAAATAAGAATTGTATTTTCTTTTCCTGTAGCCCTCGCTGATACAGGCGCATACTGCACGAGAAGATCTTCTGACTTGATCAGTCAAGTTGTAAATTTCTTCCTTTGGAAACCGTTTACTAAGTTGAAAAATATCCATAGCCAATGAGAATGCCTCTTTATAAACGAGAAGTTCTTCAAATCCCATAAAAGATCAATTAAATTTTCTATTAATCGGATCAAAGCTTTTTTGTGACCCTGGTATTTGATTTTTTTACCATAACATATCAATTTCATCATATAGTGTTTTACGACTTAAAGAATTATCTACCCGAAGACCTGAGGACCTGAGACCTGTAGACCCGAAGACCTGCCGACCTACTCAATAACAACCTTCCTGTTCACCATCCCATCCTGAAATTGACACCGCAGAATATAGACACCCGGATCGAGGTGTGATATGTCCAGGCTTGTCCCTTCACCTGCCCGCTTCATTGTAAATACCATTCCTGATGTCACGCTTATGATTTCAATTTCTTGACATAAGGGGCCTGTGTCAATAAATAGTCTGTCTGTCGCCGGATTTGGGTAGATGGTGATATGTGATCCGGAACCGGAAGGATCGGCGACAGCCGCCGGATAATCATAGCTGTAATAAGCGCCCTGGTCCGTGCAAACGAATATCGCCAGTGCCGACATGACGGGATTAAGCTGTATGCTGTTGATATTGATGCTGGCCAGTCCGTTGTTCAGAAAGGTCAGACCGGGTGGCGGTGCCAGCGGGTCATAGAGGGCAATACCCACACCCGATTCCCAGCCGGTAAACATGTTGTCGAAAGCATCAAAGCCCACGGCGCTCATGTTATCCGACCAAAAGTGCACATCCCATGTCATGCCGAAATCGTCAGAGAACCACAGGCCGGAAGAATCGGAATAATCAGGAAAGATACCGCACAGCTTTCCCGAACTGTTGAATCTGAGGTCGCTAATCATAGGGACCCATACAGGGGAGTTCCACGTCTCGCCATTGTCACCGGAGCAATAGATATCATAAATGTTGCTGACTCCCGACACGACCATGTGTTCACCATAGTCATCCATGCAACTGCATGGTTTACCGCTGAAAAAGGAGACCTCCTCCCAGACCGTGCCGTTTGATGATTTATACATACCGCCGAACTGGCTGCCAACCCAGTAAGTTCCCGTCGGCTCATGGAACACTACGAAGGTGGGTGTGACGACCCATTCGAGCACCTCGAAATCATGGGTTTGCATATCAAACCGATAAATACCATCCGAATAGCTTCCGTTGCCCATTACCACGATGATGTGATTTGCATCCAGGTATGCTGCACCGGTGACCGGCAGGCCGTTATAAGTATAATATGCGCTCTCGTGGGTGTCGTAATTGTAAAGGTACATGCCATCCTCCACACAGATCACCCAGTAAGGCAATCCGATATTAAAACACAGGCGTGAAGCATTGATACCTTCCGGACCGACAGAGTTCCAGGTATATGAAAAAACAACGGAACTCAAAAGAACTGAAATGAAGAGTAGAATTAATTTTTTCATTTTTTGGTCAGTTATAAATAATACAAATGCAGGCTTGTTAAATTATTGCATTTCACAAAGTTAATAAAAAAATCCTTATTTTGATCGGAAAAGTTACAGGTTGCAGGTTATAAGTTGCAGGTTGCGGGTTGTGGGTTGCAGGTTACAGGTTGCAAGTTACAGGTTACAGGTTGCAGGTTACAGGTTGCAGGTTACAGGTTGCAGGTTACAGGTTGCAGGTCTACGGGTAGGCAGGTCGACAGGTTGACAAACCTGCAGACCTGAAGACCCGTAGACCTGTAGACCCGAAGATCGGATCATGGCAAAACAATCATTTTTTGCGTCATCCTCTCCGTATCTGTTCCCATCTCACAGATATACAAACCAGGCTTAAGACAACTAAAATCCAATGCTACCCGGTGAGGACCTGATTCCTGATATTCCTGTAAAAGAGTTGTTAATCTGTCACCTGAAAGTGAATAGACATTTAATATGACCCGACCACTTTCAATGAGATGATATGAGATTATTACACGGTATAAAGCATGTTGCCCCGTGGCAAGGGATTCAACCATTCCCACCGGCTAAAAACCTCATGAGAAACAGAGAATAACAACGCGAACAATAAGATTTTGAATTTCATTGAGGTAAAAAGTTAATTTTCATAAAAAGACCATAGGTTCGTTGACCTGCAATCAGAAGTGCTATGGAGATAATTTATATTCTTATTTGACCGTCGTAAATATATATAATTTATCGGAAAATTCCTAATACGTCAATCGGTATTATTTTCAAGCCCTCCGGTGGCTACTCCGGGAATGTCCCGGGCAGCCGTTTTTAGCCGACTGCCGATCCCGCTATCGTCCCGCCTGCGGCGGGGCTCCGCTGCCGACTTTAAACATGCTCACCGAATTTATCATCGCCTTTAAAAATTGAGCGCTAACCGTAAGTCAAACGTAAGAGCATTCTTTACCAAAGGATCGGTGCCGGGATGGATAATGTACTGGGCATCCGGTTGCATGCTCAGCCATGGGAATATCTGCCAGAGGTAGGTGAGTTCGAGGTCCCATTCGGCATCTGCCGTCGGCAGGCCTTGTGTTTTTAAGAAATCAATATAGGACCGGCCATTGTAACCGGTGGCAAAGGCAAGACCGATCGCATCGTCATCCCTGCCCCTGATGAGGCCTGTGTAAACCAAACCGCCTCCCGTAAATGCCACAAAACGGTTGATGCGGTCATTGGCGAAACCTAGCCTGGCAAAAGCTGCCAAACCCTGCTGCGGACTGCCTTTTTCTTTGAAGATCATCAGCTCACCGTTCACATACCCTCCCATATTGCCCTTTATCATGTTTGTTCTCTCTGTAATATCAGTATAACCTGACCTCGGGAAAGAAGCCGTGTACAGCCACCACCCCACAACCAGTTTAGCCAAATGTTCGTGGCCGGAGAGCCTGCCCAGGCGTTGTTTTGGCGTTCTGTCTTCATCATCGAAACCAGCTTCCGCGCGATGGATGACGTATTGCAGCTCCGAGGCGGAGAGGATGCCGTTGCCGTGATCGAGTATCAACCGGGTACCATTGGGATTATTGGGATCACCGGCTATGCCGTTCAAGACGACCGTCTGAAAATAAAAACGCTCCGCTATTTCCCATTTCAATCTTATGCCGATAGTGGTCGTCGGAAAAATCGAAGGTCCGTTCGCGCCGCTTTGTGCAAAATCGGTTCCTATGCCCTGGGCAGAATGGATAAAAACAAGTGAGGACTGCAATGCCTGGAATTCTGAATTCAGGTCATAAAAACCTGCCAGTAACGATAGACGGTCGCCGAAGAGTGACTGTTGTACCCAGGCTTCATAGAGCTTGACGGTGCCGGGAGCTTCAATGTTGTCGACACCCTGGGCGTCACCCACAAATGAGGAAGGCTGACCGCCGTTATCCGCTATACCATAAACAAATATATCACCCCCTTTCCATCCTAAAAGTTTTCTGGTATCGACAGCGAGAGCCAGACCAATGTTATCGAGGTAGGTACCTTTCTGTTGTAATCCGCCATGCAAATCAAAGAAGCCGTCGCCGGTGTAATCCAGTGACAGGGCCAGGCCCATATCCTCCATCTTCTGTCTTTTACCGCCCCAGTCACCGGTCAGTGTGTTCCTCTCTCCTGTCTTCTGCGAAAAGCCTTTCACACAAATACATGACCAAAGAATAATCATGATGAGACAATGGTAATTGTGAGGTCCCTTCATCGAATGTCAAAAAAGGTAAAAACTCTTTATGCAACGGTAAAGATAATAGATGAAACGAAGATTCATCAATATGAATGATAAAAAATCAATGTAAATCCAGGGGCAAGCGTTGCTGAAGCGCAAGCCGGGCAGCAGGTCCACAGGTCGGCAGGTTATTATTTACCCAACATGCATGCCAATGCGCGCAAACCGGGAATCGTTTAATAACCACTGAAATCGCAAAGAAAATGCCGAAAAAGCAGAGATTTAATATTTTGGATTTTCTTCCACCACCAGAAGATACTGATTTATCTATTATTTGAGATTTGTATTTTGGAATTTATTTGTGATCTGTAGTTTGGAATTTATTTGGGATTTGGAATTTATTAGATACGGTACAACGATGTCATTCTTATAAGTACCTGTGCCGTCGTATGTGAGCATCACCACCGGGATGCCAGTGATGCGCCTGATCCCGGCCGTCATGGCGTCGGTGGTCAGCGACGGGCAACGGCAACAGGTGGGGCTATATGACATAAATGAACAGGAGTAAGAAAATTCCATCATTCTTTCCTAACAGGGTATGCACATCAAGATGGAAGTAATGCTAATAAAAAATTATTGCGAGGACCGTTGTCCCGATACATTTTCTTCCCGCACTGTTAAACTTTTAGAAAAATGAAACATCTAAGAGGAAAAATAGCGATTAAAGTGTTTATTGTTTTGTTTTATTTCGTTTTGACATCTTAAGATATTCGATTGATCATTCACCTTATTTATTAACCTTAAAACTTAACATCATGAAAAAACGAATGATTTTAATGGCTGCATTGGTCGTTGCTTTTGGCATCGGCAGCCTTATGGCACAGGATCAGAAAACTGCTCCTCCCCAGAAGCCAGTGCAAAATCCGAATGTGACGCGCAATCAGACTACCATGCACAAGATGCCCACCAACGAAGAGAGGGCCGACCGGATGGTGGCACGGCTGACCCAACAGCTCAAGTTATCGGACAGCCAGCAGAAACAGGCTAAGGTGATCTACACCGATTTCTACAAAGAAAGAGAAAACATGGCTAAACAAGGGCAACATACCGCCGACAGATCGAAAATGGATCAACTGATTCAGAACCGCGACAAACAAATGAAAGGTATACTCAGTGAACAGCAGTATACCGACTACATGAAGATGAATCAGGAAATGGTCAGACCGGCCAAAAGACCCGAAATGCAGACACCTCCTCCTAAACAAAAATAATCTGCAATTTTTGGTTAGTTATATTGTTGGAGGATGGCCTGCCTGATTTTTGTTCGGGCAGGCTTTTTTATTTACATTGTTATATTGTTCTATTGTTATATTGTTAGGAATCATTTTACCAAATAGTTACCTTAATACATTACCGCATTAACTCATCAGCATATCAGATAACTTCATTGCGGCCATCGTACTTGAAGCAAAAAATTTTCTTGCATCGCCTGTTCTATTTCTATATATTTGAGGCAATAATCCTCTTAAAATCTTACTATTATGAGAGGACGCGGACTCATGTTATGTCTCGTGATGCTGCCATTGGTAATGACGGCACAACAGTGGCAGGTGATGACCCTGCCTGATGTCAGCACTAAATGGACGCTGACAGGTATTGATTTCACTTAACCTGCCAACGGCTGGGATGTGGGATATAACTGGACGGGTAATGCCGGCTTGCTGCTGCTATCGAAATAAATGCTTCATTTTGGGAGTAATGAGCGACAAACCAATAATTTTTTAATAAAGGCTCCCAATATCAAACGAACCGAGTAATTTTGTAAAGACAGACAGGCGGAAGAACACCAGTCACCGGTGACCTCCCGATAATAAACGACATTTTAGGGAAGAAGGCGGATTATTTTTTACTAAACCCTTATCAATTATGAAGAAAGTTTACCATTGCATCTTATGTGCCCTCATTCTGGCAGGGATGACAGCCTCTTCACAGACAACCATCTGGGAAGAAAATTTTAACACGGCACCACCCGGTTGGTCATTGGAGGGAAACTGGGAATTCATTCCGGGAGAGATGGAGATGTACTTTTATCCTGTTGTTCTCGATTATGATTTCTCGGCCATCTCACCCCCTGTTTTCATTCCGCCGAATGTGGGTGATCTCACCATCAGTCAGTTTCTGGAGGTTTACGAACCCAGTGTTTCAACGGAACAATGCGAGATCGCCATCCTTTCAGACGATATGGATAGCGTCGTGTGGGGTTATCATTTGTCGACAGGAAACTGGGGCGGTCTGGGGGGCGAGGATCTGGTCATACCCATGGCTTCATTTGCGGGGACGAACGTGCGGATCAAATTCAGAACCTGGGGCCCCACAACCGATGCCTGGTACGGATGGTATGTCTATGCATTGAGTCTCTCGGCCAGCTTCAACAATGATCTGAGCGCCCTCAGTGTGATGGGACCAAATAATGTCATGCTCAACCAGCAAGCCGACTGGACATTGATTGTTAAAAATTCAGGTCTCTCACCTCAATCCGGGTACACCGTCAGGCTGTTTAACATCAAGACAGGGGATGAAATCGGGAGCTGTTTGATCACTGACGTTCTCGATCCGGGTGAGATCAAACCCGTCTCTTTTTCCTGGACGCCTGATGAAATACAGAACACGGCACTTTTTGGAACGGTGACGGAGGAAGGTGATGAATATGAGGTCAATAACACTTCCTCATCACATTTTGTGCGCGTTGAACCTGATATGGTTTACAATATCCTCGTATGGGATAATGATAACGACATAGAGACCATCATGGATCCCGAAACAGGGATCATGGAGCAAGCCGATGCGGGTATCACAAAAGCTTTGGACGATGCAGGTATAGACTATACTTACACCAACACTCTGCCCGATGACCCCTCAGGCTGGGATATTATTTTCGCGACAATGGGGTGCTATTGCCTTAGCTGAAGCAATACACCGCCTGGATTTGTAAATGAAACAGACCAGGCCAAACTGAACGCTTACCTGAATGAAGGCGGTAACCTCTATGTCGAGAGTGTGAACCTGGGGTTGGATCATGCGGCCACACAGTTCCTGATAAACCTCGGGATCAAATATGCCGGAGACGGGTTGGAACATGAAGTTTTACAACTGATAGGAGACAATAATCAATTCATGTCACAATTCAAATATGATTACCTTGGTGGTGACAACGCACATTATAGCATTGACAGGCTGAACAGTGTCGGGGCAACGGTGCTGTTCAGGGCCGAAAACGAGATATCAAGGATGTTCATCAACGAGGGTGAAAATTACAGGACCATCGCATCGACCATCGTCTTTGGTGCCATTGCCAACGGTGACAGCCTGAACCTCAAAGCATACCTGATCAGCGAGATGGTAAACTTTTTCCTTGGCATTTCACCTGTCACAGGTATGGGCGAAAATATTCCATACACACTTAATCATGGCTTGAATTATCCTAACCCGTTTATTGAGTCGACCACCATTGAATATGTGCTGAAGGAAGCAAACCCGGTAAGGATTGCGGTCTACGATCTTAAAGGCCGCGTGGTAAAACTTGTGACCGAAGGTGAGCAGAAAGCCGGGAAACACCGGGTGATATGGGACGCCACCGACAATAACGGCAGACGAGTGGCCACAGGGTGCTATTTTTACAGGATCACAGCCGGGAGAACGACGGTCTGTAAAAAAATGATCCTGACGAAATAATCGCTGGTGACGTATTGCACCATTAAATAACAACGTTAATTAGTACCTCTTCCGAGAGAGGAGGGGACTGGTGTCCCAATTGGTCTTCAAAACCAATAGCAGACGGATAAAACCGGCTGTGGCAGGTTCGATTCCTGCTCTCTCGGCCATTTACCATAATAGAGATTTTCTTTTTTTCATGAAAGAAGATACCGGAGTCTATAAAACCATTCCCGGAGTAGATACACTTCTGGCCACTCCTGAGATCAAAGCGCTTCTTGCCACTTATAACCGTGAACTGGTGAGGTATGCCATCCGGAAAGTCCTGGATGACCAACGCAGGGCTTTAAAGAAGACAAAACACCCCCTGTCACCGGCGGAGATCATTGCAGGGGTGCGCTCCGAGATTCAAGCATTGACCGAACGAAGCCTGCGACCTCTTATCAATGCCACAGGCATTATCATTCATACCAACATCGGCAGGGCTCCGCTGGGTGACGCGGTGCTGCAAGAGGTGGGTGACGTGCTGAAGGGTTACAACAATCTGGAGTTTGATCTGCATAAGGGTGTCAGGGGATCACGGCACGACCATGTCGCCGCTTTGTTGCGGTACCTGACGGGTGCTGAGGACGTATTGATCGTGAACAACAACGCTGCCGCCGTCATGCTCATCCTGCGCACCCTCGCCCGCAACCGCGAGGTCATCATATCGAGGGGTGAGCTGATCGAAATAGGCGGCTCTTTCCGTCTGCCCGATATCATGAGAGCATCGGACTGCATCATGAAAGAGATAGGCACCACCAACAGAACGGATATTGATGACTACGCCGAAGCCGTTACAGACAACACGGCCTTACTGCTCAAAGCCCATAAATCCAATTACGTGATCAGGGGCTTCACCGGTGAAGCCACCCTGACCGAGCTGGTGGCCCTGGGCAGGAAACACAGGCTGCCGGTGGTGTATGACATGGGATCGGGGCTGCTGCGTAAAGCGCCTGTGACCCTTCTGCGCGACGAGCCTGATGTCAGGCAAACCCTGGCCACCGGTGTCGACCTGGTCTGTTTCAGCGGCGATAAGCTGCTTGGCGGCCCTCAGGCCGGCATCATTGCGGGCAGGAAAAAACTGATGGCACGTCTGAAAAAAGAACCCATGGTCAGAGCCCTCCGCATTGGTAAGACCACTCTCGCCATGCTGGAGGTCACCTGTCGCCACTACCTCGATGACAAGATATTGCTCGAAAAGAACCCTGTATTCAGGATGATGTGCCGGTCGAAAGAGGAACTGAAAAAAAATGCCATACGACTGCAGTCTTTACTCCTATCCCATGGCATCGCATCGAAGGTTGTCAGCAGCCTGGGACAAAGCGGTGGCGGATCGCTCCCCGGTGCAGGCATAGAGAGCTATGCCGTCATGCTGACCCCGCCCGACAAACTGAAGACCCATGAAGGCGCACCAGCGACAATATTTGCCGCCCTGCTGAACCATGATACACCCCTTCTCGGCGTAATGAGAAAGGGGCACCTCCTGTTTGACATGCTCACCATCGCCCCCGAAGAGACAGACAAAGTAGCCACCATCATTCATGATGTCCACAAAAGCCTCGGATTATGTCCAAACACCTGATCATCGGGACGGCAGGTCATGTGGATCATGGTAAGACCACCCTCATCAGAGCCCTCACCGGTATCGACTGCGACACTCACAAGGAAGAAAAAGAACGGGGTATCACCATCAATCTTGGCTTCGCCCATTTCAATCTGCCCTCCGGCGATTCGGTCGGCATCGTGGATGTCCCGGGTCATAAAGACTTTATCAGGACCATGGTGGCGGGCGCTTTCGGTATTGACATGGTGCTGATGGTCATCGCCGCCGACAGCGGTGTGATGCCCCAAACTGTCGAGCACCTCAACATCATACGCATGCTGGGCATCACTCATGGCATCGTCGTGCTGACGAAAGCCGATCTGGTGGATGAGGAGATGCTCGACATCGCCAGGCTCGAGGTAATGGACCTCCTGGAAGGGACTCCGTTGGAACAGGCTCCGGTCATCAGCGTCTCCGCTATCACCGGCCAGGGTCTGGAGGTGCTGGCTGAACGGATAGCCGCCATGGTGGCTCAGATACCGGAACGGAAAAGCGGTGAGGTGTTCAGAATGTATATCGACAGGATCTTCAATGTGCATGGTGTCGGGTTTATTGTCACCGGATCGGTGCTCAACGGCAGCATGGAGCCGGGAAAAGAAGTATTCCTGCTGCCGGGCAGGAATAAAAAGGTGAAGGTCAGATCCATCGAAAGACATGGCCGCCAGGTGGATCAGGTCGTCGCCGGTGACCGGGCCGCTTTTAACCTGCCCGGCATCAGAGCCGCTGATTTTGAACGGGGTATGATCCTATGCGATAGGCTCCTCGACGCTACAGCCATGATCGATGCGACAATATCCTTATTTAACGGAATTTCCCCCCTCGGTTTATGGTCGCAGGTAATGTTCCAGACCGGCACCTTCAGCTGCCCGGCACGCGTGCACCTGCTGAATAAAGAACTGCTGCAAACAAATGACACAGCCATCGTTCAGATTCACCTTCGGAAACCAGCCGTTCTCTTCGACCAGGATAAATTCATCATACGCAATTCTTCGGGTGACAGAACCCTTGGCGGTGGCATCATCATCGACTGCCATCCCTTACATCATAAAAGAAGAACAGACCACCTGCTCGAGGCACTCAATGCTCTGGCGCAGGTCAGGACCGGTGACAGCAGCCTGTTCGAGCTTGTCAGACTGGAACTGATGAAAGCAGGTGCACCCGTGACGGTGGATGAAATGGCAGTAAAAACAGGGAAAACAAATGAAGAAATTGTGGACGCCTGTAGTTCCAAGGAGGAAGCCGGCATTGTGCTGTATCCAACTGAGGATCAGAATATCCTGGTCACAACAGAAAGTGATAAAGAGCATGCCGTAAAAATCATCAGCAATTTGCAGCTATGGCATGAAAAAAACACCCTCAATGAGCAAGGTATAGACGCCAAAGAGCTGGCCGGTAAACTTAATCTGATCTCATCCACAGGTAAAACATACCTTGAAGCGCTGTTGAAAAAGCTCAGCCTTAATAAAACCATTAAAAGAGCCGGGGATACCTGGGCTCTGGAAAAGCACCGGGTGATCATCAATGCCAAAACGCAGGAAGAGTTACTCTGGCTCGAAGAAACCATCAAAAATTACGGCATGCAGGCACCGGTCAACGAGGATATCGAAGCCCTCGCCCAGGCACATAATATCGGAAAGGGCAAAGTCAAAATGATGATAGCTTATCTGGTCCGGCAGGGCAGGCTCATCCTCACCGGCAGCGATTATCTTCATGTTTCTGTCGTCGATGAATGCCGCACCAGGCTTATGAAAACACTGGCAACAAAAGAAAGGGGCATCAACGAGAAAGAGTTTCGCGAACTGATCGGCGGGACACGGAAAATAACGCAGTTACTGATCAGCATCTTCCTTAGTGAGGAGGTCATCTCCAAACGAACCTTTTATCTGTTTCTCTCGGAGAAGGGAAGAAGATGGTTGAGTGAAAAACATAGGTGACCTTCCCGGATCAAAAAATCATGACATTTAATTATTTCGGCTTGATACAAGTTGAATGATATAACATAAATATAAGGTATTACGTCAGTTTAAAGCAAGATTGATGGATGCTAAATTTATATACAGAAAACCTTCTGTTATGGGATAAGGAAAACTATAGAACAATAAGCTTTTCTGTACTGATTGCGCGATGCCCATCGACAATTCTGATAAAATACAGCCCTTTTATTAATCCGCTTATAGTTATACGATGGTCACCACTAAGCGGGATTTTCTGTAAAAATTTTCCATTGGTATTAAATAATTCGATGATAAAGTTATTGCAGGTCTGATTATTTTTTATAAAGACTAAATTATGAGCGGGATTAGGATAAATGCATACAGTATTTTCCTTTTTAACTTTGTTATGTATGGAGGCCGTTCCACATCCGGAAGTTGTTTTTAAGATTGTACCCACGTCACCAACAGCGAATCCTGTTGTGTCGTCAATAAAGCAAAGATTATGAATTGAAGGTGCATAATCGACCTGAATATTCCAAGTTTCACCACCATCGATAGTTTCAGATATAATCCCGACCCCGGATGTACCAGCCGCAAAGCCCCTGTATTCATCAATAAAATATACGGAATTGTAAATGACATCGGTACCGGATAACTGAATTTGCCAATTGTCACCACCATTTGTTGTTTTCATGATCACTCCCCCTGAAACAAAAGGATCTCCACCTACGATATAACCTATATTTTCACTTACGAAACAAATTGAATAGAATGGGTAGTTAGATCCTTCATTATATATAACAGACCAGGTTTCACCACTATCCGTTGATTTTAATATTATGCCTTCAGAACCATAAGAGAAAGGATCACCACCGGCTATATATCCGGTACCCTCATTGATGAAGGTAATAGAATAATAGCTATAATTTCCGCCCCAACTTTTTAAACTCCATGTATTACCCATGTCAGTAGTCTTATAAATGATTTGATCCGATCCGATTACAAAACCTGTAGTTTGATTAATAAAATAAAGGGAATTTAAAACGGTATAAGCTTTGTAAATAACGGTATCCCAAGTTAATCCTGCATCATTTGTTTTAATGGTAAAACCATAATAATCATTTCCTGTCCGGTAGCCTGTTATCAAGCCAACAGTATCATTAAAAAAATATATATCGTTGTAAGAACTATATGGATCCAGGTCTGTTTGTGTCCAATTTACACCACCATCAACAGTTTTTAAAAATGAACCCCAAGCCGTCACATAGCCCGTTTCATTGTTTAAGAAAAAAACTGAAGACAAAGGCGATCGAACGCCTTTCGATAATTCATTCCAGGTGCCTCCATGGTCATCAGTTTTTGATATATGGCCGGAATGGCCAACCGTATATCCATTTGTCGAATCGGTAAAGTAAATTGAATGAGAACCATAAACAGTTGTTGCAGACCAGTTGTTGCCGCCATCAACAGTCTTTAAAATTTGATTAGCCCCGGAAATATATCCAACATTACAATCAAAGAAAAACATCGAAGTAAATTCTGTTGTAGTTGAATTGGAGAGATTAATCCATGAGTTACCTCCATTTGCTGTTTTTAAAATCATACCCCAATAACCTGCTGCGAAACCGTCATTTTCGTTTAGGAACTGCATGGTAAAAACAGGTTGTGCGACGGTATTCTGACTCCAGGTTATGCCTCCATCCGTGGTTTTATATATTTTTTTATTGAAATCACCGACAAAACCTGTAAAAGGATCTATAAAATAAATAAAAGAAATTCTTCCACTGTTTGGTGTAGTGATATATGACCAAGTCTGACCGCCATCCTGAGTTCTGAATAATTTATCGCCACTAATCAAGCCATTCTCTTTATCTAAGAAAAAAATATTGTTGAAATAGCAAAGTGTATCCAGTATCTTATTCCATGTTTCGCCATAATCGGAGCTTTTAAGAATGATGCCCATATCCCACGAAAGATTACCGGCAATATAACCATATCCATCTTCTGTAAATATTAATGACGTCAGGTGATAATTTGTTCCTAAATGGATGATTTCCCAATTAGCTCCTTTATCTGTTGTTTTAATCATTGTACCGTTATTCCCGACTGCAAATCCCACTGAATCATCAAGAAATTGAATAGAATAGAGATCATTTCCCTGTGGAAGAGGATTCATCCAATACCATTGAGCATAGCTTTGATTTAAAATACCAATTATGAAGAAAAGAAAACATAAATTTTTCATGGGTCATTGTTTAATTGAATACAATAAAAACACGGGCATTATCAATAAGTACCCTCATTAAAAAAATTGGGGACTTCAGTTCTTTTACCAATGTGTACGTCATGCAATATAAGAAACTATATTTCATTAACCAAGCATTACTTGATATTCAATTGAACATAACCTTGTAATAGCTGAATCTCAATTACATGCGTTGTGATCTGCCAAATGATGCTGAAACCGATTCCGTTGCTTCATTAGTGAATTTTATGATTGATCAGAAAAATCAGATAAAAATCCTGTAATTTTTTTCTAACCATCGTAAAAATTTTGCAATCTTGAAATCTTTGTATATTTGATAGACAAATAACTTATCATTTACAACTTAAAATGAAAATCCTATGAAAAAATTTACTCTTTTAATGACAGGTGCTTTGATATTTAGCACCTTGTTTTCGTTTGCCCAAACTGAGAAAGGTAATTTCTTTTTAATTGGGTCCAGCACTCTGGATGCTGATCTTGGTAAAATTAAAACAAAAGCCAATAGTATCACATCCGATAATTATAAGTATCATGATTTGGACCTCAATACTGCGGTGGGATATACAGTAATTAATAATTTACCCATCGGTATTTATGTGAGCGTCGATTTTTATAAAAATACCTATTTGGGTAACAATACAGGTTATGATAAAGGAACATCATTTGCCATTGGGCCCTTTGCCAGGTATTATTTTGCCAACCTGAACGGTTTCATGCCGATGGTGGAAGCTGCTATCGGTTATGGAATTGATAATAATAAGGCAGACTATGGTAATGGCGTTACCAAGGACAACAGAAATATGTGGGAATACTGGGTCGCGCCCGGGTTTACTTATTTCTTTAATAAACACATAGGAATAGATGGCGAGATAGGATATTATCATCAAACCATAAATTATAAAGACCAAGGAGACAAAGCCAGCAGCGGAAATGATAGATCAGATTTTGATAACGATCTCTTTCTGTATTTTGGCGTCGTGGTGAGGCTGGGAAAGTGATTTTTTCAAATCAT
>Ga0172363_10002625_pt1 | contig 14526 bp, 12 predicted proteins | sample LakKivs2_kivu2a2_FD_114541 | JGI IMG/M metagenome (GOLD analysis project Ga0172363, IMG submission 114541) | Sediment microbial communities from Lake Kivu, Rwanda - Sediment s2_kivu2a2 | ecosystem: Environmental > Aquatic > Freshwater > Lake > Sediment | place: Rwanda: Western Province, Lake... | reverse complement strand
GCCCGCACGCCGAAGGCATCGGCACCGAATGCCGTCGCGAGGTGCGCGTGCGGGCGGTGGAAGCGGAAGTGGTGGTTGTGGTGCCGGCGATCCGGCGTCTGCGGCGCGGGATCGAGCGCCGGCTGGTCGTGGAGCGACATCGTCACATCCTCCCCTCGGCGCGAGCGCGGCCCCGCGCCCCGCCGGTTCCTCAGGACCCGGCGGCGGGACGCCCCGGCCAGCTCCAGCCTTCGATACCGAGGCCCTTCTTCGCGCTGTAGCCCGTGGACACGCTGCGCACGACCCCGTTGCCGTCGATCAGCACGAAGCTCGGCGTGCCGCTCACGCCGTAGGACAGGAAGGCGTCGCGCTGCGCGTCGACCGTGACCAGCTCGGGAAACGGCGGCTTGCCGGCAAAGAAGCGGTCGAGCACCGCCGGCTCCTCGTCGGTGATCGCGACCACCTCGACGTCGTGCTCGCGCGCGTAGTCGAGCAGCTCGGGCAAGGACGCCTTGCACGGCGCGCACCACGTCGCCCAGAAGAACAGCAGGCGCGTCTTGCCGTCGGCGAGCGACGCCGGCGGCGTGCCGCGGTACTGCGCGAGCTTCAGCGGCGGCGCCGTGCTGCCGACCCGCGGCGGCCCGGGCAGGTCGGGGAACTTGCCGGGATGCTCGCCCGGGACGAGCGTCCGCGTCACGCGGCGACCGTCGTGCAGGACCTCGAGCGCGCGGGGCTCGCCGACCTCCTGCAGCATCGTCCACTCGCGGATCTCGCGCGGCTCGGTGAACGGAGCGCCCGGTGGGCCGAACAGGACGTCGCCGACGACGAGGCCGGCCTTCGCGGCCGGCGAGTCGGGGTAGACCACGCGCACGGTGACCGCGCCCGCAGGGAGCTCCGCGCGCCCGCGCTCCTCGGGCGTGACCGGGCGGAACTGGATACCCATCCACGCCGGCATCACCGTCTTCGCGCTGGCGAGGTCGTCCTCGTACGACGCGAAGTCGTCGCTCGGCGCCGCGGCCGGCGGCGCGCCGTGCACGGGCAGCGACAGGTCCTCGCAGCGCGCGAGCGCGGCGAACGCCGCACGCTCCGCATCGGTGGCACGGGTCGCCAGGTAGACCTCGCCCGCGATCCGCAGCAGCAGGGCGCGCATGCGCAGCAGCCCCGCCTCGCGCACCTCCATCCGGTACGCCACCTGCCCGGCGGTGTCGGCGCGCCGGTCGAGCCGTTCGAGGCGCCGCATGGTCTCGCGGTCGGCACGGGTGTAGGGCTCGAGCGACGCGAGCAGCTCGGTGCCGAGGTCGCGGGCCGCTTCGGGCGATGCCGCCTTCAGACGATCGGCTGCCACGCGCTCCTTCCAGGCAGGGTTCGCGTCGAGAAAGCGGGCCAGGTTGGCGCGGCTCGCGTCGTCGAGCGAGTCGCGCCACGCGTCGGCGTGCGTGCCAACCGTATCCGCGACCTTCGGCAGCCGCTCGAGGCGTCCTTCGACCTCGGCGAGCGAGCGCGGGCTCGCGACGCCGAAGCTCTGCCCCATCCTGTCGAGCAGCCGGATGTCGGGCTCGTAGCGCCCGGGATCGCGCCACGCCTCGCGCAGCAGCTCGTCCGCGTAGGCGTCGAGCGGCTGGCCGCTCGCCTCGGCGGCGCGCCGCACCAGGTGCTCGAGCTGCACGTCCGACGTCCGCAGCGGCACGTCGGGCGTGCGGTCGGTCACCAGCGCGTGCGCCTGCGCCGCGGGGAACGAACCGTTCGCCGCCAACGACTCGACGAAGCGCACCGCGTAGCCGACGTTCGCGGCACCGCGGTTCTCCGGGTAGCAGCCGTAGGCCGGGCGATCGTGCGTCGAGGCGAAGTAGCCGCAGACGTCGCCGCCCGGCTCGGCGTCGAGGCTCGTGCCCGCGCCGCGCGCCGAGATGCGCGCGAAGCCGCCGGAGTAGCACTGCGACATCAGCAGCACGACGCGCACCCCGGGATCGAGCCGCGCGGTCTCGGCGTGCAGCTCGCGCACCGAGAACGACTGCTTCTCGCCCCACATGGTGATGCGCGTGTCGATCGGGTCTTCCTTGTTGGGTGTCCCGTGGTCGGTGACGAAGACCAGCAGCGTGTCGCCCGCGGGAATGCGCGGTGCCTCGGTCGCGAACCAGGCGCGCAGCGCCGCGGGGGTCGCCGGACGGAGCGCGTGGCCCGCGATGTCGGTGCTGACGTACTCCATCGGGCGCGCGAGCGACGACGCGAGCGGCGTGCCCTCGAGCAGCCAGCCCTCGCCTTCCGGCCGCAGCTCGCGCGTCGCGAGGTCCTCGGCCGGGTCCTCGCCGTCGCTCGCGAAGACGACGACCTGGTCCTTCGGCACGCGCGCCGTCTCGAGCACCGCCAGCATCTCGCGAAGGTGGGTCACGTGCGACTGGTAGTTGCCCTGCTTCGTGCCGCCGCCGTTGAGCAGCAGCGCGTGCAGACGCGCCGGGTCCACCGGCGGCAGGCCGGTGGCGCCCGGCAGCCCGGCGGCGGAGCCGACCGCCGACGCTCCGCCGGCGCGGCGCGCCGCCGTCTCGTCGGCGTCGGCGGCGGGCGTCGCGTGCCGCGCGGCGCACGACGTCGCCGTCACGAGAAGCGCGCCCAGCAGGGCGCGCGCGAGCACGCCCGATCTTCCGCCGCCGCGACTCAACCGCCGCACAGCTCGCGCAGCTGCTTCGCGTTCACGACCAGATCCCGCCCGCGCCGCACCACCAGCCCGGAGTCCGCGAACTCCGCGAGCGTCTTGGTCACGCGCGCGCGCGACAGCCCGGTCAGCTCCGCGATCTCCTCGTGCGTGAGGCGGATCTTCAGCAGGCGCCCGTCGGCGTCGACGACGCCGAAGCCGTCGGCGACGTCGAGCAGCCCCAGCGCCAGCTTGCCGCGCAGGTCGAGCGTGAGCAGCTTCACGGTGCGGACGAAGGTGCGCGAGAAGTAGTCGAGCGTGCCCCGCGTCATGCTCTGGATCACGGCCGGAGGCAGGTCGGTGACGATCGACTGGAACGACCGCACGTCGATCGCCGCGGCGCGCAACGGCGTGAGCGCACTCGCCGTGTCGAGCCGACGCTCGCCGACCACCAGGTAGCTGCCGAGCAGCGAGCCGGGCTTGGCGAGCGTCACCAGCACGCGGCGTCCCATGCCGCCGGGAATCGACAGCTTCGCCACTCCGTCGAGCAACCAGTACAGGCGCACGGCAGAGCTGCCGTCGCGGTAGATCACGCGGCCGCGCGGAAAGCTCACCAGCTCCGCCGCTTCCAGCAGCCGCTCGATGCTGGCATCGGGCCAGCCGAGGCGGCGCAGGCCCAGCGCCAGCTTGCGCGCGCGGCGCGGGTCGTCGGCGAGCCGTGGTGCCTTGATCGGATGGGTCTGCGTGCGGGCCATGTGCGGCGCCCCCATGCTGCTCTACGGGATCGCCTGCGCCAGCAGGCAGGCGAGCTTCGCGCTCTGCTTCTCGCGGTCGAACTCGTCGATGGTCGCCTCGTCGGGGTCGATCACCAGGCGTCCCGCCCGGAAATCCTCCACCAGCGCCTCGAGCGTGCTGCGGATCGCCGCGGTGTCACGCGGGTCGACCACGCGGCCGAGGCGCGCGCGCTCGAGGATCGACGCGGTCTCGCCAGGGATCGTCAGCGCGAGGATCGGCTTGCGCGTGTAGAGATACTCGCACATCTTGCCCTGGATCTTGATCGCCCCCGAGTCCTCGCGCGGGACCTGGAAGAGCATCAGCACGGTCGAGTCGGCGACGTACTGCACGCTCTCGGAGTGCGGCTTGAACGGGTGGAACCGGATCACGTCGCCGAGCCCCTCGCGCGCGACGAACTCGTCGTAGAGCGGCTGCCGCTTGGCGCCGACGAAGTTGACGCGCAGGATCGCGCGCACGTCGGGACGTGCCGTCACCAGGTCGCGCAGTGCGGTCAGGAAGGGCATCAGGTCGAAGAGCGTCTCGACGGTGCCGGTAACGGTGAAGTGCAGGAGCCCCGGCTCGAGGAACTTCGGCTCGCGCGTCACGTGCGCGAAGTCCTCGGGGTCGAAGCCGTTGGTGATGACGGCGACCTTCTCGGGCGGACACCAGGGGTACTTGCTCAGGAAGTCGCGTCGCGTCGCGTCGGTGGTGACGACGACGGTGCTCGCGCGGGTGAAGATCTCCTTCTCCCAGGCCTCCTCGCGCGCCTTGCGTCCGGGGTTGCCGGGATACCACTGCTTGCGCCGCGGACCGTCGGTCCACGGGTCGCGCATGTCGGCGATCCAGGGTACGCCGAGCTTCCGCGCCAGCGCCGCCGCGAGCACGTTCACCGAGTTCGGCGGCGAGGTCGAGAAGATCACGTCGGGACGCTCGCGGCGCGCGATCAGCAGCGAGCGCAGATACGCCGTGCGCGCCCACACGATCTGCGGATCGGGCACCATGACGCGCGACCAGACGAAGTTGCCGACCGCGCCGAGCTGCCCGTGGCGCTTGACGCGCGCCTCGCGCTCGGTGCGTCCGACGGTCGCGACCTCCGCCTCGTCGGCGCGCACCTCGTCCGTGCGTGCTTCGCCGCTGCCGTTGCCGGCGCCGCTCTTGCCGGCGCCGATCTTGCCTCCGCCGCCGCGCAGCCGCTTCACGAAGCCGGCGATCTGCGACTCGACGCCCTCCCACTCGACGGTCGGCGTGCGGTACACCGTCACGCCGGGCGGGACGTCGCGCGCGAGGCCCTGATCCTTCACCGGCGCGTACGGGTTCGTCACGGTGTGCACGACCGGGCGCCAGCCGTGCCGCGTGAGATACTTGACGAACTTCGTGACGCGCTGCACGCTGACACCGCCCTGCGGCGGCCAGCGGTAGGTCAGCACCAGGACCGTACGGCCGCGTCCGGCAGCGGACCACGGCTCGGCCGCGCCGTGCGAGGGCCGGGGATCGGTGCACCCGCCGGGAAGGATGCCGGTGTTCGGAGCGGTCATGTGCCTGTCGAGCTTTCCTGAAATCCGGGCCGCGAGCCAACCCTGCGCACCCGTTTCGTCGGCGGCGCGGGGAAAGAGCGCGAATTGTGCCCGCGGGCACAGTGCCGCACCTTCTGTCGCATGGCCAGCGGACGTATATGGGGCGTCGCGCGGGGCAACGCAAGCGCGAACGTCGAGGCGCGGAGGCGAGGCGTGGAACGAGAGATCCTGTTGAGCGGCATCGGCGGCCAGGGCGTGCAGCTCGCGGCCAAGATGCTGGCGCACGCCGGCATGGTCGAGGGCCGGCAGGTCATGCAGTTCAGCATGTTCATGGGGACGATGCGCGGCGGCTCGAGCGACTGCACCGTGGTCGTCGCCGACGCGCCGGTCGAGGCGCCGCCGGTGGTGCCGCACGCCTGGGCCGCGATCGCGATGCACCCGTCGGAGCTCGGCACGATCGAGCGCAAGCTCCGTCCCGGCAGCCTCGTGCTCTACAACAGGACGCTGCTCGCGGCGCCGTCCCCGTCGTGCCGGCCCGACTGCCGCTGGGAGCCCGTGGACGCCGGCCGCATCGCGGGCGAGATGACGTACGCGCAGGGACAGAGCCTGGTCGCGCTCGGCGCGTTCTGCGCGCTGACCGGCATCGTGTCGGCGGACGCGCTCGCGCGGGGGCTCGAGGAGGTGCTGCCGCCCTACCGCCACCAGACGATCCCGATCAACGTCGCGTGCCTCGCGGCGGGCGCTCACGCGGCCGCGGAGCGTGCGGGGAGCGTTGCCGCGTGGCCCGACGATCGTGGCGGCGAAGGAGGGTCGTGAGCGTGGCGAAGTCCGTCGGCACGGTCCTGATCGACGTCGAGCGCTGCAAGGGCTGCGAGCTGTGCATCCCGGTGTGTCCGCCGCACGTGCTGGAGATGTCGGTCGCGGTGAACGCGATCGGCTTCCGCTACCCGCTGCTGCGCGACGGCTGCACCGGCTGCGAGCTGTGCGCCGAGATCTGCCCCGACTGGTGCTTCGAGGTCTACCGCGGCGTGAGGCGCGAGGGCGCGACCGCGCCGGAGGTGCTGGCATGAGCACGCAGGCCGCGACTCCAGGCGAAGGGGCTTCGACGCGCGCCTTCCTCCAGGGCGGCCACGCGCTCGCCGAGGCCGCGATCCGGGCGGGATGCCGCTTCTACTGCGGCTACCCGATGACGCCGTCGACCGAGCTGCTCGAGTACATGGCGCGCCGCATGCCGCAGGCCGGCGGCACCTGCATCAACGTCGAGTCGGAGATCGAGGGCATCAACATGGTGTGGGGCGCCACCGGCGGCGGCGCGCGCGCGATGATCGCGTCGACCACCAACGGCATGAGCCTCATGCAGGAGAGCCTGTCCGAGATGGTGCTCGGACGGATTCCCGCGGTCGTCGTCAACATGGGCCGCGGCCAGGGCGACTACTTCCAGTGCACGCGCGGCGGCGGACACGGCTCGCACCGCATGATCGTGCTCGCGCCCGGCAGCGCGCAGGAGGCGGTCGACACCGCCCATCGAGCGTTCCACCTCGCCGAGAAGTGGCGCCACCCGGTGCTGATCTACGGCGACTTCATGCTGAGCCACACGTCGGAGACGGTGACCTTCGTGCCGCCTCCCGACACGCTGGCGCCGCTGCCGGAGAAGACGTGGATCACCGACGGCGCGCGCGGGCGCAAGCCGCGGCTGCTGACGTCGCTCGGCATGCGGCTGGAATCGGAGAGCGGGAGCGGCAGCGCCGCCGTGGAGATCGGCCCGGGCGGGCACTCCGGCACCGACACCACGCGCCCGATGCGCGACGCGGTCACGCGCCACCGCGAGATCGCGGCGGTCGAGACGCGCGTCGAGACCGCGTGGCTCGACGACGCGGAGCTCGTCATCACGGCGTTCGGCATGCTGGGACGCTTCGCCCGCTACGCCGCGAAGCTCGCACGCGAGGAAGGAATGAAGGTCGGCTACGTGCGGCCGTACACGCTGGTGCCGTTCCCGTACGAGACGTACGCGGAGGTCGGCGCGCGCGGCATCCCGGTCGCGGTGTTCGAGAACAACGCTGGGCAGATGGTGCAGGACGTGCGCCTCGGCGTCGAAGGCCGCGCGCCGGTGCACTTCATCGGCGAGATCTCGATGGACGGCTCGGGCTTCGGCGTCGGGCCGAAGATCGACGCGCTGCACGTGCTGGAGAGGATCCGCGAGGTGTATCCGCGGCGCGGTGCAGCGTGAGAACGCGCTCAGCCGAGAACGCGCAACACCGTGAGTCGGGAGAAATCTCGATCGTGCGTCACCAGTGCGTCGGCATTCACGGCAAGGGCACTCGCCGCCTGCACGGCGTCCGGCAGCATCAGCTTCAGGGCTGCGCGAAGTCGCGCCGCAGTCGCCGCGATCTCCGTCGTGAGCTCGATGACGTTCCAGGAGGTGAGCACGGCCCGGTAGCGCTCCGCGAGGACATCATCCCCGGCCATGAGCGGACCGGTGAGCACCTCGGCGATGGTGATGGTGGTCACCGCGAACGAGATCTGGCCCTTGGCGTGCCGGTCGAAGAGCGGTCGAAAGCGGCGCGCAAGCGGCGCGCGCCCCTCGAGGGAATAGATGATTGGCGCACTGTCAACGACGACCAGCGCCCCGTCCTCGAGCTTCGCGGTGGTTATCGGCTCCATTCCCCACGCAAGCGACGGACGGCATCCGCGATGTCGCGTCCCCACATCCCTTTGCCGGAGCCCCGCAGCGGACTGAGCGGGCTTTGCCGAGAACCGGAGACGCCGCGGGCCGGAACGAGAGCTGCGACCGAACGACCATGGCGCGTGATGATCGTGGTACGTCCCTGCTCGGCGTCCGCCAGGAGCCTCGGGAGCTGTGCACGCGCATCTCCGGCGCCGCGCTGCTGGATCTTGCCCAAGGCAGAAGTCCGTACAGACCGCACGGTGGTTCGTCAACCTGCGCGAGCCCGGCGCCGAGCCGGGGCACGTACGGCGAACACGAGAGGGGCATCATGAGCGAAGCCTTCACCGGCGGTCCACCCGCATCCACCGTCGAGCCGGGCATGGAACGCGTCTTCACGCGCTCGCCGGTGCTCGGCACGAACACGCACTCGCTCTGCCCGGGCTGCGGCGAGCCGAACGCCGTCCGCGTGCTGATGGAGAGCATCGAGGAGATGGGCGAGCGCGAGAACACCGTCTGCGTGCTCGGCATCGGCTGCTACACCGCGTTCGCAGCACTGATGGACGTCGACTGCCAGCAGGCCATGCACGGCCGCGCGCCTGCCCAGGCGACCGGGCTCAAGCGCGTGCTGCCCGACCGCCTCGTCTTCACGCTGCAGGGCGACGGCGACATGATCACCGAGGGCATCCAGGAGGTGATCCACGCCGCCGCGCGCGGCGAGAAGATCACCGCCATCTGCCTCAACAACGCGGCCTTCGGCGAGACCGGCGGCCACATGACGGCGACCAGCGTGATCGGGCAGCGCACCAAGAGCACGCTCGACGGCCGCACGCCGGAGCGTCACGGCTATCCGATCCGGCTGCCCGAGATGCTGGTCGGCTTCGAGGGCGTAGCGTACCTGGCGCGCGGCACGGTGCACACTCCCGCAGGCGTCAAGAAGACCAAGAAGCTGCTGCGCGCGGCGCTCGAGACGCAACGCCGCGGGCTCGGGTTCTCGCTGGTCGAGGTGGTGACGATGTGCCCGACCGGGTGGTTCGTGACGCCGGGCGAGGGGCCGAAGTTCCAGCAGGAGAACCTGCTGCCGGTGTTCCCGGTCGGCGAGCTGAAGCGTCCGCGCGACTTGACCGGCGGATAGGCGCTATAAGCGCCCTCTTTCACATAACCATCGCGAGATTATCGGACATCGCGCACACCGGACTGGGACCCGCCCAGCGCCCGCAAGGTACGGCGACGCGCCCGGACGTTCCGGCCGGCAGGGAGCGCCTTCAGCCCCTGAGGTCTGGCGCATGACGGTTCGCGCCGTACGCCTCGCAGAAGCCGGCTTCGTCGCCGGCGAAGGTCGGGTCGAGCGCCGCGACGGCGCGAAGCAGCGGCAAGGAGAACTCCGTGATGGAGACGCGCGGATCCTGCGTCACGACGTCCAGGTTCTTGGCGACGACGACCATGTCGAGCCCGGGATGCCCGAAGATGTACTGCCCGTTGTAGCCGGCCGCGTACCACATGCCCACGTCGAACTGCTGCCCGCACTCGCCGTACGGTGCATAGCCGCAGTCCGGCGATCCGGACGGCTCGTGCGGGTATTCGGTCCAGATCGCAGCGGGCCTGCAGGGGCCCGAGGCATCGGTGATTTCGGGCCCGACGACGTGGTACCAGTTGGCTCGCGACGTGAGCCACGTGAGATAGCCGAACGCCGTGTTCGCGTCCTCGAACGCGGGGTGGGTCATCTTGTAGATCCAGTCGGCGCCCACGATGCGCTCACCGGCCCACATGCCACCGTTCATCATGAGGAGACCGATTCGCGCCATGTCGCGGAGGGTGGAGACCCAGCTGTAGCCGTACGCCTTGTCGGGCGCACCGCCCGACCACGTGGAATCCCTCATCCCGAGAGGCTCGAAGAGGAACCGTCGCGTGAAGGACTCCAGATCCTCCCCGAAGCGTGCAGGGTCTTGGTCGATCGCGGCGTTCACGACGTCGCTCAGACGGTTGATCTGCACCGCCCCGACGGCGTCGTAGGTCCAGACCCGGTTGCCGAACGAGAGATCGGGATTGTGTGCCACCATGCCCAGGACGTGCGCGACGAGCGCGTCCGGGTTGAACGTGATGTCGTCGACCCAGTAATCCATGCGGTCGAGGTCCGACAGCGGGCCGGTCTTTCGTCCTGCTCTCGGTAGATCGCGTGTCTGGTAGGCGGCGATCCCCGTCACGAGGGCGCCGAGGGTCTTCGTCGCCGAGAACACGTTGGTGGGTGCGTCCGCACCTGCCACCTGGTGCTCGTAGCAGAGACGTCCGTAACGAACGACCGCCCACCCCGACCCGCCCAGGCGCTCGACCGCGGCGTCGACCTCGGCGAGTCTCCCCGGATCGATGCGACACGTATCCGCGATCTCCGCCTCCGGAACGAGTACCCACTCGTCACGCCCCGGATCGATCAGTGGTCGCGACGCGCCGCCGGGAGCGGGCTCCGTATCGACGTGGTCACTGCAGGCCGCGACGGCGAGAACGAGCGCGAGGAAGAGAGAGCGGAGCGCGTGGAGCACGACGCCGCTCCTGCCACCTGCGCTGCCGGGCGTCAATCCGGAAACGACGGTGCGCGGCAGACCGAGGCGTCGAGGTGCCGCACGCCGTCGGTGCGCCCGCCACTTGGGGATGCGACGACGGTGGCGGTCCCGGATCGCGTGGGCCCGCTCCCGCTCAGTCGGCTCCCTGCGCAAACGCCTCGTCGTACACGCCGCGCCAGTAGGCGCACTCGCGCTCGCGGAAGCTCGACACGACGCCGATCTCCGCATCGAAGTTCAGGCGCAGGTCGGTCGAGACATCGTAGCGCGGCCACGGAAACGCGGCCTCGCCGTTCGGGTCGCCATCGCGCGCGAGTCGGGTCCAGTACCCCTGCATGGCGGACGCGAGCATCGCGTCCGCCGGGGTCGGTGGCGGCAACGAGCCGAAGACGTAGGCCACCTCGGCACCGTGGGTCGCGCGCAGGTCGAGCGGTGCGAGCTCCTCGAGCGGAATCGGGCGGGAGAAGTTGTACATGTAGACGGGCATCCCGGCGGCCGCCGCGCGGCGCGCGGAGTCCTGCGTGCTGCACACCAGGAGGAAGTCGCCGTACGCGCGCGCGAGCGCGTCCTGGGGTATCGGGTACGCGGCCGCGGGATAGACGCTCGCCACGGCCTCGGCGCGCGCGCCGAAGAACCTGCGGAGCGCCGCAAGGTACTCCGCCTCGCTCGTCACCTTCGGGGAGCCGATGAAGAAGAACGTGCCCTCGTCCGAGTTCGAACCGAGGACGTACGGCACCTTGGCGACGTCGCCGCGGGCAAACAGCGCACGCGGTTGCGCCGGCAAAACCCCGCCGTCGATCACGGGACCGCTCTCGCCGGCATGCTGGAGCAGGGTGGCGACCGGCACGTCGCGCATGCACCCCGGGACGTCGCTCGCACCACCGCAGCCGATCGCGTCGATCACCGCCTGCGAGCGCGTTTCGGCCTCTGCCGCGGTCGGCTGGTACGTGGTGCAGCCTCCGCTCTGGCCGATGGCGCGGTGGAACAGCCCGTGGCTGCCCGGCGACACGATGTGGAAGCATACGTTGTACGAGCCGGCCGACTCCCCGAAGATCGTCACATTGTTCGGGTCGCCGCCGAAAGCGACGATGTTGTCGCGGACCCAGCGCAACGCCTGTTGCTGGTCCAGGAGCCCTTGATTGCCCGAGTGCGGATACTCCGCATCCTCGACCGCCAGCGACGAGTGCGGGAAGAAGCCGAAGACGTTGACGCGATAGTTCATCGACACCACCACCACGTCGCGGGTTTCCGCCAGGTGCCGCCCGTCGTAGAAGAGGCCGCCGAGGCCGAGCGGCACCGGGTCGTTCGCCGACCCGTTGTTGTTGCCGCCGCCATGGATCCAGACCATCACCGGGAGCGGCCTGGCCGGCGCCGGATCCGGCGTCCACACGTTGAGGTAGAGGCAATCCTCGCTCTCGCTGCGCGGGGTGATGACCGACGATAGCTGCGCGCAGGCCGGGCCGAAGGCCGTCGCGTCCTTCATACCCTGCCAGGGCACGATCGGCGCCGGCGGACGCCAGCGCAGCGCGCCGAGAGGCGGGGCCGCGAACGGGATGCCCAGGAAGCGGCGCGCCCCGCCATCGACCGCGCCCTGGAGATCGCCGTCTCTCAGCCGAATGAGCGTCCCCTGCTGGATCGCGGCTCCGTCATCGCCCAGGGCGGCGAGGAAGCACAAAGCCGCGATTTGTACATATTCCCACTTATCGGACGTCGCGAGGGTGGCTCGACTCCGCTGACGCGCCCGCACCGTACGGCGCAACCGTCTCTTGAACGACTTTGCCACCGCGGCGCACCGAACGTACCAGTCGCCAGTAGGTGTGCGGTTTGCCGTCCTTGAAGCGCGTCGTATGCCGCAGATACACCCGCCGCCACTCCTCCACTGCGGCTCAGTGTCTCGCGCTTCAACACTCCTGTGCAAGCAACTTGGTCGGCACTACACCGCGTTTCCAACCGCGGTCCACGCCACCGTTGGACAATTCCCGCACTCACCCCCGAAAATCGTTCGCAACTGTCGAAGTTGGGCTAGCGGCGGGAATGTTCTCCCTGACCTGAGGGATCGCGCTCAGGCGGAAGTTCAACAGGCTGATATGCCCGGTCCGCGACCCTCGCTCCCGGGTGCTCGAACAAGACCGACGTCCGCCCGCCAGCGGCTCACGGGGGAGGCGTAGTGCAGCCCGCGGCGTACGTCCCCTGCGTCCCCTCACTACACGTCCCGGCCGCCGACAGGCCGTAATCGCAGCAGCCAGGGGTCACACACGCGGTGTACTGGTTCGGCTTGATCGTGAGCACACATTCGCCGTTCTGCATTCCCGCGGAGACATCGGCGACGACATAGGTCTCCTTGCCGACCCCGAACCAGGGCGGACCCTTGGAAAGGATCGTGCAGTCCGCCCCCAGGGTGAACTGTGCACCGGAATTGTCGGGGTTATGGCAGGTGCCCTTGTCGCCACAGCTCCACGTGCCGATGGCGTGGTCCTGGTAGGCAGCCTGCGCCCAGTACCAGAAATTCAGCTGCAAGCCGAACTGTCCCCCGTCAGGAATGTCGTACGGTCCCGTCTTGCCTGACGGGATGTGCTGCCCGTTTGGGTTGAACAGCGACACAACTTCCCCCGGCTGCACATATATGCACGCGGGCGCGCTGGCCGTGGTGATCTGATTGTCAATGAAGATCGCCATCCCGGACGCTCCGAGGTTGTGAGGCCCATCGGCCGAGGAGCCGCAGCCCCACACGGAGAGTGCCAGAAGCAGACTGACGGCAAGGGACGACAGCGGTCTTGTACGCATGGCTTCCTCCGGCCCGGAGCGCTTGCAGCATCCTCAGCCTCAACCGGCCATCGGGCAAATCGCCGCTCGTGCGTCGACACACTCGGCAAGAGCGGGAGAACGCGTTTGCCCCAGGGCACGCCGCTCATCCTGGCAAGTCGAAGGGCGAGCGGAACGCATTTTCCACCCAGATGCTAATCCATCGACAGGAGCTCCATCTCGATGGTGAAACTCCCAACCGGCGGGAACACGTAGTGGCACGGCACGGCAGGGTTGCTTTGGTCCCCGGCCTTGCACTCGGCGTTGCCGTGGGTGCACCTCTGGCAGCCCATAACGTCCGAGCAGGGCACCGGCCTGTCGGGCGGCGTGAGCCTCTCGCATCCCGGTTGGCACCGGGCGACGCACACGTCGCATCCAAGGGGGTAGACGCCGAAGGCGTTCTGGTTCCCGGTTGCACTCGGCACAGGTCCGAGCGTCTGGGTCCATCCGCCGCTGGTGACAACGATTTGCACGTTGGCGTTGTAGCCATTGACGAGGCTGATGTCGGTCGCGGAGAAGTTCCCTGGATCGTAGACATTCGCCTCGACCAACGTCCCGCCGCCGGGTGCGGGGCATTGCAGGGCCTGCGCGCCGAACGACGCGTTGAAATTCAGGTGCTGTTTCCCGTCATTGGGCAGCGCCTTCGAGCCGTTGGCAGGGAGCGTGAAGTGGCAGCCGGGCTCCCCACCCGAGTTCGCAACACAGAAGTCCCAGCCGGTGATCGCCGAGCCGGGCAGGAAGGTAACGTACACCTCGGCGTCCGCACCGGTACTGTTCGTTAGAGTCACGTCCAGCTCCAACGCGGTGGGCATCGTGCATGCCTGGGAATGATCGGTGTTGCACCGCGTGTAGGCGATCCCTCCGTTGTCGGGATCGAAGCACCCCGCCGGAGTCGTCAGGAGGCAGCAGCCCGTGGTGCGGCCGGTGCAGGTCTTGCAACTGTCGAGCTGCCCCCCCGCGCACACCGACAAGTCGTCCCCCCGGATGGTAGGCACCGGCGTTGGTGCGGGAGGCGCGCTCGTCGTATCGCTCCCCCCGCAGCCCGTACCAGCGAGGCCCAGGGTGGTCAGCACCAACGCCACGCCGACCCATCGCCCCCCGAACACCGCCGCAACTCCGCCCGGTGGCACCTGCGTTCGCTCGCGTTTGGCGGCACGGTCGCTCATCGTCGCACCTTTCTCCCTCGGACCCACCGACACGTCTCGGAGCGTGTCGGTGATCCTGAACCTGTCACTGGCATTTTCGGTACTGGACGGTGCGCGCGTTCACAAACGCAATTCAGAACGTCCTCGGCCCCGCAACCGCGGGCCGTCGCGGACACCGCTCAGACTGCCGCGACCGACAGCGCCCCGGCGTCCCGGATCACCTTCTCGGTCACGCCCTCGAGCTCGCAGAGGAGGGTGTAGACGATCGCCTCCGGCTTGACCCCGACCGTCTGGGCGTCGGCAGCGTCGAGGCGCTCGATGAGATCCTTCGACGCGAGGATCGCGCCGTCCCGCGCGACGGCCTCGATCCGCGCGCATTCGTTCATCTGGTCGCCGAGCGCCGTCACCTCGAGGCGGCCGCTCGTTGCGACCTGCCCGACCATGATGGTGGAACCCCAGTGCACCG
>Ga0172363_10002624_pt1 | contig 14530 bp, 9 predicted proteins | sample LakKivs2_kivu2a2_FD_114541 | JGI IMG/M metagenome (GOLD analysis project Ga0172363, IMG submission 114541) | Sediment microbial communities from Lake Kivu, Rwanda - Sediment s2_kivu2a2 | ecosystem: Environmental > Aquatic > Freshwater > Lake > Sediment | place: Rwanda: Western Province, Lake... | reverse complement strand
TTTTTACTAGGATTTGTAGGATATTTTATACTTGATCCTCCATTACCAACTATTTTTTTCACTTTTGATGGAGGCTTTGTTGGACATGCTGTTGCATGTTTCTGTTTTGTGGGTGCTGAATTATATTTGATACCACCTAATGATATTTGAGGTAAATCAAATGAAAAGAAAATGGTTAGCGGTTGGAATCATCCTCTTGTTCGTTGGTGTTGCTTTTTCTCCAGGTGTTACTGCTTCTGTTTCTAGAGATAAAACCGTTCATTTTGATGTGGAGTTATGTGGTTTGAATCAAAGTTATTCTGTAGAATTGACTCAACAACAGGCACATGAAGTCTATATGGTATTTGACTCTGTGAAAAAAAGACTATCGGTAGTTAAAGCTCAAGAAGAGGTTACAGAGATATTTACAGATGCGATTAAGGAACTTCATATCATTGGGTTGTTTGGTGACTTGGAAGCATCTCAAGTCTTAGCTCTGGTTCTTCAGCCAGTTATGAGTTCTCGTTTCATTAATGGTATTGATACATTACTGGCCCACTCTTATAATTTGAATAAAAGCAATTATTTTTGTTCTATTGCTGGAAATTCTTCTAATGCATATTTTTGTGGTTCAAGTCTTCGAGTGCTTAATATATTAATGACGTTGCCATTTTTTATTTTTCATAAACTTGGGATTGGACCAATTATTCAAGAAGGGTTAGCGAAACTTATTGAGATTCTTGCTACAATTGCTTCGCCATTTTTAATGATAATAGATATAATAATCGGTATTCTTGTTGCGATTTTTGATCCTGTAATCATCCAGATGTTGTTCCATTTTCTTGCTACGCTTATATCACCATTTGTGTTCCTATTCTATCTTATTTTATTGATTCCGACAGGGATGATTGATATCCCCGGGGTCTTGATGAATATCTATGAATTTAAGAACTGGGTAAGTAGCACTATAATGATTGGAAATGATCGGTGGGGACCATCTGTTGGTTGGGTTAATACTGTTGGAGAAAATGGGATTGTCAACTGGAATGGTTCTCTCTGGGGACAATTACCTTTGCTTCCACAGGTGGTATCAATTCCTCAGCTTGATCAATTGTATTTTTATTATCCGGGTATCATGGGATTTAGAGGAATCAAAATATGGTGTGAAGAACGTCAGGATTGGAGTTATATGGGAAATGCTTTGTGGGTGGGTCTTGGCTCAGAATATCCTCAGAATCCTTGGCTCCCAAACAGTATTAACTGAAGAAAATAATGCGTGTTGCTATGAAAATGAAGGTAATGCATAATTGGATTATAATTGGGGTTATTCTTCTCTTCCTCGGTGTCGCAGTCGCACCAACTATTAATTTTAACTCTGTGAAGGCATCCCAGGATGATGACCCAGTGGACGTCACCACACAAGCTTGTGGCATCAAAGGATACGGGGATACCACGGTGAAACTCACCAGAGAACAATACCAAAACCTAGAACAGTATCTGGTTGAGTTCAGAGCCAGGTTGAACCAGACAATAACAAGAGAGGAGGCAATACCTATCTTCAAGGAAGCAGTAGTGGAGTTGGATACGTATGGGTTGTTGCCACGTGGGATGAGTGTTGAAAGGGCACAGAGATTAGTGATAAAATCATTTAATCAGCGAATAAGAACCTTTAATTCTCTTGACCTTGACCCTGATGCAAATTACTTCTGTTCAGTGTCTGGAGTAACAAATGAAACATTTTGTATCAGTTATTTATATTCTTTTATAGCCCAGATTACCTGGTATATAGTAATGAACGATTCTCCATTAAGTTACATTTTCATCCCCTATGTGTTTTGGTCGTTCATCGGTCCTTTTATTACGTCAACATTACCCTTTGGACTATTGTCTATTCTTACCTTTGGTTCATTAGATGCACCACTCATCGGTAGCGAACATTATCCTTCTTTTGGTTGGGTCTCTTCAATTGGTTTGAATGGAAAGAAGGCATATGAGAATTCAGAATTATGGGGAACAGCAAAAGAAGGTATCTCTATTGCATTAGTAATAGGAGTGTTTCCAGGTGTATTAGGTTTTACAGGACTCAAACTTACTTGGCCAAGTGCACACCAAAACACATTTTTCCTCGGCTCAGCATTGAAGGTGAAAATCGGAACTGAATTCCCAGGTTAAATAAAAGACACCATCTGAAATTGTCGAATCGATTTCTGAGGAAGTTCATTTAAACAGACCTGATGAAACCGTGTCACTGTTTTCTCAACTAAAAGTATGGTTTTCATAAGAGGTCAGCGCTATTGAACCACACAGGGGAACTTTTGACTGTTCTTTAGGCTGAAACAGGATTACTTGGGATACACTTCTTAGTAGGAATATTCCCAAATTCTTAAAAACCATACATGAATACAGTGGCGACTATGCAGCGAGGAATCATCCCGATCAACCAGTTCTTCGAGCTGGAATACCGTTACTACGAAAAAGACCCGACCTATAAATATTTCAACAGACGATTTGAGATTTATCTGATCGGGAAAAAAGGGATGAAAAAAATCTACATCCTGCATATGGATAACTGCGACCGCCGACCTGGGAAATGGGCCCCCCATATCCACCGTGCCTCACACGTCGCAAAGAAACTCTATTTTGGGGTCTCCACGCTCAACTGGAACGAAATCAAAGAAAATTTCCTCTCCGCCATCATCGCAGAAATCGGCAACACCTATACCGCAGATGCCAAGAAAGCAGTCGTCAACCTGCTGTCACCAAAAATATAGCCACCCCTGTCCGTCTTTTTCTCTTCTGAACTATGTTTTTATACTAGCACAGCACATTCGTTCTTCATGGAAATGGTTCCGCTTCCCGAGGTAGAAGAAACACTACAGGCTTATAAAAAAAAGAAAAAACAAAAACAGAAAAAAAACGAAGAAGAAAAAGAAGAAGAATTAAAGCAAACCTAAGCCCTTTTTCCCTGTTTCTAAATTTTTTTTCACTTCCAAAGAGAACCAGGGAACCCTAGGGTGGTCATTATTGTCCTGCGAGCCGATATTTCCCATGACTCGGTTCATAAATCTGACCGTTGCGGTTCAACCGATCCAGGACTTCCTCGACCTTCCGCGACTCGATCCCCTGGATTTCCGCTTCATTGATAATATCGCTTCGCGCAGCACTATCCTCCGTCGATTCCGCGCAGAGACGCTGAATAATGTCCAGGATCACCCGCATCCGCTCATGCTGACTATGACTAATACCGGTCGCGATGATATCGATATCAAACCGCCCGGTCTCCCGGTCGGTCCCAACCCGTCGCAAATACTGATCGATAATCGAGATCGCCCGTTTCGCGTCCTCCACGGTCGCTTCTTGACTCAATCGTATCCGAGCACTGGATTCCGCGAGACGCACAAACGCCTCCAGCTGCCGAGGGGTAAATGGCACCGACTCCTTTGACGAACTACGAAAATCAACATAGTAATTCTGCAAAATCTCCAACGCATCATCCGTCAGCACCGGGAAGACGTTCCGTTTCGCATACGCCACATACTTCCGCAGAAACTCAGGTTCAAACACCGGCTGCACATGTTTCATGAACGTGGTCAACTGCTCCTTCGAATACAGCTCATCAGAGATTCTACTGAGATGCTCATTGATCTCCCCACCCTTATGAGACTGAAGGATATGGGATGCAAGATCCGTATCGGTCTTCCGATTCGGTTTATCCAGGATAGAGAAGATAAGGTCAAAACGAGACAATAACGCGGGAGGCATGTTGATCTGCTCATGGATCGGCATGAACTCATCAAAACGCCCGAGTTTCGGGTTTGCTGCAGCCAGGATCGCGCATCGTGATTTCAACGTCGCATTAATCCCTGCCTTCGCCACAGAGATCTCCTGCTGCTCCATCGCCTGATGCAAACTACTCCGATCCGTCTCCTCCATCTTATCGATTTCATCGATACAGGCAAGACCCTTATCCGCAAGCACCAACGCGCCAGCCTCCAACGTCCACTGCCCCTCACCAAACTCATCACGGACCGCAGCAGCAGTCAGACCAGCAGCAGAAGACGCTTTTCCCGATGCGTACACACTTCGAGGCGCAAGCTTCGACATATACGACAACATCTGCGACTTCGCAGTACCCGGGTCACCGACCAGCAACGCATGAATATCACCCCGCGTCCGTGTCCCATCTGGCATCTCCTTGGCAATCCCCCCGAACAACTGAAGCACCAACGCGTCCTTCTCCACATCAAGACCATAGATAGTGGGTGCGATACTCTGCCGCATCTTCTCATAAATCAACGGATCTTTACAAGTCTTCAGAATCTTCTTTTCATCCTCTTTGGTGACCTCAACTTCCTCAAACGCAAACTCCTGGCTTTCAATACTGACCGCATCAAGAGCCTTATCAAACGACGTCAGAAGAAACGTCCCCCGATGACGCGCCATCGAATGAAGAATACCATTCACAATCACCCGATCCCCCGGAGCAACACCCCCCACGAGATCATCCTCAAGATACACACTGATACGCTCCGGTTGCGCACCACCACGCAACCCCTCCGGGTTCTCCTGAATTTCAATCTTCTGCGAGTCAATGAAACTCGAAAGCGTCGTCGACAGCTTAAAAGACGACACACGCCCGCAACCACCCTGATCCTCATAACACTCCGACGGCTCCTTACGGATATCTTCATCCTGCTCAATCCGAATCACCGCACCACACTTCTGACACTGAAACGCTGCAACCTGCAGTTTCGGACGCACCTCTGTAATCTTCTTTACCAATCCCTCAAGAGCAATAAAAGTTCCCAGACGGTTCGCCCGGATCTTCCGAATCAACACCTTCTGAGACTCAGGGATATTCTTCACCCGAAAATGCAGCTGCAACTTCTGTTCAGCGGCTACATCAATATTCCTGAGTGCCGCCTCCGCGTTAAAAAGAGATTTAAACGGCTGACGAAGCAGCTGCTCCGCAAGTTTCGGGTCTGCCTTATCAATATCCCAGTAATCAAGTAACAAACTCCGCCGCTCAGGATATTCTGTTGCCACTGTCTCGATTTCCGCTTTACAGTTATCCTCAAAGAATCCCTGCCAGGATGCCGTGAGACTCTCGTCTTTCACCAATCGAACCATAGGAAAACCTCCCGCACATCAGAAACATCATATAATATATAAATTTTGGCGGGTGTAGACGCCTCTTGAGTGGGTGCACGTGATATACAGGTGACTGCCCGTCTGCATTCTCAACCCCGTTAACCCTCTGAGCATCGGCAGTCTGTGGTAAGGCTGCTCACTTCCGTGCCTCACCCGGTTCCCACAGCGAAGATAGACACATGACCCTCCGGTCATATGCGATTATCACCTCTGATCCCAGAGGACAAGGCGTCATCGGCAACAAACGGATCACGAGATACTCGTTACACCGCCTCGCAAGATCGACCCCAGCGTATCGGCGATTTCTGGTGACAGGGAACGCCTAGCTCCCCGGTCTATTCTACACCTTTCGCCACTGTTACCAAGAACGACGGCTAAGCTGTCGGTAGTAGTTAAACATTTGCACGAACAAAATCACCAAGCCTACCGCTAAAAACGCGACATCACGCATGACTAAAACCAATTTATCGGTCACATAGGATGAACCATGAACCATCCCTGCGCTGTAAGCATCGGTAAAAAGAAGATAAATGAACACCGCGACGATAATAAAGATAATCACGTTGATGTAAAAGGACCATTTGTTCCAAGTTTTCTTATCAACCGGAAGAATTGGGTTCTCACTCATGCACACCGACCTACAATAAGCATGAGGAGATGGATATAAGAATATTATGATTCTATCAACAACTTAAAAAAAATCAGTCAATTTCGTGTTTTTCACCTTATCACTCACGAACATCGAGTCAATGGATTTCTCCACCAATGTGATGCGCTGTCGTGCATAGAGGGGGAGATTGTATTTCTCAGCGATCTCCTTTGAGATATCTAGGTATTTCTTCACTGACATCTCATGAACAGTTAAGGTGAGCTTACCGTTGCATTTCGTACATACTCCTTGTAGAGGAATTCTCCGGTAAGTGGTGTTACATAGGGGACATCGCACCGACTGTTTGCTGAATGCGCGAAGATTCCCAAGGATATCTGGCAGGAAATGCCGTTCGATGACCTTGTAAGCAACATCAGCTTCATCGACCGCACGGATTTTTGCTGCAAGGCTCAGTTGAACGCTCATCTTCTCCATCATGCTTTTCAACGTCTTATACAACGATTCCTTTGGTCCTGCAGAGATATCATCGGTGTCATGGGTAAAACCGAACTGCTCGTATTGAAGCTCGGTACCGAGCCGTGACGCGACCAACCCCATCTTTGATTCTAGGTTCTTCGAATGTTCATGTCGGAGGGTCGCCTCATAGAACTCCAAGGGATAGCGGGAAAGCGTATCGAGGTTGTGTGCTTCTTTGTCAACCTCGGAAGGATCAAGTCGTGTAGTTAAGATTAAGGGGAGATCCATTTTCCCACCTCGCTTATCAGGGATGTATGAATGGGAGAAATTTAATAACGCATCCATGAGAAGCATGAGACCATCTTCGTCTCCATCACATCGTATTTGGAGAAGCTGGTTATGCCAAAGAACAGCTTTATCCTCGATTTTTTCGCCTTCAATATCAAAACAATAAGTCGGCTCGTTTATTACATCGTTTGTATGAATTTCTTTTATTATATCGAAGGTGTAATCAGAGAATGATGTAGCAAGATAATTTATTCCATTGTGATGAATAAATCGTGATAAATTTGATGGTTTTTCTTCTATCATTTTAATAAAGCGTTCTCTCTTTTTATAACAACTTGGTTGTATCACATCTGCGAATCGATATTTGTCACCGCCAGCTAGTACTAGATGATACAGTTGATGGCGGACAGGTTTTTTTTCTAACCTTTTATAAATTTCTAAAACAGTTTTCCCTGGTAAACGCGGTTTTATTTTTTGGTATCTCGTAAAAATATTTACTCTAAGTAAAAGATTAGATATTCCCTCTAGAAGTGTTTGTGATACTGAATATAATGTAATTCTATCTGGATTCAGACTAATTGAGCCATCCCCATCGAAAAATGCTGAAATAAATGAAACCATTGATTGTTCATTTCCATGATAAATAATTTCAGGAACTTTTTTTTCATATGCATTCATCCCTGTTCCCCAAATTTTATTAAAAAGTAAAAACAATAATCTGGAAGAATAAATTAATCGGTTATCATTTTCATATGGATATAATTCGAAGATATTCTTCATTAGGATTTTTGTTTTTTTTATCAACTCTTTGTTTACAATCCGAAAAGAAACTTGATGTGCTGAATTATTGGATCTTGACCATCCTTCGGCACAATAAATACCAAGAATCCAAAATAGTGAATCAATATCTGTAATATATGCAGGAATATTTACATGATCGCGTCTTAACCCTACGAGAACCGTTTTTGGTAGATTTTCATACGATACTTCACCTTCCTCACACAATCTTTTAAAATGGAGGAGGGGGACACTTTTATACCACTTGCTTAGACTTCTTGTAAATTCTCCATTTATCCCACATATCTCGATTACTTTGTCTCGACCTATTTTATTTACAAGGCGTTTGAAAAAATTTTTTGAATTTCTCAGTTTAATATCTCTTAAAACGTCATCGTTTAGAACTGATAAAATTTGAGGAACATTAATCGTTGAAATAACAGATTCGATAGGTGTTTTTAAACTTAAAGGAATTCGATCTCCTTCAATAAGATCTTTCGCTTTCTTTATGATAGTTGTTTGATCTTGGATTATTAAAATGTTATGATCTGGAGTAACTTTTATTTCTCGGTTGGTGGATGTTTTAATTGTAATCCATTCATTTGTTTTTCCTTTAATAAAATATTTCACTTTCTTTTTTTCTAATTTCCCTGTTTTTCTGTTTAGAGCGTAAGCGTAAACTTTTGTTGCTACATCTAAATCTATTCTCTCGGTTCCATATGTATCAATCTTCTTTGTTGTCCCTCTTTTTATTTGTTCTTCTACGAGTTTTCCGATTTTCTCAGTTAGAAATTTATTTTGGTTTTCATCATAAAGGAAAACCCGATGATTAAAATGGTAACAATTTCTTCGTTTCGTCGCATGGAAAAAAGGATGCATAAAGCATACCTGGGCTCGGGTAAACCCGATTATCCTTCCAAGTGCTCCTGCAGAGGTATGAGGTGCGAGCCCTACGACCAGATGACCGACCAAATCTTGGTTTTTCTTGACTTTATAGAACCGGTTCACACCATAGAACTTCGTCAATAAATCATCAATAAACTTTGAGACTTGTACGAAATATTCAGCACACGCATCTGAGATGATGACGTCCTGGACTTTCAGCTCGCAGATCTGCTCTTCGCTTTGTAGTTCGTTTCCAAGATAGTCTTTGATATATCCGAGTTCCTTGAGTCGTTTCAAGGGGACGCTGATTTCTTTTGGTTTGAAATGGGTGAGTGGCGCGTCCGTCATATCGAATCGGATGGTCCCGTCTTTGAACACGTACACGTTATGTTTTGCTCGCAGGATCCCTTTTTCGAGTGGCTCGGGGGTTTTATGTTTCGAGATGGTCCCGATGACTCCTTTGATAGTCTCAGGCAGGGTGTGTTCCTTGATATTTTTCTGAGCACGCTCGAGTTCCTCAGAAAGGTTAATCATCTGTTTCTCAAGTTTTCCTTGAATAACTTCGGTATGGGTTCCGCAGCTGCAGACGAGATGGAATGTGACTGCGTTGCATTTCGGACAGTGCCGTTTGCCTGCTTCGACTTCGATGGTGACGTTCTCTGCAGCGTTTTTCACGAGACGTTGATTTCCGCCATAGTCCCCGAGCGGGAAGAGGACGTGTGGTGGTGGTTGCATTTTCCGGGGGCTTGCTTTTTCTGGTCTGCCCATGCGTGTGCCGATGCGGAATGGCGCGCGAGGTCGGATTGTTACTCCGGCAATTGCAGAAACAAAGGAGAGGGTTGTTTCCCCTTCTGCGGGGCTTCTCCATCGTTCTGTGGTGAAAATGGTCCCTTCTTTGAGGTCCAGGCCGCAGCAGCGAATCAGCGGGTATGCATAGTGAGTAATCCGTAGTGTTCCTTCCCGTTGGGTGTGCAGTGCTCCCAGTTCGATGAGGATGTTTTTGAGTTCTTGGGTACTGGGTAAACAGAGTGTTGCGTCATCCTCTGCGAGAATTTTTCCTTGTTCTTTGATTGCGGTCATGAGTTTTACATGATCGGTGGCGGGAAGGTCATGCCAGAAGAGGTTCCTGGTGGGATGCAGGGGGATGTGGTAGTGTTCTGAGAGGAGGAATGCGTCAATTGGTGTTGGATTACGTAGGTCGATGTGTCTGCCGAAATCTTCGTCGATTTTCTGTTGTACTGTCTGTTCTGCAGTGAAGATGTCAATCGGGGTAGTACCTTTTGGGAGGCAACCAACCGCTGTTTGGAGTTCTTGGACCCACCATTCGTAGACATAGGAGGAATCAGGCAGGTAAGCGTTGTTTTCGATGAATTCTCCGAAGGGGACGAGGATTTCCCCAAGGTCAATGATTTTTTTGATATCGCTGCGGATACTCTTGACCTCATTAATCTGAACGAGATCTCCGTTCTGCAGCAGCACGATAGGACCTTCGATCTGGTCGCAGGGGGTGCCGATGGTTCCTTTCCCTGGTCGTTCGGTTTTCATCTGGGTACCGACCGTGATGAAGCTATCTAGGATGAACATGGTTGCTGGGTTGATCGCAGTGGAGGCGAGCCCAGCGGTGCGCGCCCGACCGTATCGGAGGCGGAATCCTCCTTTTCGTGAGGGATGGGACAGCACGGGTCTGCCTGCGATGACCTCGCCGATGTATTTTGATGAAGGGGGGATCATCGGGATCTCCCCGTTTTCTTTGGTTGGTTCTACTCCTTTGTTGACGAAGGGTTCGAGGAACTCCCATCCGGGGAGCTTCATTTTTTTTATGTGTTTGTAGATTTTTGGTGCTTTGAGGCAGAGGCCCTCTGCGATAACTAAGCAGGCTCCTCCGCGTAACCGGTTGGTTCCAACTCTGGGGAGGTCACGGTATCCGGCGACTTCCTCATCTTCGGTTCCTTCGCCGTTGATGCAAATCGGGCAGTTTCTCATGATGAGGTCGATTTCATCAACAGTTGGGAGGTATTGCAGGTGCTGTACTCGTTTGTATAAGGGGATTTCTTCTTTGAATCGTTCGATTTCTCCTTGGGTGGCGATGTAGCGGTCGATGCCTAAGTCGCGTCGGACGACATCTGCGATGAGTACGCTCATCGCCTGGCCGGTTCCCCCCGCGCTTCGGATCGGTCCTGAGAAATAGAGGTCTACGTAATTGGTTCCGTCGTTGTTTCGTCCGACTCGTACCTCTGCGATTCCTTCCAGTGGGGCGACTAGGACTCCTTCGGTTAGGATGGCGAGCCCTGTTCTGATTGCTTGGTCCAGGGCTTGTTCTATAGTATCAAAGTGGTAGGTTTTCCGGTCTGCGATCATCCGGGCGATTTCAAGTGAAACGAGCTCCCGATTACCGATTTTCTGGGTAGCTTGTCTGATTTTTGGGGCGACCCCTTCTGGTCCGACGAGTTGCTCAACCCGTGCGGCAAGATCAAGTGCTTGAGGAATCTCAACAGTTAGCTCAGGATCGTATCCTTTTTTGCGTGCGGTGTTCGCAAGCGCATAGCAGACGTCGATTTCCTGCTGGAGCTGTTGAAAATATCCACGCATAGCTGGACTTGCCGCGATATCTCTGGACGTCTCCCCATCCATACTTCTCATACCCTGAAAATGAACAACTTCTACATAGCGGTGATTGACTTAAAGGTTTGTGTTCTTCTTGAATAAAAGAGACCGCGCTTCTGTGTTTTTCATTATGTGGTTGTTTTGCTAAAATCCATTGCGGTTGCGTTACTGGTTTTAAGATCAACGATGGGGAGTTTTGCGGAATCAGGAACGAAATTCATCATCTTTTGATAGGAGGTCTGGGATTGCCAGCTAGAGGCGTTGATGAGGGTAACGCCTCGATAGTTGTCAATGGAGGAGGTATGGACATGGCCGGTGACGAAGATGTCAGGGACTTGCGCAATCAGCATGTAGTCTTCATGCTCTGGGGCGAGGGGGGTGTATCCGCCGTAGGTGGGTGCCAGGTGTCGTTTCTTGAGCATGAGTTTCATTACCTCTGTTGGCTCGTTGTAGTTCAGGGATTGAATGTTGGTGGAGTAATCTAGCAGGCTCTGTCCGTGGTAGGAGAGGATCTCTACCCCATGGAGCGAGAAAAAGCAGGGATTTCCGATAAAGATGAATTCTTTTCCGGTGAACAGGTCCCGTATTTCTTTTTCAAACGCAGGTTGCGGTTCAGCGGGACGTACCGCGTCGTGGTTCCCTGGTTGGAGTAGAATCGTGATATGGTCTGGGATGTATTCGAACTGCTTGGCAAGCGCTTGGTATTGGTCGTAGATGTTACTGATGGAGAGTTCTTTTTCCTGGTTAGGGTAGATACCGATGCCGTCCACAAGATCACCGGGGAGTACGAGGTATTTCAATTTACTTGCTACATCCCGTTGTCTGGAGTTTCCTAGGTCTCCGTTGATCCAGCGGAGAAACGCGTTCCATTCTTGCTCCATGAACATCTTACTGCCGATGTGTATATCGGAGAGGAACGCAACGCAGAGGGGGGGTTCAATTCGTTTGCGCTCTTGATGCATTTTTATGTCCGGGTAGATGATGTTCTGGACAATGATGAGGTCTTTGTTTTTGCTGATTTTTCCGACCACCCCGATGACCTCATCCAGCATCACTTCATTTGCCAGCTGCATCGTCTCTGTGTTATTTTTGAGTGCCATGAGGGCTGCTGATCCTGTGTCGTCTTCGATTTCGATGAGACGATGACCGTTGTGTGTTGTTTTGACGTTTTTTACGATACCGATGAGCTGGACATCGACCATGGTTTTTTTTATCCGGTTGATGGGGATGAACTGGGTGATTTCTCGTCGTTGCGTAGTTAGAATCTTTCGGATTGCTTGGTAGCGTTCTCTGAAGAGGCTGACGAAATCCTGGGTGGTTCCCTCGCTTGTTCGTTTTCCCGTGATGTCATTGATGATGCGGACTTCAGAGTCGTAATCCCGCGCCAGTGGTTTCCAGCTTTTCACCTGTTTTAGCTCAAGGGGCTGAAGTGGTTGTTTCTCTTCTGGTTTTGTTTGTTCTTCTTCGAGGTCCTCTTCGTCGTCTTCTTCGTTGATTTCCTTTGGGAAGCTTGGTTTGCTGTAGATCTTTGAGAGCATCTTTTTTTGGAATTCTTTTTCAATGGTTTTTTCGACAGGGGGTGACGGTGGTATTGGAGGGGGTACTGGTGGGATGGTTCGTGGTGTTTCGGTGAGTGGCTGGGTGGATGCTTCGATGGTTTTAATCGTGTCCATTCCAAGGAATAATGGGTATTCTCGGAGGTTTTTTATGAGGAGCGCGGCGAAAGCATCTGGGTGTTCTTTTGAGGTGATGTAGGTGAGTGCATCGGGGAGGACGAACGTCCCATGATCGGAGAAGAGTTTGAGGATAGATTGCATTGTCTCGCCCATAAAAATATGACAAGGTCTGTATATGTCAGGTTGTTTTTAGTGTTATGGTTGGTTGATGGTGTGGAACGCTGTTTTCCGTCATCTCGTGAGTCCATTCGAGTATTGAAAGCTTTATTATCTTGAACCTATTAGGTGTATGGTATGACGCAACTTTCTGTGGCGAAACAAGGGAAGATTACTGCGCAGGTGAAGCAGGTTGCCCGGTCTGAGAAGATCGCTGCAGAGGTGATTCGGAGGGAGGTTGCAGCGGGTCATATCGTGATTCCGTACAATCCGGTTCATGCGCCCTGTGCGCTGGGGATTGGAACTGGTCTGCGGGTGAAGGTGAATGCGAATATCGGGACGTCTCGGGAGTACTGTAATGTCCGGGAGGAAGTGGAGAAAGCAAAGGTTGCGGTCGCTGCGGGTGCCCATGCGGTGATGGATTTGTCAACAGGTGGTGATCTTGATGCGATTCGTCGGAGATTGCTTACCACCGTTCCTGTTCCTTTCGGAACCGTTCCTATTTATCAGGCGGGGATTGAGGCGATAACACGGCGTGGTTCGATTGTGGAGATGTCAGCGGATGATATGTTCTCTATGGTGGAGCGGCAGGCGAAGCAGGGGGTTGATTTCGCAGTCGTCCATGTGGGTGTGACGAAGGTCAGTGTCGAGCGTCTCCGCAAACAAAAGCGACTGATCCCCATGGTGTCCCGGGGTGGGTCGTTTCACATGGCCTGGATTCTGCATCACGGGTTGGAAAACCCTTTTTATGAGGAGTTCGGGTATCTGCTTGAGATCGCGAAACGCTATGATCTGACGTTGTCGCTTGGTGATGGGATGCGGTCTGGTGCGCTTGCCGACTCTAATGATCGGGCGAAATTCCAGGAGTTACTTCTCATCGGTGAACTGGTTGAAAAAGCACGGAAAGCAGGAGTGCAGACCATGGTGGAAGGTCCTGGTCATATGCCCTTGTCTGATATCCAAGCAAACATCCAGGTGATGAAGACCGTGACCAACAACGCACCGTACTTTGTGCTTGGTCCTCTGGTGACCGATATCGCCCCCGGGTATGATCATTTCGTCGGGGGGATCGGGGGTGCGTTTGCTGGGTTCTGTGGCGCTGATTTCCTCTGTTATCTGACACCAGCGGAGCATCTCTGTCTGCCAGATACACAGGATGTCCGTGACGGGGTGGTCGCGACACGGATCGCTGCGCATGCGGCGGATCTCGCACGAGGAGTTGACCGAGCGGTTGATGCGTCGTTTAGTGCTGCACGGGAGGATCTTGATTGGGAGAAGATGTTTCGTCTTTGTATCGACCCTGTGAAGGCAAAACAGTATCGGGCGAAACGGAGACCTTCGGAGGATACGAGCGCCTGTTCGATGTGTGGGAACCTTTGTGCTCTTGAGATGGTAAAAAAATATTTGAAAAACAAATAAACACATATCCATTCTTTGGTTAAAATTTTTATTCTTTTCATTTTTTTTTAGTTTTGTTCGTTGATGATTCGTGTTTGATAATTTCCGTTTATGAAGATGCAATGAAAAAGAAAAAAAGGGAAGAGGGGTAATCCAGGGTCTTCTGTGGAGTTATGGTGATGGTTTGAAGAAAACCAGTGGTCCGATTTTAAGTGCTGTGAACGCTTCTCTGCTTTCTGGGAGGTTTTCTGGAGTTACTGTAATTTCTATGTCTAAGATGCCAAATCCAAAGAAGTACAACGAACTTCGAATGGAATCCGAAGTCCCCGCTTCGATATTTTCTATGGAGCCATTTCCAACCGTCTTGTTAAAAGTCCTAAAAATTTGGAAAGGACCCCAGGAGACATGTATCGTCCAATTTACATACGTAGCATTGTACTGGAGGCCATTTTCGATGGCAGCTTTTATCCCGATTGATATCCCTTCCGCTTTGATATCTATCGCCGGTGGTGGGATGAGAAACAGGTTTACCGTTGTATAATCAATGGAA